>Ga0307509_10012705_pt1 | contig 10038 bp, 12 predicted proteins | sample 10_EM_MG_FD_202245 | JGI IMG/M metagenome (GOLD analysis project Ga0307509, IMG submission 202245) | Populus trichocarpa ectomycorrhiza microbial communities from riparian zone in the Pacific Northwest, United States - 10_EM | ecosystem: Host-associated > Plants > Roots > Unclassified | place... | reverse complement strand
TTTTCATCGTCATCTTTTTGTTTAGTTACACCTTCTTTCTATATTCTTGTTCGTACAATAAAAGTTCTTTGTCGTCCGGCAAACCATAAGTGCAATCCACTGCGAGCTTCCAGCCTGTTGTTTAATAAGTTCCACTGTTTCTTCCGCTATGATGGATGGGAAAATAAGGAACTTTGGAGTCATCGGGAAGGCGAAGAAAAAATGTGCCAATGGCAAGGCTGGATCGATGTGGCGGTGGCTCGGTTGCCGTAGATACGAAAATAAAACCCAGAGGCGGCCTCACTTTGCTCAACCAGAGGACAACAACAAACTCTGGAACAGATTTGCGATATCAAGCCCGCCAGAGAGCTACCACAGAGTGCCATCAAGACAAATCCCGGACATAGTCATGGTGGGATGGCAGCCGCTCGGTTTAACGAATTAACCGATAAAATGGTCCAAGCCCGAAGTGCTACTTGTATTGTCCAACATAGACGCACGATTAGAAGCCGCGCTTCTAAATGGAGCGCAAGCGCCAAAGTCACTGTAGCAGCGCCGTCCGGCGCAACCCGAAATCCTAACGGTTGAGCTATGGGTCGAGGTAATGGAACTCAGAACAAAACCATGGGCAAAAAGAAGATTCTCAACAAAGCTCGCGGATAATCCCCGGCTCGGTTGTCCTATAGAGGCAAGTAACAAGGCTCGAGGGAGATCTAGCCGATCCAAAAATCCACCTCGTTAAAGCTACGAAACTTGTTCCCTTGAGCATTCTAAATTAACACCCTCATTAGCCACATCATATCGAGAACCTTGCGAAAACGAACAATAGCCCCGCCACAAAGCCACAAAGCCCCCAAGTTCATCCAAGCAGAAATATGGATCGCTGGGGCAAGACTGCAAGAACAGAAATGCAACGCCAATAATGTCCATGTCAAACGAGCCGTCCAAGCACTTGACTAAGTAGAACCAATGCGCCCACCGGAAGACTAGATTAAAAAAATCCGGGAAAAAAACAAACCGGAAGAGTCCACAGCTGTGACCTCCCAAGCTTATGTCCTGGAAACCCTTGGCTGGAAACTGAAAGAGGGCGACGAAAAGTAGATGATCTGGATTCAAGGCACTGTACATGAATACTAGGTTAGTATCGGGCTAGATAGTTTCATATCGCACCATACGACAATAACAAGAAGGCAACGCACCAATTATTTTTTGAACCACAGAGAATCTCTGGTTAAACATCTAACGAATGAGAAACACGTCCATTAAAATCTACCAGAAACACGGGAAAAGACACTACACGCCCATTAAAATCCCCAAAACGGGCTTCCAGTACTCGAGTAGGATAAGTATTAGTTCCCAAGTTTACATTTCATGAAATACCCAGCTGGCGCAGTGGTCAACACTCCTGTCGCAATTAGCGGGAGCCCAGGAGTTCAATCCATGCTGAAAATCAGTTATTATTGAACGATCCATCATGTAGGGCAGGAAAACTGAGAATTTCTCAAATCCTGGCCTATGGGGACTGGGAGATTGGAGAACTTGGCCTTCATCAATAGGGCTCCGGGGTTTAACAATCCTGCTACGAGGTGGTAGAATCCGACTCTAGACCTTAAAGGTTGGCGATCGGCGGGTAGCAGAAGCAGACGGGAGGGGGGTTTGTAAATAATAAATAAAAATAAAAAATAAAAATAAAAGAATCATTTCTTTATTTTGTCTTGGGAATGCGGCCGTTGCCCCTAAAGACCACAGTCATTTTAGTCGTTTCCGCTCTGGCAAGATATGTTCTCCCTATCTATCTATTTCCTGGTATACATAATTTTTTTCTAGTAAAACAAGCTAGTACTAGCTGAGATAAAACTGGTAGAGGCCGGACAGGGACATACAGTACTGTTATGATTACCTTTCCCGCAAATTCCGCTCTGGGGATCAAGTTCCAAGTCGATAAGAAGGTGAAGGTGCAAGATTATTTTAGACAAAAACATCCCGGCGGCGAATGCAGCAAACAAAGTTTGTACAGAAATTATGTACCGAGGTCCTGGCCGCTATTCCGAAGGCGGAGGAAGTAAAGACTGAAACAACTAGTCCTGCTTAGACGAAGATGCACAGATTTCGATTGTTTTTATCTTCCTACTTGGAGGATAGGGAGGGGATTGAAATTTGTGTTTCTGTCACTGCAGTTAGTAGTGTTGTAGCTATAATATCTTGGGTATATTACCGTGGATAGAGGGGTCTAAATCTGAGAATATTCGGTGTTAATATTGCTGCATTCGTCCTTCTATTGTGCTCGGTTACGAAAAATTGCCGAGTGATCCCTGGTGCAGGTGAGCCTCTTTTTGGCCCCAGCGATTCACACTACAGCATTAGAACTAATAGATAATGCAAGCTTTTGATTCCCACAATCCCTCAATTCTTCCATTTTCGATTCCAGACTTCCGTGTTTGGAGATGATAACCTTGATTTTTTCCTCATTATACTACGTTTAGTTTGGGGCTCTGAGCTTATTGGCGGCAAGGTGAGGATCATGGTCTTCGTGTGCCGCCTCGGTGTTTGGGGGGAAAGAAGGGTGCCTCTGTGTCCTCTGCCAGACCGACGGAAGAAACCACCTCTAGAGTCGTGCAAACAAACAACGAATATTCCTCTCCGGCGAGCTTCCAGGCCTCTTTCGCTGATTTCACCCTTCTCGTCTTTACTTGTTGAGAGCGAGGGCTATGAGCTTTCCAAATCGGCGCCTGCTCTCCAGAAGAATTTGCCCGGGACGATGAAAAGGACCAAGATATAGTAGAAGCTTCGTCGCCTTTTGCTGGGCTGTTCGACAATTAGGATACAAATTATGCTGCGACTGTGCCCTCGCGCTGGCTAAAGTGAAGGGTATATTTGTCGTTCTGGAGGTTATGTTGTTGGCGATCTGTGCGTCTACGGAGAAGTCTCTGACAGGTTTTGATAACACTGATTTCGGTGCTAAGGCTGTTACTAGTATTCGTGTTAGCTTTTAGTACTTCTTAAATCAAGACCCGGTAACCAGACAATTACGCTGTTGACTTACACGCTGTGTGGGAAGGGTGGTGGGATCAACACATAGGGGGTTTGGCCGGGGGGGTTGGGGGAAGGCCACGAGGTCGGGCCGGGGAAATCCCTCTTATTGGAAGGCTTCCATTGTGGCGAATATAATTGATGCTGATTTGATTAGTTGGCTTTGGGGAAATGTATTATGGAACTCGTAGGATTTGATTGGAGGAGAGAATGTAGTACTGAGTTCGTACCTCCATATTATCCCCAGGATATTGGGGGCTCCTTGAGTGCGCATCCTATGGACTTCGTTTGGGAAAGGCACCTTTTGAGCATGATTCGGGATCGGAGGCTAAAGCTTCCCTTAAGAATCTGGATAAGCTCATTGCCGAAAATATTCCCAAAGCCGGTCTATCAATTGCTACCACACTGCCATTGGCTGGTATTCCGGGGGTTAAACTTTCAAATAGCAAAACATACATCAAGCGAATAACATATCTATTCAACACTATAGGGTTATGCGCAGCGAACAGAATTTCCACTGGGCTGGAAGTGGGGAACTTTTATTGGTACGAACAATTTAGATAGGGAAAAGTTATCAAAGAAACAAGAAAAAGGTAATGAGATCGTATGCGGTAGCGAATGACTTCGACAAAGGAGTAGGTGACTAAGTGAATAAAAAGTGAATGCGATAATTGACTGATAACAAACGAACAAAGGGAAGAACATGCTTTCTTATATCTTCCTTGAGACAAAACCTTTCCTCCACGGCAAACTTCCTGCGCATGCCATATGTTAGATCGGTTTCTCCCACATAGTCGTCATTTCCTACAACTCAGCCGAATTCGATCCGAGGTGAAAACACAGGCACGGAGAGAGTCGTTAATGGGCCTGCCTAGTGATGGGCACGATCATGCTCGAGCAGAAAGTTTAGCCCATGCTCGAGCATAAATCGTGCTCGAGCACACCAAAAATTTATGATCGAGCATGATCGTGCCCATCACTAGGCCTGCCGAATGCTTCGTACATAACCGTGGATGCTACTTGTTCGGTTATCATGATGGTTCATGTTTCATTGTCGATTGATGAGTGTTTGATACTGTCGCATTAGATATGCAGGGTTGGTGTCGGAGGTTGGTATGAGGCTAGTAGTCGCGAGTCAGCTTTCGAGGGTGTAGTATGTACCAGGTCCTAGTGGTTATGTTCCTGATCCAATGTGCATGGGAATATATGCGAATGGTGAGTAGTCTAGAACGATCTACGTTCAATAATATCTCGCCGGAGTTCACAACCCTGGATTACCGCCGGTGCTCAGCTATATTCCCTCTCTCGGGTCTTGGGGTATTACTGGACCTCCCAGGATACCCAAGGCTCTTGAACCAGCGCGGGGTGAAAACAAGAGTACAGAATGTGAACCGGTGCAGGAGCATATCAATCCCAAAGATGCCCCTGATCTCCTTGGGCAATGGGTGGGTGATCTGGAGGAGTGCGACAAAGTTTTATTTCTGAATCACCTTATATTTGATCCTGTTCGAGCACTCCACCTACTATTTTGTACAAATCAAAACAGATAATGATAATAATAATGATAATAATAATGGAAAAGTCGCTTAAACTGACTAAACAGAACGAGGAATTTCAACAAAAAAAAAACACTCTACCCTACTCGACCACCTCCCATCCACCTTGCCAAATGAACACATACACGGGGGGGGATCGGTTGGGAACGCCGGGATGGAATAGGGGGGAGGGGATGCCGGGGTCGCAATACGGTGCCATCGGCGGATGGACTATCCTCGCCCTTCGCTGCCGCATAAATAAATCTTAATGCATTATAAGAGAAAAACATTTATTCGCTAAAGGTGCGAGCCTTTTGTTCTAGTTTTGCATTATGCCAGTCCCCGGCGGAGACACCCTAAAGTAGCTTGAACCCCCCTTCCAAATTCCCCCATCATATGGTCCCCACAATGGGGAACGATCGCAATCACGTCGCCTCTCTTGATTTTATCGGCCGCCCCGTTGCGTGCCTTTATTGCCTTCGGCCACTAATTCTCATATCAATTCAGCTGACTATTTCTCCCACACAGAATTTGACTCAAGCAAAACTTACCCCCTCCGCCAGCATATCTACCTCCTCCGGACTCCCACACCCAAACTCTAGGAACATCTCCTGGAGGTCCTTTATCGTGCCGGGACGATCCTGTTTAGAGGGTGGGTCATGGGCGGCCTTTGAGTAATCGGCCTTTGAGTAAACGGCCTTCAAGGCTCCCCCCACGACAATGTCAACGACCCTGCGATCGGGTCCTGGGTTCACTTCTGATCCCTTACTCTTCTCCTTAGCTTTTGCTTCCTTCTTCGCTTCTATATATTTCCTCTTCCAAACCAGTCTTCCAGACCAGTGCTTGTCTCAGCCTGGTTGGAAGTGGGCGAACTTTGGGAGGCATTTAAATCAGTGTTCGCAACCGTCCGGGGGCGGGGGATGGCCGGGGATAGCACGAGTGATATCTGATGGGGTGAAAAGAATCCGTTTGGTGTATGATCCCAACTTGGCTAGTACAGGAGGTCCAAGCGCTAGGACTATAGTCTCCTATAGTCCGTCCTAGCGCCCTCAAAAAGACGGACTATGAGCCGTAGTCCGTCCCGTCCTCACCCTAAGACTGACAGACTGGACGGTTGGGAACACTGATTTAAATAGATGTAGGTGGGGGTAAACCCGAGTAATTAGGTAAATGGGAGTGAGTGGTATGGGTACAGGTAGTGAACTAATGTTCGTATTCATCTTCATGTAGGGTCCGACTATCTCCTTGGGGATGACAAGCCGCATGACGAGTCTCAGATGCGTCACTTTCCGGATGTAGTAAGCGAAACAGGTAGTAAATATCTGTGTATCGTTGGAATCGTATCTTACTTTCTTATTGTTGAGAGGTATCGCGAGCGAATTAACTGAATTGGTGGTCTCTATCGTTCCCAGCAAGTCGGTCGGGTAGGTCAAAGTGCAGGACAGCCCTCCTTGGGTCGGACCGCGAGCCCTACAGTGAAACATGTTTGAGGCAGGGGCGGTAGACGGTGGAGGACGGCAGGGCCCGCGAGAGACTGTAGGGGACCCTTGGAGAGGGCAGGGGATGACATGAGTGATGTCTTATGATGAGGGGATGATTCATGTGGTGCGCATGATTTCAGCTTGGCTAATGTCGGAGTTCAAAGCGCTAGGACTCTAGTCCCCTAGAGTCATTCCGGTCCTCACCTCCCCAGGCATAGTCCGTCCTAGCACCCCAGAGGAGACGGACTATGAGTCGTAATCCGTCCCGCCCTCCCCCGAAGGAGGACAGACTGGACGGCTGGGAACACTGGTTGTAAAAGCAGTGTTCCCAAGAGTGTAGTCCGTCCGTCTTTGGGTCAGGACGGGACGGAAGGCAATAGCTGAGAGGGTACGCGCGGCGGACCGCTATCTTGGCGTCCATCCAGATGACTGCGTGGGACGGACCGGCGGGAACTGTAGATGTCTCAGGTGGCGCATTTCGCCGGATAACTCCCGGTAACGGGCTGGCCCTATGGGTGACGGGCGGGCCCTGTAGGTAATTGAAGGGCACTGCAGGTAATCGGCGGGCCCTACAAGTAATTGGCGAGGACTACAGGTGATGGGTGAGGACTGCAGGTGGTGGGTGAGAACTGCAGATGACGGGTAAGGGCTGCAGATAACGGGCGAGGACTGCAGCTACAGTTCGGGAGTTACCGATCTGTAGAGGGCTGTAGGGACCTACAGTCACCTAGTGTTGTTCACGAGCCGGCTCGAGCCGCCAAGAAACCGCCAAGAGGCTCGAGTCTAGAGTCGAGCCGGCTCGTGGACCCCTGTCCGAGCCCGCTCGAGCCGCCAAGAGACTCGAGTCCGCTCGTGGACCCCTGTTCGAGCCGCCAAGAGACCGGTTGCCAAGAGACTCGAGCCGGCTCGGCTCGTGGCACCCCCGGGCTCGAAGGGCTCGAGTCCTCTCGGCTCGTGCACAACACTACAGTCACCCTCTTAGACAATAGTCTCTCCCAAAGGACGGACGTCCTTGCCGAACAGTTTGAGACAGACGCCAGTGACGCCCTGGACTGGAGTCCAGCAGGTACCTACAGGGCGAGCGGGACGCTTGGGAACACTGTGTACAAGAGGGTGTTGATCGTACAATCACTGCGGAGGGCATCCATTTCTGGGGTTCCAAATTCCTAAGGCCGCGGTCAATATTCCCCATGTCACAATGGAAAATAAAAGGGAACAGACCATTTGTAAATCCGACTACCCCCAATATAAGTCTCATTCCTCGGATTGACAAAGTCGATATCAAGCCCTAGAATGGTCGGAATGGCAGTCTCCGGATGCTCAGACCTCTCGGGATCGCTCTCGATTTATTCACAGTACTCGGTTTTAAACGGCATTTCTCCATGTTTGAGCCGATGTACTCGGAGAGCCGGGCTGCGAAATCGCACCCGCTCATATCGTTTATCCCCCCGCCGATGTCCACGCTTCGGATGCTCCGGAGCTTCTCGTGGGCCCAGCCACCAATGAAGAGAAAACTAGGCGGTCATCCTGGGGTGTATATGTGCCAAGTTCTTGCGCCGCGCCCATTCACTTCAAGAGCTTTCTTACGGGGGCTTCCTTTTGTGAGAGGACTAGGGTGCGCCGAGTATGGGAGGGGTGGGAATTGCCATTGCAATGTATAAATCGCGGGGTCTGCTGGACCAGAGAGGATGTGGTGGTAGTGATAACGGTTGGGATAAGTCGTCTGCGTTTCCGATTGAGTTTGTTTGCCAGGGATGGAGAGCGAGTGAGGGCCACTAATACCTGTTAAGAGAGAATTCTCGAAGAAATTCGAAATTGTGACCTTAGGAGCGGCGGAAGAATACAGAGCGGAGGTGAGCCTCCTAGATTCTCAATGAGAGCTGAGACTGATGGGGACGGAATCGTTGTGAGGAGTGTTTGTTCGGATGGGTCAATCTCAAAATCGACTATGGGGGTGTGGTAGCAACGTCTGTTCAGTCCATGGTCCATTGCCTGGATAGAGGGTTTATTGAGAAGGCCGAGATTGGAGATTGCCTTGCGGGGCTCTTGTCCGAGAATCAGGGATGGTGGGCTGATCAGTCGGAAGGCGTCAATGACAGCCCTTGCCAGATTAGACCGAGTCAATGACAAGGCTACCGTGCGGGGCATTAACGCTTCGAAGGACTGCTTGGAATTGACATCGCCGCTTAACAACTAACAACCACAGCGGATGAGAATGATACTGGCCGACGGCGGTCTCCGGTCTACGTAGAAAAGCGACAAAACACTCGGCTACACCGACCCCTCCCCTCCCCATCAACTTCTCGCCCATCCGCGTACCTCCCAGTCTGCTTAAGCATGTCCATCATCTTCGTCTCGAACACCGGATCGATAGCATTAACAGAAACACCCCCACAGCTCAAAACTATTGCACAGAACAGAAAAGAATTAGTTGTCCCACTTCCATTCATTCCCGAAGATCTGAAAATTTCAACTTTTTCTCAGCACTAAAATGATGAACCTAGCCGTTTCCTCCAGCTTTGGCACAGGGCGACGAGGAAAACCCAGCTTCCTCTTCGCCTTTATTTCCCTCTCCATCTCCCTAATCCTATTACGTACTCCTTGCTAACTGGGAGCTCCACCTTATCCCCCAGAAAGTTCTCCCCGATAGAGCTAAACTACAATGCCAACACCGGCAGTCTCTCTCTTGCAATCGCCAACATAATGTCGCTCATCTGCCACCATAGCAACAAAAGGTTCTCTACCATCTGCGTGGGCTAGCGCCCCCTGTGGATTGACAACAGCTGTGATTAGTAGTGTGCACGCGACTCCTTCTCCCTAAAATCTCTCTGCCGAGGCAGCCGGCGGTGATCCATTGCAACCGGTTCCTATCGGGGACATTTACATCAAGAGGATTAGCTTTGGTATATCTATGCGGGTGAGCCTAGTGGCGTTGAGGGTTGCGTTGATCGCCACCGGTGTTTCCTGCGTGTCTGGTATTCACGCACCCCTTGTGTCCAAGCAGGCTGTTTTTGGGTTGAGGAATTTTGCAAAAAGTAACTTAGTTCCCCTTGTTTCTCCCCTAGCCCTACTTCTTGCGATATCGCTGATGAGAATTACAGGACCGCTGTAGCAGTAGCACTCATTAACCAACATGGCCCAACCGACATAAACTTACACCTCGGGAATATGATCCCTGCTTCCCTATTGACTTCTTTCTGTTGAAGATCTGCTTATTTGTGCTGCTCACCATCATCGGAAACGGACATCAATCACCACTAGCTACTAGCACCCTGTTTCGGCCGAGATGCCTACATAACTCGAGACTCTTCTGTTGCACTATGAACAACCTCGAAACGACTATCAACTGCAACGTCGCACCACAACTAGTTTAACACAACCTACAACTTTGACACTACACTACGGATTAGTCTCTAACATCTAAGAACTCCTATGTCGTATCATCACCGAATGCTAAACAGCTAGTAGCTTCCATGCCACACCACCAGACACCACCACACCGGTTAGAATAGGCAAGCGGGTTCTTGTTCATTTGCACGTTGAAAGGTGGGCGAGAAGTCAGTGGGCGAACTGGGAAGGAATTCTGTAGATAAAAGGAGGAGTATCCTCCACTGTTGTTTTCCATTTTAACCATCGCTCTTTGTCTCTGCTACTCGTCGTTTCCTTATTATCTATCTTCGCTGTTATCAACCACTTCATTCTTTATTGTTCTTTTGATATCTTCTATATACAATTGATTGCACTATCCCGGCATCTAAACTCTGAATCCGCTATACTTCTGAACTGTGAATCTGCTGTGCCTGAACCTTGTTGTTAAAACTTTCGCCATGATACTCCTTTTTGGGGCAAGACTCGCTGCCGTGGTGATGGCGGAATATGTTGAAAGTGGGCTAGACTGCTCACCATTACTGTTACAGCTATTGCAGTGTTCTCAGCCACCTACCGAATACATATATTCTCATTCGCGCTGCACACGAAACACAACCTCTAGCACCTGCTACGCACTCTCGCTC
>Ga0307509_10012704_pt1 | contig 10039 bp, 12 predicted proteins | sample 10_EM_MG_FD_202245 | JGI IMG/M metagenome (GOLD analysis project Ga0307509, IMG submission 202245) | Populus trichocarpa ectomycorrhiza microbial communities from riparian zone in the Pacific Northwest, United States - 10_EM | ecosystem: Host-associated > Plants > Roots > Unclassified | place... | reverse complement strand
GATTCGCAATCCGCGGAGCCGGGGGTACGGCACAGATGATCCCCGTGAACTTCGCGGTGTCGATCGGAAGGCTTGCCACTGATCTGAACTCCTCATCTCTGGCACCCGGAGGCCAATCCTTCGGGTTGCTTGACCACCCGTAGTACGGGTGACCGGAGTCCAGAGTGCGACCCGTAGTACGGGTTGTCAACCGTCTTGTGATGAGGGAGGCTGTCTACGCAGGAAGACAAACTGTCCACGGAGACGCACGGCCGAGAGACGACCACGGCCACGGAGGGCCCGCATGCCGCCGAAGAACACGCAGCCGAAGTATCGGCAGATCGCCGACTACCTGCGCGAAGGCATCCTGAACGGCACCTTCCCCGCCGGCCAACCGCTCCCCTCCGAGGAGGCGTTGGCAAAACAGTTCGGCGTGACGCGTCCCACAGTCCGTCAGGGCCTCACGGAGCTACGGGCATCCGGCCTGGTCGAGGTAATCATGGGCCGAGGCACATTCGCCCGCTCACCCCAGAGCCGCCCGAGCCTCACGCGCCGGCGCGGCGTACGCCTGGCCCCCGACGGCCGGTACATGGAAGCCGACGGCATCCAGTGGACGAACGCCGAGCCACCGGTAGCCACTCGCACGGACGCCCCCTTGGCATTGGCGGACCTCCTCCGCATCCCGCCAGGCGAGCCGATGTTCACGTACGACGCCTTGCAGACCGCCGACCATGGCCGCCTCCGCCAACTCCACCGCACGTACGTGCCGTTCTCTGTCCTGGTCGACACGAAGTACGAGGAGGAAGCACCGCCGCCGACGCCAGAGCTCTACGTCGCGCTCGCCGCGCTGGGCCACGAACTCCACTTCACGGAGTACATCCGCACCCGCATGCCACTCCCGGACCAGGCCCAGGCGCTCCGCCTGCCTGAAGGTGTCCCGCTCCTGCATGTCATCCGCGTGACGCTCACCGAGGGAGACAGGCCGCTAGCCCTGGAGGAGTTCCACCTCCCCGGCGATGACCTGGAACTGTCGTTCAGGCTGTAGCCGAACCTCAGTTGGCTCAGACTTTCTCCACGTCATCAAGGCGGCTCGCTCCGCTCCCCGCGCGCGGCCCGGCCGGGGGCCGGGCCTGCGCTCCTAATGGCGTCGCCCCACTCCAGCCCGGCCAGCGCCCGCGCCGCGCTCTCGGCGGTCAGCTATCTGATGTCAGAAAAGGGGCATGACGCAACTGGGGCAGTCAGCTCCACAGCTTCGGCCACCTCCCCGATCAGGGTCCCGCGTCGAGCATGGCCAGGGGCACTCGCGCTAAATGCGGTCGGGCCCAAAGCCTGCCCGAGTTGCCAACCAACGTACGGCCCCTGGCCATGCTCGACCCCAGACCGGGCAGGCCACCGCCCAAACCCGCTCCGCCGACCTCGCCTCTTTGGGCGTCAAACCCCACGAGATCCCGTAATCTGCTAACTACAGGCACTGTAGATAGCCTCAGGTGGTGTGAGCGATGAACTACAAAGGCTCTTGGCGAAGATTGCTCGCAAACAGCAAGTCCGCCATGGTAGGCGCCATCGAAATATACAACAAGCCGCGATTCGATTATCGCGACGAGGTCTTTGTAATACTTCTAATGAACGCTTGGGAACTACTACTCAAGGCCATCGTCTCAAAGTCGGGCGCCCGAATTTACTACCCCAAGAAGCGTGGCGAGCCATATCGGACGCTAACATGCAGAGATGCATTTTGGCGGGCCGCCAATTCGAAGCTATGGCCAAAATCAATAGCTATACAAGCCGTAGACGCCAACATCGAACTCTTGAGCACCTACCGCGACAGCGCAGTGCACTTCTACAACAATAAGCAATTTTCGACATTGATATATTCCCTCGCTCAGACCTCCATACTAAATTATCGCGATGTAGCCTCTCAGGTTTTCGAGAAGGACATAGCGGACGAAATATCGTGGCGCATCATGCCACTGGGGATTGAAAACCCCATTGACCCAATCAAATTCATGAAGAACAACTCAAAGGAAGGAGCGCAAAGTCGTGCCGTCCAAGACTTCCTAGCATTCCTCAAGGAGAAGACCGATGCGCTCGAATCAGACGGAATCGACACCGAACGGCTCCTGACCGTCTTCGACGTTTCCCTGCAGTCCATCAAAAAGATCGACAAAGCTGACATCGTCGTCGGGGTCACGTCTGAAGAGTTGGCCGAGGCCATAGTAGTCTCCCGCAAGGTCGACCCTAACGTCTCACATCCGTACAGGCAGAAAGATGTGATACCAAAAATAAAGAGGGAAACGACAACATACGAGTGGCAAGCCGTCACCTTTACGCATGGAATGCGTGATGAACCGAAATATTGTTGGCAGGATAAGGATGCCCATCTCGTCAAGTGGTCACCGGAAGCAGTGCGCTACTTCAACAGCCTCAGCGAGGAGGCCATCCAAAACGCCAAAAAAGAATACTCTGCCAGGTTCAAGAAATGAGCTGCGGCTTGCTTCCAAAGCCTGCGAAATCGCACACCCAATTACCTCGCTCTCCCCGAGAATCTCGATCGATTCAGGATGGAACACGAGGCCGTGTGGCTAGCATCGCAATTATCAATCGCGGCCCGCCTCACTAGACATCGGAGCCTCGCCCTCCGATGTGATATCGACTGTTTTTTGCGGCCAAGGTCCTAGGATTTCATCATTTCGGTCTAGGGCTTCATACATCCGAAACGAAGCAACAGTGAGAGGAAGGTGGTTAATCTCCCACTCCTCCGCAATCTCCTTGAGCGCGGATCTAAAGTCTCCCCGAGTGGGGCGCATATCGAACCTTCCCATCGCCTCGAAAAGAATTACACCGAGGATGCCTACCGGGGGGCTGGATTCATCGCTAGTGGGTTTATTTCCACCCAGGAGAGATCTACAAATCTCGCGCCACATAACCGTAAATGGTGACAGGATTTTCGCGTCTGAATAGGCCGTCCAGGCTCCTTTGGGTAGCTTCCATGTCAGCCTCCTGGGTGATCTGCGAGGACGCTTACGGCCTGCCACCAAGACGGATCCACGCATTTTGATGTGCATATTACGAGAATCGGCTAGCTGGCTGTGGATCACACTCCAGTAGTCAAGTAGAAAAGTGACCCGGTCGTACGGGTTTATGCGCACGACAGTTTCCGCTGTTGCCGTGTCCGAGCCATAATTTTCGAGTTTGAACATTCGCGGCGTAACGAAGTATTCTTTCTTTCCCCTGGTCGAGATCGCCAGGCTTGGGCGGTGAATCGTGATTGCTGTGCGGCCAGGATTCTCGACGACGAGCTGCGCTAGTTCTATATTCTCCTTCGCGATTCTCCCGAACTCTCCCGCCGCCATTTTCCATTTTCCGGTATTATTGGTGGTTAGCTTTACATCCGGTTCCCACGTGGCTGCATTGAGATAAACTCGCACGCGGCCGCCATCGAGCATGTGCTTCGATATTTGCCATCCGAGAGCAATGAATGAAACCAGAAATCCGGCTCCGGCCACGATAAGGGCCAAAACCGCTACAGGCATACCGAACAATTCAGGGGTGGAGTTCACATTATTATGTTACCGAGGGGGTGGGTGTGCGGTGGGAGATCGAGACAATTCGCATGGCTGCCCAGTGGGTCCAGTCGTTCAACGGCGGACTAGCACGAACGTCTGCAGGCCATCAGAGCAGTTGAGAGACGCATCAGCCCAAGGCAGCTCCCCCACCCAAGTTGCTTCAGGACGAGGAAGTCATCGACCAAGGCCTCGCCACAACGCTTCCGCCGGTGCGACTAGAGATCTTCAATGGCTGGGGTTACGGCGGTTGGAAGTCGAGTCCGGTCTTGGCGATGAGCCCCTCGATGAGGTGAGGCCGGTACTGCATCCGTTTCAGCCGGGTCTTCACCAGTGCGGTGAGCTGGTCGAGGCTGTGTTTGGTGAGGTTGGCCAGCGACCTCTTCAGGTGCGACCACACGCCCTCGACCGGGTTGAACTCCGGTGCATATGGCGGCAGTTGGTAGACGGTCAGCCATAATCGCGCGGCGATCAGCTCCCGCATGGTGCGGCTGACGTGTGTGTTCAGGTTGTCCCACACCAGGACGACGGGGCCGCCGAGCTGCTGGTGTGCGCCATCCAGAAGGCGGGCGTAGTCGGTCTCGGTGAAGCCCTTGCGCCGGCCTCTGGCGGGGCCGCGGTCGAGGTGGACGGTAGATCAGCCGTGGCCGGTATCCGGCCCTGGTGCAGATCAGCGCGGCAATCGAGACACGTTTGGTGCCCGCGGCGGTGACCTTCACGACCGGTGTGTGGCCACGGCGGCCCCAGGTGCGGCCTTTCGGCGGCCTCAGGCCCTGACCTGCCTCGTCCTCGAAACAGAGCCAGGCGCCCAGGTCCGCCGCCGTCTTTTTATGACGGGCCACTGCTCGTCCTTCCAGGCGGCGATCCTCGACTCGTCCCGCTCGGTGGCCTTACGGGAAGGCACCTGCACACTCCAGCCGAGGCGGTGCAGCAGCAGGTCAAGGCCGGCCAGGGTGTACTCGACACCGAACCGGCGACGCACGACCTCGGCGATCCTCACCAGCGTCCAGCACTGATCGCTCCAGCCGCACGCGGCCGGACCCGCCTCCAACACCGCCTCCAGAGACCGTAGTTGACCTGCATCAAGTTTGCAGCGGGCGCCGCCAGGCCCCTTGGAGACCAGCGCCTGGCGGCCTCCCGAGGCCAGGGCCCGGCGCCAGCGGTTCGCCGACATCCGCGTCACCCTGAACCGCCGGGCCACCTCCCCGTCACTGGCCCCGGCCTCGATCAAGTCAGCCGCCGCAAGCCGCACCTGCTCACGCCGATCCCGCTCCTCGGCCGTCAGCCCACCGCCATCGGGATACCTCATCCCTCCGGCATAGCGCAGCCCACACCAATCGTCACGACCCCACGTAACCCACACCGTTAAAGATCTCTAGCTATGACGGACGTCGCCGGACAGCGTGGCTGAGGAACCGATGGTGGTTGCCCTGGCACACGCGCGCCTGATCGGTCGGCGCACCCGACGTTGTGGCTGACGTTCGTCGGCTGAGGCACCAACGGCCAAGGCCCCGCAGCCGTTCAGAGTGCGTTGAGGTGAGGGGTGGGGGTCGTGCCATTCGCGTGGCAGATGCTGCGGAGACTGACGGGGAACAGCGGGGACTCGGCCGCGGATCCGGAGGGATTGGCGCACCGTTCCGCCGCAGGCCAATGCAGTCATAGCCCCCAGAAAACCCAAGCTTCCCAAGCTCATGGTCACCCCCCTGCGAGGGTGGTTTCGCGACCTAGACGTCCTACTACGTGCTCAAGGTGACGGCTGCGGACCTTCCTCCAACAGAGTCAGCAAGCGTCGACCAAGACTCGACAGGGCGTACGGCCGGTAAGTACCGCTATAGATCATGCCGTGAAGGGCGCTCTCTACCAGGCCTAGCGAGATGAGCTTCTGGAGGACTGCGTGTGCGCCTACTTCCAGGCCAGGATCAGCCTCACAAACTGCTCGCAGTGTCATGCCGTACTGCACGCCGTCTGCAGGGCGCTCGGGAGGCCCCGGCAACGGCGTAGCCGATGCGATGACGTGCATGAACCTGATATGTGGCGGATCGATCTCCCGGATGGCTGTTTGCAGCAATTCCCAGATGTCGAGGCGTGCCGGCGCTGGGTCTGCCACTGCCGCTGCCAGGGCACGAGCAAGCGCTCGTCGCTTCTGGCCGAGTGAAATGTCTTGTGAGGCTCCGACAACCCGTCCAGCGAACTCAAGCAATCGCTCGTCAGAGAGAAGTCGATCCTGCAGTTCTTCTGGATCCATCCGCAGCACACGGGTAACTTCACGTATCAGCTCAGCACTTCGACTGGCACGATTCGATGCAATCCGGCCTGCGACCATGTCAAAACTCGTGGCCAAAGCCGGTCCAACGGCGGCTCCGACCAACGCTCCTCCGGGCCCTCCGATCATGGCTCCAGCTGCCGTTCCAGCCGTGGCAGCGGCTATCTGCTTCAAGCCTTCGGCTACCTGGTCCTCGGTCCTCTTGTTCACAGACTGACTGTATTCACTCGCTGCCAGTGCTTACAGGGTTCCCTCTGCTCCGGCTACCCAACGAGCGCGTTAACTGCGATGCCGACGCCAACGAGTCCGAAGGTCGAGAGCCCTGCGATCCATACGGAATAGGCGCGCAAACGGGCCACGCGCGGCATGGGTACGTTGAGCTGAGTGCACCGATCGTTCAGCGGCCTGTGGAGCACGTCCCACCCCTGGTCTCGCTCGAACCTCTCCAGCCAGACTGCGTCCGCGATCGCACTGAGTCGGTGTCTCATCAGCAGCTCAACAGACATGAACGCGACTACTACCGAGAGAAGCCCAGACCCGAGGCGCGCGAGTTGCCCGGATCCGGGCCCGAGGCCAATCGTCATCAGGAACGCCTGGGCCGTGAGGGCGATGCCGGGTACCTGCCAGACCATCTGATCGAGACCAGCATGGCGGGCTGCGACAACTTGATACATGACGAGGCGTTCTTCCGAACTCGGTTGCGTCGTCATCTGAGTCCCCATAGATCGCTGTTGAAGAAGCAGGCCGTATTCGTGGCAGATACCCCCAAGGGGTGCCATGCATCCCCAAGAGGCTCTGGAACACTCCTCCGTCTCATTCAGCTACGTTCACGGTCGTTCAGGCAGGATCGCAGCCTGGTTCCCGTCCACGCGTCAACCGTCGATGAACGCAGGTGAACGTCTCCGAACGACGTCCACCACCCCACCACCGCAGTTGGAAAGCGTGTTGCTCGCGCCCCAAAAGGCGACTGTGGCCACGATCGGACAGTCGACCTCGCTACTGCGTAGGTACAGCGGAGGCGCACACCTTTGCCTCCACTACTGCTCGTACGCTGATGCGCTGGCTCGTGACGGGAGACGGAGGCGCCTGGGGCGACCATGCTGATTACTTCCATCCAGTTCGGAGGGATTCGATAGGGGGAGCGTTTCTATGTCGCCTATGCTCTTTTCGCGAGGTGCTGCTGTCGGCGCGGCTTGGACGTTGGCCGCGAGTGCAGCGGTCATCGGTCCAATCGGAGTGGCCCAGCCAGCCGCTGCAGCCAATCCGTGGACATGCCCGGCGGGTGGCAACCCCAGCCTGTGGGACCCGCGCTCCATGTCAACGGTCGGTACTGCGGAAGTCTGGTGGAGGAAGATTGAACTCCGCTACCACAGCGGTACCCGCTGTGCATGGGGGCGTATCTCCAACGGCTCACATGGTGACTCGGTTTGGGTCGACTGGTCTTCTAACGGGGGGCAGACGTGGAAGCAGCTAGACGTCACCAAGATCCCTCGGGGTGGCCACGAGGCGCACACGGTCGCTCACAACGACGCTGCATACGTGATGCGAGCGTGCGGCAAAGCAGGCAACCGCCGTGAAATCGCCTGCACCGGCTGGTACTAGCGCGTCTGTTGCCGGGCGCTGATCGGCGAGCCAGCCAGTGCTTACCGAGATCGACCACGTGCGGAGCCATGGCAAACGAGCGCTTGATCCGAACTGCCACCAGCAGCCCCACAGCTCACCCAATCGAGGACTACGAACGCCGACTGCGACGCGAAGCTCACGCGCGGAACACGGCAGCGAAGCAAGCTGCGCAGCAGCCATGAGTGTCTAACTGCGTGACAACGCCTACGAACAGCGGCGGACGAGCGCGGACGTCTGCGGACCATCTGCGCAGGTGAGAAGCACGCCGACCCGACCCCAAGGCAGGGCCCCCACCCAAGTTGCTTCGGGACGAAGAGGTCGTGCCACAACCGTGCCAGAAGCAGGGGTCAACAGCGGTCAACGAGGGTGGCTAGCAGGTGCATCCGTGCCCGCTCCACTTGGCGGGACACCATCCCTCGCCGTGGCGATTACGCTCTCAATCTCCGTCCTAAGATGTTCGATTTCACGGTTGGCGCGCCGCGTGTACGACATTGAGTCTGGATCTTCCCGGTGTGGCCGTCCGCTGGCCGCGCTCAGGCGTTGATCAGGCGCAGGTGGGTGGTCTCGTACGACAAATTGGATATAACCGTGAAACATTGCTGTGGCTGGCTTGACGATGACGTGGTCAATCTCGCGGACGGTGAGTGACCGAATACCTTTCATGCGTGGGCCATAACCCTCCTTGCGAATAGTGATGGTTTCGCCGTCGAAGTTGATGCTCCCGAGCACGCCTTTGACGGTGGTTAGTCTCTTCCGATCGCTGCATAAAACCGGCGGTGTGACGGCCTCTGCGAGAACTGCGCGTGAGGGCCGCTGGCCTCCTACAAGTTCGGCAGGTGTGACATCAGCGTTGCTGCCCTGCTGCTCTTCCTGGTCCCGTGCGGTGCTGGCCCCGGAGGCGAGTGCAGACCGCGGACCGACAGACGGCTGCTTGGGCGATATGCGGCCCGGCATGGTCGCGCCTGCGTCCTGCCACACCGTGCGAAGCCCGGCGACGAAACCGTCGAGATATACCCTGCTCGGAGTAAAGGACCAACGGTCGTAGCCGATCGGGTCGACCAGAGCTCCGAGGTGATCGGCGAGCAGTGGCAGCCATGTTGGCCTCGTGGCACCCGAGGGGGCTCGTCCCATCTGTATGTCCAGCCACCCATTGCGCCAGCCTTCCAACCAGCTTCCGAAGTCGAAATCTCGGCCGGCAAGCTCATCGAGAGCCAGCCAGCCAAGGTGAGGAGCTAGGCGCACTCCGTCCTCGTAGCCGCGCTCTCGTGCGCGATAGCGATCAGCCTTCAACGCAGTGACTGCCGTGTCGAGATCAGATGACGGATCGGCCCGGTCATGCTCGGCGGTGACGCTACTTCTCTGCTTCGGCTCCGGACCAGGTGTCGTAGGGGCCGTGCACCCGTTCGCGGTTGTAACCGCGCTCTCGTGCGCGGTCGCTTGCGCGGCCTCCGACAGGGGTGGCGGGATGGTGAGATTCAGAATTCCCTTGGAAGACCTACCGGCTAGGGCGGGTGATTGGCCTGCCATCTCGTCTTCTCTGCCGAGCCACATACCCTGCGCATCGATGAACTCCTGAAGCTCGGCAATAAATCCGTTGAGAGACCCATCGGTCAACTCATTGGCCCGCGGAACCTGAATCCACGTCGCTTCGCTACCACGCCGCAATTCCTTGGTGAGGTTGACCCAGAAGAGTCGCTTTTTGTCGCGGTCATAGACCACGCCCACCACAGGGAGACGGCTCTCCTTCCAGTCATCCCGATGGTCGGCAACAGGGACGGCATACCCCTTGGCCCGCTTGTACTTCTGGCCACTCTTCACCTGAATAGCGATGACGTGCCCGGTGCGCCGGCCCTCACTGGCGAACCCGACGTATAGGTCTTCGCCGTGATCAGCGCCCCCGTCGATCTCCTGGACGAGGTGGTCATGCTCCTCAAGCAGCGTCCGCAGGGCGTTGACCCCTGCACGCTCGATCTTCCGGCTCGCGCTGATGGTCGCCACGAAGGGCACCTCCCCCGACAACTCCCGCTACCCAATGCAGCGTAGCTGCAGGGACCGACTGTCATGCCCGATCGTCGAGCATCGCAGAGGAGTTCGGCCTAGCCTCACGGTCGGACGGCAACCGGGGCACTCGATGAGGCAAGCCTTGATCATCGGACCCATCTCGGGCGCCGCACCAACTGCGGTACAGCAGCGAAGTACAGCGACCGCGGCCGACCGCCAAGGACCGTCAACGGTCGAATGACCAGCCCAGTGGACGTCAATAGCCCCGTAGCCGAGAGTTCGTCTCGGTGGTTGCTTGGAGGGGGGTGATGCCGAAGCTTCACGAGCTCCCGGACCGACGTGATTCGGGGATCTCTTCTGAGCTACCCCCCTTGGTCGCGCGCTCTCCTTACCGAGATAGCAGACCGACCCAACACTCCGCAGCGTACGGGCAGTCGCTGACAACGCCCGTGCACCACAGGCGCACCAGATAGAGCGGGGAACCACGGGGAAAGGGGTCAGGCCCGACGGGACCACACCCCGACCGTCCGCCCAGGTCACCGCCCGAACCAGCCCCAAATGCCCCCAGCTTCCCAAGCTGATGTAGCCGTTGTCCTGCCGTTCGTCCGGG
>Ga0307509_10012703_pt1 | contig 10039 bp, 15 predicted proteins | sample 10_EM_MG_FD_202245 | JGI IMG/M metagenome (GOLD analysis project Ga0307509, IMG submission 202245) | Populus trichocarpa ectomycorrhiza microbial communities from riparian zone in the Pacific Northwest, United States - 10_EM | ecosystem: Host-associated > Plants > Roots > Unclassified | place... | reverse complement strand
GACGTGTGTGAGTGTGGGTATGCCTGATTGCTCAGACTACCTCATCCGACAATACCATTCACTTCTGCGACTTTCATCGCGAGAGCGTGGAGTATAGAATGTATTGCCTAACCATTGTCCGTAAAAGCGTCCCGTTACTTAGTGACCACTTTCGCGACTCTTGTCTTCAGTGCTCAGTAACCTTATGCGACGTCGACCGATTTGGCTCAAACCACTTGCATAAGCTCGCCAAAGGTTTTCCCTCATATATCCTGCGAACGGGATCCGGTCGGACGGACGGCCGCGACGTATACGGGGTTACGAGGAGGGCTCCAATGACTTTGTCTTTGGTGAGGGGACGTAACTACGGCGGCGTCTGCCGATGTAGCGCCGTCCCAACGCTGGTGCGGGAGGGGGGTGTTGGCTTGTCTTTTTGAACTCAGAATCCTAAGGTAGGGTAACTATAGGTCTTTTTTCACTAATGGAAGGCTATGCCTCCCGGTATGCCTAACATATGGAACCAACCGCACATCTCGCCCCCAACAAGAAACCCTTGACTAGCGAAGAACATAGACGAAAGGAATCAAATCAAAGAACAAGCAGGAAGAGTCAGGAAAACCCATGGCACGATCATCCGAACAAAAGGAAAAACAAAAAGCAAACGTAGCGGAGAGCACTTGAAAATTCAGCACACTCAGGGCGGGAGGCGCCAGGCTCGGCATGTTCGAAGTCCTGGGGAGGCTAAAGATGCCATCTATTTTGGCCGCACACTCGAAAAAGAGGAAGGAGATAGTGCAATACCATCCTCCCAGAGGGAGGCCGTGATGGACCGTGGTCATAGTCCGAATGGTGACGAAGTTGTTATGGATACCAGCCAGGTAGTTGTGGGTATCAATCAAAAAAGTGGAGAAGCAGTAGGGTGCCAGCCGATCCGACCGTGAGGAGAAGAGGAGAAAGAGGGCTAGACCCAACTCTGTGCCGTAGAAACTATCAGTAAATGCGTTCGTGTCTTGACTAGGCAGCCTCTTAAAAATAAAGAGAGTAGAGAAATCGACCGTAGCCTGTTGAAAGGTTTTCTCTTACTGCAAACCGTGTAACCGGCCGTCTGTAACATGGGCGTTGAGAAGAGTGTTGCCGACTGTGCAAATGCTCTAAGCGAGGTAGAGCAAAAGCGGGGTAGGAAGAGGAAACATCATCAAAAGAAGACGAAATCCATCAACCCAAGGTGAAGAAAGCCCGAAGGGATAAACCTAAGGGGAGGAGAAGATGAAGGGAGATGCACTCCACCACCTAGGGCAAACCCATAGCGGGGGGTGGAGTTGGGAAAAGTGGTGATAATCTCGTGGTGTTGAGATTTCAATCGCTGGGTGTGTAGAGGAGACGGAGGATGCTTTCTTTGTACATTAAAAAAATGCATATGATTAAAAAAAAAAAAAAAAAAAAAAGAGAAAAAGATCAAAAAAACGGGCGCAGTAGTTAGCTGTATCATCTTCGCAACACCCCCGGGGTGTATACTCGGTTCCCTTTTGACACCAGTTCGCGACCCTCTGTTTTGGACCTGGCCTTCGCGAATACCACCCTCTCCCCCCTCGTCTCCTCATGGGACACCCCCCTCCCCTCCACTAGTTCAGACCACGTTCCGTGTGTGATAACACTAAAACCGCCGGCGATTATGCTACTCCCCCCTACACCACACAGGGTCCTACTTGACCTAGACACGGTAGGGAAGGCAATGGATATCTTCACCACGTTACCCTGCCCAGCGAAACCTACGCCCAACTCCCTGAGTAGATGGTTCAAAATCTCCTCTACCTGCCTTACCTCCCTCCTAACCTCCCATGCCCGAAGCAAGCGTCGGTGCTCCCGCTCAAAGCAATGGTGGTCCCCTCACCTATCGTCCCTGAGAAGAGAGTATCACAAGTTTGCGAGAATATTCCGCCTCGACCCGTGCCCCCTCAACTTGAGCAATGTGAAGAGCTCGAGAAGAACTTACTTTAAGGCCATCGCCGCGACCATGAAAGCCCACTGGTCGGACTTTTTGTCATCAGCCACTCTGCGCTCCCGCTGGACGGCCAAAAGATTTGCATTTGGTGGCGCACCACAATGGTTCCCAGACTTACCAGGTGTCTCCGATCCGGCCCCGGTAGCAGAGACGTTTCTTAACTACTTTTTTCCTTCCAAACCCCCACCTCCCCCGCTTCTCCGCCTCACGCACTACAAGAACTACACTCCCCTCACCTCCGAAGCGGTATCCAGGGCTGTCGCCAAATCCTCGAACACCGCCGCCCCTGGCCCTGACCACATCCGGTACTCTGTATGGAAGTCTGTACACCGCATCAAGCCTCCCTTCTTCCCGCCCTCCTGGACCCCCTGCTAGCCCACGGTTTTCACCCTCCCTCCCTGAAGAAAGCACTTGGTATTGTCCTCGACAACCCGGGTAAACCATCATACGACTCACCCTCCTCCTTCAGGGTTATCGTCCTCCTTCGAACACTCTCTAAGATCCTTGAGAGAGTGGTAGCTTCCCGACTTTCAGCGCAAGCAACGATATGCTCCCTCTTCCACCCCCTTCAGTGCGGGTCCCTCCGTGGAAGGTCTACCGCCGATGCCGCCCTTGTCCTACAACATAATGTTGAGTCCTTCCACCGCCTCCGCTACAGAGTCTCCACTCTCTTCCTTGATGTGAAAGGAGCCTTTGACAATGTGGAGTCTCCCTCACTCCTTTGTCTCCTCCGCAGAAAAGGGGTAAGCCCGTACTTGGTCCAAGGGGTCGGCTCGTTCCTCAGGGACCGCACCTGCCGCCTGACATTCCAGGGGTTCCCTCGCTTTTGGCTCCCGTCTCGGTCGGGTCCCTCAAGGATCCCCCATCTCCCCCCTTCTGTTCGTCATATACGTCTCCTCCCTCCACCTGGAGATCCTCAGGTAACTTATTATCTCCTATGTGGACGACTTTGCCGTCACAGTGGCCTCGCCCTCCTACAGAACCAACGTTCGCCTCCTTCAGAAATCCTTCGCGGTGCTCAAGAGAAAGGCCTTGCCGATCAACCTCTCCTTTTCCATTCCGAAAACCGAACTGATCCACTGGAGAACCACCAGGAGCAATGAGCCGCCGTGCTCCCTCCCGGTGCAGCTGGAGGATCAGCTCTTCTACCCGCAGTCCCGCCTGAAGTGGCTGGGCTTCATCTTCACCCCCGCCTTTGACCCAAGGTCCCACTTCTCCAGGAGGTACACACTTGCAAATGCTGCCCTGGCCACGATTCGCCGCCTCTCCCCCCCCGGGATGGGCCTTCCACCATACCTTTGTCTCTCCTTGGCGCGTTCGCTCCTTGCTCCGATTCTCCTATATGGGTCTGCTGTCTGGAACCCTCCCCCCTCTATCCTGGGCCCGATGTCCGTCTTCTGGCATCGGGTCTGTAGGTGGATCACCAACTGTTATTCCTCCACCACCATAACGTGTTTGCACAGGGAAGCTTGTCTTCCCCCGCTGCCTGCCCTTATACGCCACCAACGCCGCCTTGCTGGCCTAAGGCTCATCTGCTCCCCTCCTGAGATAAACCCTGCTTCGGCACGCCTCCCTAAGTCGGTTCCCACCATCTCCCCCCACCGTGCCACCTTGATAGCGCGTGGGAAAGTTACCTCCCAACCTTATCTCTTCTTTAACCTCGACTGGCGTTCTGCTCCGGACAAGTCCAAGAACCCAAGGCACCGGCACCACACCATCACGGCTTTGGCTAACGCAGCCGTCCCACTCGTACACGACGTCTCTACGTTACCGCCCATCTCCCTCCACCTGACAGACTACCTGCCCCCAGTCCTGGGGGTGGTTCCGTCCTATGCCCGCCTCAAACTAAGGGCTAAGCAGCTCCTCCTTTCTGACTGGTCTTCCACTCCAGCCCCGCCGTACTACCCCTATCCGCCCTCAACACGCCCCCACCCCTTCATGGGCTTGGGCAAATTTGTTGCGGGAAGATTACACCAGATGCGCTCTGGGAAGAGTTATCTCGCAGCTCACCCCTCATAGGGGGACCCTGAGGACGACATGTCCTGCCCGCTGTGCTCTGAGGCCCCTCAGACCTTCGTACATGCCATCCTGTCCTGCCCCTCCACCGCCAGTCAGAGATCTCGCCTCCTCCAAGAAGTCTCAGACTTGGCCCCCGAGGCCCTGATCTGGTCCGACCAGCAGGTGCTCATTGCGCTGGCTGAGTTCATCCGCACCACCGCCACCGGTTTCCCTCCTGGGATGCCCCCTCTCGCTCGCTCCCTCCACACCCCTCCTCCAAAATCCCTTCTTCAATCTACCGCCCTATCTGCCCCTGGCCCTCGAGACTAGGCAGGCGGCTTGTACTCTCCTTGATTCTAGCTACGGCTGCTCTGCGACAATTATTGGTCGCGTTGTGGGAATTTGGTTACGTTTGTTTCTTTTGTTGATTGTTAGTTTGATTTTCGGTTTTGTTTTGGCCATATCGTTAAAGATGCATGTCATTTCTTGTACCGTAGAAACAATGAACATATGATTTAAAAAATAAAAATACAAATAAAAATAAAAATAAAAAACGGTGACAGTAGTTAGAGCTCTTCACGCAGCCATCTAAGTACTTTCTTACAATATACCTTTACCTTTATCTATACCTTTACCTATCGCTAGTATATAAGCACTCTAGCTCTTAGCGTCAGAGCAAACACGACCTTGTTAAGACAAGGAGAGTCTCACATCTCTCTCACGTGAGAAGAGATTAAGATACGAAGAAGTTCCCTCACCATCTCTCTCCAATAAGATCTTGGAACGAGATAAGAAGACTATAAGATAGTCCAAGACGAAGAAGAGATTATAAGTTAATCTCGGAAAGAAGAACACTCTCAGATACTTAAACGAACGAGAAATATAAAGATAGTTCAAGATCCTCACGTAAGTAATTCGTTACCTGTTGTATAACTAATCGCCACCAGAGTAGGATTGTTACATTTGGCTGCGTCAACTAGCAACACTTAACGGACAAGAAACCAGGGCGGCATTACCCCCAAACGAAACCCCTGAGAACGATCTCACACAAGCGGAAATAGACGTTACATCTTTACAAGAAGCTCTAGCAGAAGCCGTTCAACACTCCTCAGTACAGAGCCCAGTATCCTCAGACTCTGAACCAGAGCCTCAAAGCTCAGAAGACGACACTCCAACAAGAACCTGAAGAAACACCATCATGACTTCCAAACAGAAGGAAGAGGAGACATCCAAAAGGGCGGAAGGAACGGGCTTCTCAATAGGGACACGAAAGCCCAAGATTAGAGAACCAAGCACGTTTGACGGAGACAGAGACAACCTGAGAGGATGGCTAGCACAGCTATCCGTATATTTTGAAATCTTGGGATAGGAAGAAGACCACGAAGACGACAAAATCAAATATACCACAGGTCTGTTCTGAGGAGATGCTATCAAGTGGTATACCCCATATGCCGAAAAGGTACAGGCTAAAAGCTGGATCACATGGGAAGAATATCAAAACGAACTAAGACAACAATTTGAACCAGTCAATGGAAGAGACAAAGCGCGGGCCAAAATAAGGATACTAAAACAAGCACAATCGTCAATGACAGACTACTGGAATGATGTCCGACGAATAGCAAGTACGGCCCAGATGGACGGCGCTACTATGTCTGAATTCCTCATAGTAGGAATGAAAAAAGAATTGCAACAAGCATGGATACTCGCAGAAGTCGACCAAGACGACGTCGAAGCCATAGCACTATGGGCTATCAAAAAGGAAGCCAGGATGGAAACCTTGAAATACAATAAGATCAGTGGAGAAGAGCCTGCAAAAATAGACAAAGCAATAAGGAACCAGAATGGAACGTTCAAAAACAACTCGACGTACGAACTAGTGGACATCGATGCGACCAATAGGGGCCCAAGACTAAATATATCGCGAAACGAATACCAAAGGTGGATGGCACAAGGGCTGTGCCTACGATGCGGAAAAACAGGACATAGGATACAAAATTGCAATGAAGGAAAGAGAGGGATCGCCCAACAACAGCGATGGAGTCCTCGACGAAGCAACATTACGACTGGAGGAGTCAATAACTAGAGACTGGACACCAAAATCAAATCTATTGATATGGACGAAGAAGGAACGACTCCCCAACCGGCGGGAAACAAAGACTGTCCCTAGTAAGAAATGGTCTGAGGGACAGACCCGAACGACAACCCATTATTATAAGAAATCTATATGCAGTACTCAACAACACGGAAACATTGGAAAACGAAAATGATCACACCATGATAAAAATACGATTACATGGTATAAACGATAACACAACTATCCACGCGATGATAGACTCAGAGGCCACAGAGGACTTTATTGACCAAGAATTATGCAAGAAATATCAGATACGAACAACAAAAGCCACAAACTCGAGGGAGATTTACCTAGCGGACGGCGAACCTAGCTCAATGGGGCCTGTTACCCATATAGCGACAGTACCTATGGACATAGGAGCCCATAGGGAAATTACGACCTTCCAAGTAGCTCAACTCCGGGATCACGAAGGAATCTTAGGAATGCCATGGTTAAGGAACCATAACCCCCGAATAGACTGGGGGCAAGGCCAGATCACTTTAGATAGTGAACAATGCACGACGATGTGCCTGAACAAATCACCCATGGTATATACGATACCAGAAGTGGAAGCCTTGGAAGAAAATCTAGTCAGCAGGTTTTCCACGATCCAAGCCAAGAAGGATAAATGTATCCTAGTCAAGAAGACGCATAAAGATGCGAAGATACCCACGAAGGGTACAAGAGGAGCCGCAGGACACGACCTGTACCCAATCGAAGACAAGACCATCCCAGCCAAAGGGCAACAAGTAGTCAAGACAGGAGTATCCTTAAGACTACCCAATGCCACCTATGTTTGAATTGCACCACGAAGAGGACTAGCCGTCAAATACGGCATAACAGTCAACGCTGGCGTAATCGACAGAGACTACACGGGAGAAATAGGAGTTGTCCTAGTCAACCTCTTCAACTACGACTATCATGTTCAACAAGGGGAAAGGATAGCACAGCTCATACCAGAAAAAGTTCTGGAAGCGCAATATCAAGAAGTCACTCATCTTGAAGGCACGAAACGAGGGACAAAAGGCTTTGGAAGTACCGATACAAAAAGAATCGAGATAGACCAAATCTCAACCAAGACGTTTGAAAGATCCAAAAAACTAGGAGACGAAGAGGACCTTCTATGGGGAAGGTATAATAATGGAAAACTAGAAATACTAGCAACAAACGTTAGTACTGAGCTAGCAATCCAGAGCAAGAAAGGACAAAAAGAAAAGGACCTCACCGAGATAGTCCCAGAGGAATATTGGGACTACCAAAGGGTCTTTCAAGAAGAAGAAGCGACCAGATTACCGCCTCACCGACCAGGGGTAGACCTCAAGATCAACATCGAAGAAGGAAAAAGATTACCTCTGAAGAAGATATACCCTCAAGGAGCGAGAGAATTGGAAGAGCTTGGTGAATCCATACGAACAAACAAAAAGCGAGATTGAATCCGAGACTCGTTCGCCAATGGAGGATCACCAATAATGTTTGTCAAAAAGAAGGACGGAAAACTACGCCTATGTCTTGATTATAGAGAACTCAACGACAGTACCAAAAAGGATCAATACCCACTACCTCTGATCGGCGAAGCCTTAGATTCACTCCAAGGTGCCAAATTCTTCACGAAACTCGACATTAAGGATGCATACCACAAGATACGAATCAGGGAAGGAGATGAATGGAAGACCACCTTCACGACGAAGCAAGGAACATACGAATATCAAGTTATGCCTTTTGCACTATGCAATGCGCCGGCGGCATTCCAACGATGGATCAACTGAATACTATACCAGTTCGTGGACATATGCTGCATCGTCTATCTAGATAATGTCCTCATAGACTCCAAAACAAAAGGCGATCACGTAAGGGACGTACGCGCCATCCTAAAAGCAATCGAAACATCAGGAATGAAGATCAAACCAGGGAAATGCGAATTCCATGCAACAGAAACCGAATACCTAGGATTCATCATAGGAAGAGAAGGAATCAAAGTAGATCCTCTTAAGACCGCCGCAATATGGGAATGGGCCAAACCAACAAAGGTCAAAGAAGTACAAAGGTTTATGGGATTCTGCAACTTTTATCGGAGATTTATCGAGGGATTCAGCCGCAAAGCAAGACCCTTATACCAATTAACCAGAAAAGACAAAAAGTGGGAATGGGGAAAGAAAGAAGATGAAGCATTCAATGAAATCAGAACCCACCTCACTTCAGCACCAACCCTAATACACTTCAACCCACAACGACCAATCACGATCGAAACAGATGCTTTAAGCTACGTCACGGCAGGAATCCTATCACAACCCGCAAAGGAAGGTAAGCTACACCCTGTAGCATATCGATCAAAGACAATGACAAAAGCCGAATCCAACTATGACATACACGACAAAGAGCTGTTAGCCATCGTTAAAGCACTTGAAGACTGGCGACGATATGTCAGCAATAGCGAATACTGAATAACGACACTAATGGACCACCAGAACCTAGTGCCATTCATGACGACTAAAAAGTTAGTTGGGAGACAGATAAGATGGATGGAAATCTTCAGTCAATACTACATGAAGATCGAATATCGACCAGGGAAAGAAGGAGGAAAACCAGACGAACTCAGGAGAAGAGAAGGAGATTTACCAAAAAACAACGATGAACGGATCCGACAAAGGGAACAAACCCTCCTACCAAAGGAACAATAGTTCGAAGTGATTGAAATGGTTGAATTCCAATCAAACGAAAAAGATTTGCAACAAAAAGCAGCAAAACAAGACCCGGAACAACAAGCAATAAAGAAAGCATTAGAAGAAGGAAAACAGGAAATAAAAGGAGTGGCCTTAGGACTATGCCAATGGAAGGACGACCTTTTATGGGATCAAGGAAAGATATTGACATCCAACGAAGATAAGCTAAGAGTAGAGATTATCAAACAACATCACGATATCCCTACAACAGGACACAGAGGAACGGCAAAGACTACCGAACTCATCCAACGAAAATATTACTGGCCACACATGAGGGATTTGATCAAAAAATATGTCCAGAACTGCGACATTTGTCAAAGAACCAAAGCAGTCCGAGACGCATCATACAGACTATTACAGCCAAAAAAAGTACCGGAAAAACTATGGAAATCTATATCCATGGATTTCATCACGGACTTACCAAAGTCCGAAGGATATGACGCAATCCTAGTAGTCATTGATCGCCTGACGAAGATGAGCCATTTCATACTTTGCCACAAGGATATGAATGCATGGCAGTTTGCAAAAAGCTTTATCAAAGAAATATTTCGACTCCATGGACTACCGAATGATATTATCACCGATCCAGGAACTATATTTACATCGGACTTATGGAAAGAAACAACAAAACTACTAGGGATCGAGAGACGATTAAGCACAGCTTTCCACCCGCAAACGGAGGGAGAGACAGAACGAACAAATGCGACACTCGAACAATACCTTCGAGCTTATTCCAATTATCAACAAGATAATTGGTGCGAACTACTACCAACGTCAGAATTCGCGTACAATAATGGATACCAAGAAACCATCAAACACACACCCTTCTTCGCCAACTACGGAATAAACCCCGAATATGAAGCGATAGGACACCTGATGCAAGGGAATGTCATGCCACTCGAAGAAATGAGTCAATTACATGACGTACTAAGAGCGGAAATGTCGGAAGCACAGATAAGACAAAAGAAATATTACGATCAACACAGAAAACCTGATCCAAATCTCAAATCAGGAGATATGGTATGGTTCTTTGATGGTATTATTATCCAAGTAGTAGAGCACTGCTATAGGAGCAGAGATACAGCAGGCTGATAGGCAGTGCGGGCATGTATGGAGGAACACAGAAGTGTGGACGGGTGAACGTTCTACTAGGGCAAGCACGGATGATTAGGGCATATGCGGAGACATATGGGTATCACATGTAGAGAGCAGAGTTTTCCCTACTAG
>Ga0307509_10012702_pt1 | contig 10040 bp, 15 predicted proteins | sample 10_EM_MG_FD_202245 | JGI IMG/M metagenome (GOLD analysis project Ga0307509, IMG submission 202245) | Populus trichocarpa ectomycorrhiza microbial communities from riparian zone in the Pacific Northwest, United States - 10_EM | ecosystem: Host-associated > Plants > Roots > Unclassified | place... | reverse complement strand
TTGGTCTAACCACCTGGAACCCATCGTCGCGGCATGTGGCCACACTGCCACGTCGGTATCGTACTTATGGCCACGGGGTGACGCCTACGGTGAGCCTAAACCGCTTCTCCAAGTACGCACCGTGATGTAACCTTGGGACTATAGCAATCCCCCTGGACCTTAAGCGAAACGTTGTATTGGAAAGATTCGAATTCGACATCTCGTCGACCAGTACTTCGCCGGTCCACGAATGGATCTACCGGACGCTCCTAACAATAATTTCCCCCGCGTTCAACGAATTCGTGATTTGGCTTCCGAATGACGGGATTCCGTGGGATCGGAGGCCGATGAATGATGCTCGTTGGAGGCCTGTAGATTTGTTAGATTCCCTATCCAAACGTAATCCTGATTTCAGGATCGTGCTCAGGGGAGATTCTCCCTCATCCTTTTATGGTACCTGGCGTGCTTACGCCGGGGTTCCCTCGTTTGTCGTGGATTACTTCCCACTTGTTTCGTTGAAGGGATTGGTGAAGTTCGAGTGCGTATCTCACGCGGAGGATCGGTTTGGGATGTATGGTTTTCTGTAATCACCCCCTGTTAACTTCGTGTATGATCTCCCGTTGTGGGCATTGTGTGCACTTTGTTTACAATTCCCGCCGTTCTCCGCCTTTGATACCTGAAGCCGGCCAGGATACAGCTAAGGGGAAAACAGGTGACTCGTTAGGATGTTCAGGTGGGCTCACACTTGCAGACCGTGACGATACTTTGTGTTTGACTTCAACCCAGAGATATGTTCCATGACTTGAATTAAGTGTGCGGTGCTTCACGCTCCGGACCCCCGTGGGAATGTACCACGTCGGAAGCAAATCTGGTAGTGTAAACCATCCCCGGAAAGGTCGAGCGGTCCATCCCTTGCGTCAGTCAGGAACACGCCTGACTTCGACCATTAGTACCGTTGGGTGTCCCCGACTCGTGGAAGATTGGAAGAAGTGACATCAGGATTGCCGTCAGGAGAGTCTATGTTCTTTGGGTCCTCCAGGGAAAAACACTTGCTCCATCTCCATGGGTGTCCCCCAGACGTTTCCATGTGGTTCGATAAATCACTGATTACTTGTTCCAGGTGCTTGGAGCCAACTCTCGATTGTGGGAAGTTTCGGGGAACGTCGAATGGGATCCCTGGGCTCGATGCGATTTTGTACCCCCCCCATCCCACCTCGAAGGTGTTACGGAGAATTATATTAGTGATCGACTCCCCACCAACGTACACCGACATCTCTCGAAACGGATCACCTATGTCTGCATCGCTTCCCTCGATTCCTCTCGAAATCCTCCTGCAGATTTTACGGAATCTCGACATCATCGATGTCGTCCGGCTTGGAATGGTCAGTCACTACGAGCCGTATCCCCAAACATGGGGGATTGATAACCGATTTTGTGCCAGTCATGCAATGATCTCCGCGAATCCACCCAAAATCGCCACGTCTGGGTTGATCAAGTGTAGAGTCACATTCGGAAGAGACCCGTGCTCAAGCTCTCCGTTCCGGATTTGACCACACCATCGGGGGAAGACCTGAAAACTTTCGCGATCCGCCAGGCAAACTTGTGTCGCCGCTGGGATAGACTGGACGCTAACGCCGTTTTTACCCGCGGGGGAAAAATCACGCTACCCGAGACCTGCCTCTCTGACGATTCCAATCGCTGGCTCTTACCAGGGGGCAATCAACTCCTTGTTCGCACTCGCGAAGCCCTGCTCCTGTACCAAGTCCTGCTTTCGGGAGAGGGTCCCGTCATGTCGCTTCTGTGTATGGAAAGTCTTGGAGCCGACAGAGTTTTAAAGTTCGGCGTCCTGCTCTATACGACATCTCCCCACCCGATTTGCGTCTGCGGTGTGGAGTCGTCCGATGGGTGAGTTTTTTTTATCTCTCTGGATTCATGTGCCCAAACCTTGTCCAACTAGCATCAAAATCTACCTCTTTGGGATCGATTTTTACGGGGGAAAGATACGCCTGGAGACTAGTTTTGCCACACAAACCAATACCCTGGACTGGGTCAGTGGGCAAGGACGTGTCGTTGGTTGCCTTACCCGTGTGGGCGATACCCCGAGAATCGTGACCATCATCCATCTCGACCATCCCGGGGTCTTGGCAGAGCTGCGGATACCGGACGCCTACTTTAACGAGAGTAATAATGGAACCGTGCGCCCTTTACTTCATTTTCCCGAATTACTCTGTCCCTCATGCCAAATCAACGGTAGACGTGGTATTCCTCGTGCTCGTGGTCCCTCTATATCCCTCGTTCAGATTTGGCCGTCGTCTACAGCGTGGACCATATCCTTTACTACCAACTCCCCGATTTCTCGGTTCTCTCACCAGGTAAATCTGTCTTGGAGGAGAACCCGACCTGGTACATGGCTGGCCCAGTACAAGACCTAGACGAGCTAGGAGGTCCAGACCACCTGTTCGATGACCCGATATACGACCCGTCGGATATCGAAAGTTTTAATCTCTACTTCAAAACCATTCTCGGAACCAAGATAGTATCCAGTACGATCATCCCCCCCGTAATATCCCCGGCCTCGACGACGTCTCAGGTTTTGAACATGCCTCCGGTGGAAGAGCGGAGGCGGGTACAGGACATTTCGGAAATGCCGCCATTTGCCACGGGGGGGGTGGAGAGAGTCGGGGATGTATTTCAGTGAGGGGGTTTGTTGTAGGACGTACAAGACTGAGCGAAGGTTCGAGCACTGTGTAAGTTTATATGATGATCTGTTCAGAGGTGATTGGAAAGGGACACTCAGGGTTCCTGGAATGGAGGAAGAGGCAGGAGGTTCCACGCGAGACCTGCGGGACACGTATTCCGAGTCGGAGCTTTCGATTGACGAGGCGTCTGGGAGAGTTATTGTTTGGGTTAGGAGCAGCGATGGAGGGAGGTGTCACATTGGGGATTTGGTTTGATCGTTTTGGATGACTCCTATCATGTCAGGGCTCAACAGCACTTTATGTGAACACCCGTCCTATCGAAAGCACCAAAGTGATGTAAAGATTCGTAAACACAAAGGGAAGGAGATTGGCAGAAGAAAGCTAAAAGCTTAAACAGCGTGACATAACAATCTGAAAGCATTGACGAAGCTAGTTGGGAAAGCCAAACCTCCTAAACCGGTTCTCTACACGGAGTGAACCAAGCCTGAACAAACCCTTTGCCTTGGTAAGGGGAAAGTGGTGCTCAACAGCTGACCACTGGCCGTTCCCCATGAATACAACCCTGAGGTCAGGGTTACGCTTGGCTAGGGAGACCAACAACGCGTCCACGGCATTCCAACCGTCACCGGGTATCTCGGGCGAATCCCACGGATTCCTCCAGTTCAGAACCCAAACCACGAATTCGTTGAACACGGGGGAAGTTATTGATTGGAGGGTCTGGTAGACCCACCCGTGGGCCAACGGAACATTGACCACGTTGGTGGTGAATTCGAATCTCTCGAGCACCACGTTTTGCTTCAGGTCCAGCGGGGTCGCTACAGTCCCCAACGGTTATTCGTGATATCCACCCGGATCGAGGAACTTGACTCACGGTCGTCGGCGTCCGATCCAAAAAAGTACGATACCGACGTCGCGGTGCGGCCACATGCCGCAAGGAGGGCTTGTGGGCGTTTGCACCCTGACAATTCCAAGGAACGGAAGTTGAGTCCGCCAGGGAACGCCGCGAGGCCATCGGGGAGTTCTGTCAAACACCCCCTCGCCAAGGCGAGGTTACCTCCAAGCGGCGGCGACTGCGTGATCTTTGGAATGGGAATGGGGCGCCGGAGGTATGAAAAGATTTGATCGGGTAAGGACGCGATGGTCAAGTCCTCCAGAAGGGAGAATCGGGACACAATATATAGAAGTTCCCATTCCGTGCCTCTGGGGTATTGTATCTCGAGGTGTCGTAGGGTGCTGGTGAACACGCCGAAATGTTCGTCGAAAACGGCGATGAACGGGGTGAGATGAAAACGAACAAGGGTGAGGGTATGCAACTTGGTGATTGACCGAAGGTGTGGAAGGTAATGCTGAATGTCCCCCGGGTTATAACGCGGGCCAGTGTAGCCAGTGTAGTTTGTCGGGATGAGAGCGAGGTGTCGGGTGTAACGTAGAATACCCAAGCGATCTCTGTCGATCAACTCGTTGAAGGCTCCGGGGGTACTGAACAGAGATCTCTTCGGTTTATTGGGACGACCCAGACACACGAGCCGTTGGTGGATGAGAGGTCTCGTCGCACCAAACAAGCGTTTGCATGTTAGGGAACAGGCCTTCAGCGCGGCGAGGTTATCCAGGAGGTAACCCACGATCTCGTCCACAATCTCCTGGGGTAAATTCTTCCATCCAGCGCCGGTAAATTGCTTGGAGATATCGTCGATTCTGTGTTGTATATCGGGCGTTATGAGCTCTACGAGCTTTCTTAACAGGCGGGGGACGACTCCTAAGGGGATTTCAGTATCATTTGTAGGATGGGTGGGGGTTCGATATTCACCAGGAGTGTGGGTGGTCGTCATGGTCGGGTTCAAGGTGGCGTTGGGGGAGGGATGGTTGGGCAAGATAGAAGGTTAGGTAAAGAGAACGCCACCTATCATCCGCGTGGCTGAGGCGCTGACCGCACGAACAAGTCCACGTCACCGGCCACTCCTGGTCTCCTCGGGCAGGCCACGCAACACAACCTCTGTGGTACAAGGGCTAACGTCATTCGGAGGACTCCCATGGTCAACGACGGATGTAGGGATTCCGTCGCAGGGTGCTTGGGACGGCAGCGAGACGAGCGGATGATGGAAGTCGACGCCTGGCGCCTAGTCCCGGGCTCCGCCATTTGCCTCCCCATACCAAAGTTCTCAGCGTCCGTCCCCAACTGGTGTCACGGCGAGGACGGGAAGCCGTTGAGTTGACAACTGGAGTGTCAGGGTAACTTTCTGGATTCAAGTTACATCTTTTTGGAAAAATTAACTCCGTGGACATTCAGACCCTTCAGGCCTTCCGAGTCGATCTGTCCATCACTGGGAGCCGTTGCAAAGTTACAGTATGAGAGCCAACGAATTCACCGCAATCGTCGACGAAAAGGTCGTCTTGGTCCCATATAGGTGAGGCCTTCCGTCTTGACGGGTTCCGAACGTGTTGGTGTTCACCGCAAAGGTTTCGCCGGAGAACAGGCCCGAACATGTCCCGGTAGGAAGTTCGCGCAATCGGCAAAGAAAACTGGTGTTGATCGTTATCACCGCAGAAGTACCATGAGTGGATGCAAGATGAGGTTTTGAGGGAGCTAACGGCAAGTGAACCTCTGTCGTTGGAAGAGGAGTATGAGATGCAGGGTGGGTTGTGGGTGGTTTTACCGTTACGTTTATCAGGACCTTACGACCGCGATTGCCCACCACTCAGCGAAGTGGCGGGAGGACGGGGACAGTACGTCCATTCCCGGAGTTAAGCTGACAAGGACCCTCAAGATTCCATCCGAATTCAGAGTTGACGTTTATCATTCTCGCAAGAACGTCAGGCGGGAAGCTCGCAACCAGCGAGATCCCGACCCTTCCTATGGTCGGAGATGTAAACATCTTCCTCAAAGGTGCTCCAGGCGACCAGGAATTTGAGGCTGAGGCTGAGGTCATGATCGCGGGTGAGTTGACTGTCCGGATTATCTCCGTTCCCCTCCTCCCCTCCTCCACCTTCCGCCACGTCAGAACAGATGATGATATGCGATTTCCTTTTTCATCAGAGCCAGACTATCGCCGAAAGGGAATTGCGAGCCTCGCTCTGCAGCTTATGTTTTCCTACGCCACCACACCTGATTCCAAGCCACCGTTGCCAATCGCGAAGGGGTCTTTGGTCGTCAGGGTCGGAGACAAGAATACAGCGAGCATCGCTTTATTCCGGAAACTCGGGTTTGAGATCACCAAGCGTGTCGCCATTTTCGAAGAAACAGAGCTGCGGTATACCGGAAAGGGCGTTTCTTCTGAGTGGCAGATTGGAGAGCGGCGTCCCTACGATTAGACTCGTGCACAAAAGGGTTCTTGTTTCCTTGTAAAATGCACGACGCTCCTAGTTTGGTAAAGACACTCGGAACCAAAGTCCCGCGAGATGATTGATTCACGACATATCATCAATGATTCGGCTCTTTGTTCTGGAAAACCCTGTTGCTGCAGTTTTGCATCTTCTATCATCGTTTGGTGTGCGGCGGAGTGACCGTGCCGAAGGTCATCGCGGGCGGGAGATGCCGAGGTGGATGAAACTTGGACGCTTCGATTCGATCTTGAAAAGTGCAAAAGATGAGCGTTTTATTGTTTCCCGAATATCCCAACGGACGGTTATCTTTCTCCTTGTAACTCCCGTCGTCCTTATATAAACCCTGCTCTCTCCACTTTTGTCCCTCCACTCTATCTTTTTCTTCCAAAACATGGCCCTCAGCGTCCTCTCCTTCTCCGTCAGCCGTCTCCAAGATTCCTTGCTCGGAATCACGTCTTTAAAGCCATCCTGGGCTGATCAGCCCTGGCCTTATAAATTTTCCGTGAGTCCAGTCCTCGAGCCGTTCTGACCTGGTCCCTGGAGCTGATCCCCGTCTCGGTGGTATTAGAGGGGGGATAGCGCTTGGGCACGAGGCGGGAATGCCCGCTGGAGGCGCGTCATAGTTGAAGATAACGGAACTCTGGAAATGCACGAGGTAAGTCTCCGGTTGACTTCTCTCTCTCGGGCGCATGAGCTGAGATTTGGTGTGAATTCGTTCAGGGCCGGATCGTGACCGTGTATACTGCCAGGTGGCGGAGGCAAGGCAATATCGTCCGAGGATGTTTCAGTCCTCTGGACGGCGATTTAAAGCCCGACAATGAGCAGACGTTATCGCTGCTCATGGAGGACGACGCACTTATCATGTCATGAGACATCTCTTCGCTCGGCCCTTGGAATCTGGACTGGATCTGTGGCTTGACCTTTTAACGGTCGACATACAGCGGGGAGGAATGCGCTCCGACCCCAGCTTTTGTTTTTCTTGTTCGACAAATTATTATATTCCTATCCCCACGTTCATTGTTTACGCCAGTGGTTTGTTTCAGTTCAGACCATATTCGTTGTTCCGCGTTGTATTATTCGTGTTATCGCATCTTGTACTCCTACTCATTGTCAATTGTGATTGCCCGCTAACCATCTTCACCTCTTGTGAGCCCGTGTGAGCCGCTCCGCGAATCCGTTCTCAAAGTTTTCGATCATATTCTCTCACACCTTCCGCTCCCTCTTCGTCAGGGGCGTGCCGACCACTCCGAGGCTCTCATCTCGCTCCCCTTCCGTTCCGGCACGGCAACTACTCGCCTTCCCTTCCACCGCCACACCAAAGATGCACATCACCCCGCGTTCGCCAACTCATCCACGCGCTCGACACGCTACCTCCATCTGATGACGTAGATGATTCACGAGCGGTTCACACTTCGCCAACCCGGTCGAAAGGCCCGAAAGTCATTGCCACTCACTGAACGATGGAAGTTTACCCGAGCCCTTCTACGTCTCTGGACCCGGGGCTCGGGGGCGCCCCACCGATGCCGGGCCGTTGGAGGATGGGAGAAGGCACGCGGTTTCCAAGGCTCAAGGCTGCGCCACCGTTTATCGGCGTTGGGAGGACGACGATGGAGGAGTTCTGAGAGAGATCGTATCCTGGATCCGCTTCTACCGACCAGGGAGAGATGAGATGAGGGACAGGACCGCCTACGTTGACGTGGTGGTGAGCACCGCTTTCTGTCTGCGAGCATATGAACCGTACGCTGATCTACACCCGCTCATGCTTCGTTCCATTCAAACCCTCGCCATCCGGAAACTGAACAGGCCGGATTTCTCCTCACGACAATCGTGGCGTGTCACACGACGGATCCTCCCTCGAACTCGAAATTGCCACCGTACCCGCGCTCGGATTCCTACACACTCTTTGTGTGGCCTCATCGTTGGTTCTCCCCTCGTATCTGTGATAGTGACAAGCAACTCGGATCGGTCCTGCAATGTACGTCTATGCTTCTGGGTTTCACTCCTGCGTCACTGATACACGCCGCAGACGATGATGCGTTCGAGGGGAGGGGTCCGAGGAACAATTTCATACATTTCATTAGCATCGGATCTTCAACATTATCCTTGTCGCAAGTAGGCCGGGGCATCTGACTTCTCTGTGTTGGTAGTCTGAAATTCAACTGTCTCTCAGTGTTATCGATGACCGCCACAAGATCTGAAGCGGCCACCCCCGATCATACGTTTATTGTGGGACCGTTGAGCTGCGCCTTCCTATCTGTGTGGATTGCTCAGAATTGGGTGGGCGGTGACTCGGCAGTAGCCCTGTGTACAAACTACGGCCACGTAACCGCCGTCGATTATGGAGTCGGATTACGCAAGAACGTGTAAGGTGCCCTGCCTCGTGGATATCTGGGGCCTGTCTCAACTATCATCGATCATCACCCACACACAATTCCATATCATTTACGGGGAACCACCACGAGATCTCCCAACTGAATTTTGAATGAAGACATCTGTCACCGCACGCCCTTCTGGATATTATCAAAGCATGTCATAGGGAAGTTCCTTACTTCGGACTCCGTGGCGTCCAGTTCTACCACGTCTCCCTCGTGTCTGCTGCGCATCTGCCGTGCACATATATCAACCCCACCGACCTGCTCCCACTTGTTCCTTGTCCTAAACCATGAACGCAACGCTACCAAACGCGCTCGCGATGCTGGGGGCTTACCCGCAGTGCGACCACAAAGCGAAAGAGAATGTAGTCCCGGAGATGCCACCCCATTGGTCCTCGAATGGGACGAACACCCAGAGCATTGGTGCTTCTGCTGGCGTCGGCTCGTGCGCTTCCTCTGCCGTGTGTTCTGTTTCATTAGCTTGGGCCATATAGATTTGGATACCGTCTGGGAGACGAGCTATCCGGATTGCCCGGTTGAGCTTTGGGAGGCCGGGAGGGACTCGTTGAGGGGGAGGCTGGAGCATGTCAATCTTGTGGTGCGTTTCAGGCGGATTATCGATGAGTTACTTGTTGATTTTGACTGCGATGTCTGGTCTAGGCTGGTTTGCTCCTCACTGCGATGGTGGCATTCTGCACGACGGATCCTCCGAGGGATGCAAGAATATTGTTGTATACGAATATCGGCCCCTATTGCGTCATCTTTGTATCTGTCAGCCTCGCACTCAGAGGTCTGATTGTAGGGTCCACTGCTGTGTTCGTCATTCATAAGTCTACAGTGTTGAAACAGGTGTGAAGTGCCCAGTTTGACAGACCAGCCTTATGAGTCATCCAATGAGTCTGGAGCACATTTACTGCTGATCTGATGCCAGTGTGTGCTTTAGAAGTGTACCTGATGATCCGGTTGCTCCCATCAGAGCACTGTGATGGTAAGCAGCTGTAGGCTGCCAAACCTGACCAAATAAGGTCATGTGCACGACACAGCATGGTCTGTGCGCAAGTATGCATTATGTATATATACCTATGCCCATCATGCAATACCATCATCCACTTCTTTCTTCCCTTCCACCACCAGCAACTCTCCTCTCCCCTAAGGTAAGAAGTAGAGTACCCTGTGTAGTATAGAATATACCACACACCTGCTCAACATACAGTGCTGTGGTTCTGGAAGGTTCTTCATCTCTCCCCATGTGACTGCTGAGACAATATGCAGTACGATACCGATGTCGTGGTGCGGCCACATGCCACAAGGAGGGCTTGCGAGTGTCTGCATGAGGACAATTCCAATGAATAGAAGTTGAGCCCGCCAGGGAACGCCGCGAGGCTATCGGAGAGTTCCCTCGAATGCCCCTTCGCCAAGGCGAGGTTACCACAAAGCAGTGGTAACTGCCTGATCGTTGGAGTGGGGTGTCTAGGGTGTGGGGGGAGTTTGCGGGGTGAAGACACAATGGTCAAGTCCTCCAGAGGATGGAACAGTGATACGATGTCATGCACCTGACATTTTTCATTTTTCCTTTCCCCTTCCTCTCTTCATTTCTTCACTCAAAGACAATATGAAACGAAAACCTTTGTGTTATTGAAGCACAAGACGGACTACAAAGGTTACAAGA
>Ga0307509_10012701_pt1 | contig 10040 bp, 4 predicted proteins | sample 10_EM_MG_FD_202245 | JGI IMG/M metagenome (GOLD analysis project Ga0307509, IMG submission 202245) | Populus trichocarpa ectomycorrhiza microbial communities from riparian zone in the Pacific Northwest, United States - 10_EM | ecosystem: Host-associated > Plants > Roots > Unclassified | place... | reverse complement strand
AGGCGTTATGTTTCGTGGCCTAACCCTTCGTCGTTTTTTTTTTTTTTTTTTTGTAATCATGCGTTCATTGTTTTAAGGTACAAAAAGCCTCATGCAGCGCTAGCTATGGAGAGACCAAAACCTATAAATCAAAAAACATAAACAAAAGAAAGTTACGGCACCAGTTAAATATCCACTATCGCGCAGGTTTCTCCTCCGCTGGGCCATCGGCCACATATAACAAGGAAAGTACAGACCAACAATTTAGCCGTCTAGAAAGGAAAGCCTACATAAGCTAAAGGAAAAAACCCAACGACCCTACACCTCAGCCAACGAAAAAACACGAAAGACCGGGGGGGGCACCCTGGGTGGTGAGAGAGAGTGCGGGGGGGAAGAAGAGGGGGTGGACGGCGGGAACATTGAGGGGGGGAACCCGGTGGAGGTGACGCCTATGAAGGTGGCGAGTCTTTTTAGCAGAGGGAGGGAGGACCAAAGTGGTGCTTCGGGACCGACATCAGTAACGCCGTGGAGGAGGCGCGTCCTGCTGTGTTGTCGCGAGGGGCAGGAGAGGACAGCGTGCTCGAAGGTTTCGGGCTCCAAGCCGCAGCGGGGGCAGGAGCTGTCGGCATCGGGGGACCTCCAGGTCGGGTGGGCGGCCAGGTAGCTCTTACCGGCTCTCATCTGATGTATCCTCCCGGCAACAAACTTCCCCAATCCCATAAAACGTCTCGGCTGTAGTGCGGGAGGGTGTAGGTAGTACCCTGGGGTCGGGAACATGGAGATTCAATCTTCAAGGAGCGTCTCTCTAATCCTCTTCTTCAGAGAGGAGTAGGTGTTGTCCATCAGGGACTGGGGCGGGAGGTTGGGGGCCGGGCACACTAGCAGGGAGTTGATCATGGGCATCCTGGACAGCCCGAGGGTGAAGGGTATCGTTCGGTGAGCCACTGCATCCACTGGGAGGTGATTCCTCATCGGCGGGACAGGGCGTGGCGTTTTCCAATGTAGGGGAAGGTAGACGGACGACAGGCCTCTGGTTAATGCCCGTGAGGAGTCAGGCGCCCGATACACCGAGAGAGAAGGGAACGAGGGGTGAAGGCGGGCCGTTGCCGGGTTCACGCTAGGAGGGGAGCAGACAACCCTGAGCGCCGCCAGTCTTTGTCGATGGGTGATTAGGAGGGAGACGGGTGGGAGGCAGGACTCCACCGAAAGTATCCCGGTGGGCGTGGCTGAGAAGCAGTTGGTGGTCCACCTCTGGACCTTGCGCCAAAATGTATCGAGACGGTTCGTTGTTCCCACGCTAGGTGTGAACAGGTCGGCACCGTATAGGAGGATGGGGGCAATCAGTGATGTGGCCAGTCTGTGACACAGGTAGGGGGGGAGGCCCGCACCGGGCGGACTGAGGCGACGAAATAGGGCGAACGCACCCTGGGCAAGGGCTAAGCGACGCGAGAAGTGTGCAGCGGGGTCAAGGGCCGGAGTGAACCAGTATCCGAGCCACCGGACAGAGTTGCCAGGGTGGAACAGTTCCCCCTTTATTTGGATGGGCGAGGTGCACTTCGGGGAGTGTCTCTGGCTGGGGGTCCTCCAGTGTATCAATTCAGTCTTCGCGACCGAAAAGGAGACGCCCAGGCGGGGGGCCTTCCTTTCAAGCTTGCCGAAGAGATCCTGGAGCCGTCGGATGTTGCCACGATAGGAGAGGGAAGCTACTGTTAGGGCGAAGTCGTCCACATACGAGATCATCAGACCCCGAGGGATCCCGAAATGCAGCGGCGCAACGTAGAGAAGAAAGAGGAGAGGGGAGATTGGGGAGCCCTGGGGGGCTCCTACGTTGACTGGGGCTGGGGTCCCTGGTGCCCCTTGGAAAATAAGGGTGCAACTTCTTTCGCCCAGAAAGGACGAAACCCAGGAGACCAGGTAGGAGGGTACCCCGCCTTCCCTCAGGAAACGGGCCAGAGTTTTGTTGTCGACGTTGTCGAACCCTGCTTTTATATCCAAAAACAAGGAGGAGACTTTGAGGCGGGGCCTCTGCAGGGTTCTGACGTCGTTGGTCAGGGTGAGGCACGCGTCGTAGGTACTAAGCCCAGGGAGCGAACCGCATTGGTTGGGGTACAACAGTCCCTTGAGTCGGGCTGCCGCGAGTAGGCGGGCTGCTATAATCCTTTCCAGGATCTTCGAGACTGTGCAGATTAGGACGATTATCCTGAAGGAGGAGGGCGATTCGTAGGAGGGTTTTCCTGGTTTATCTAGCACCACACCGTTCGAGCTTTTCAGCGATGCTGGGTGGTATCCCAGGAGGACTAGCGGGGCCAGTATATGCAGGAGGACTTCGGGGTTGATTTTGTTGCCCTGTTTCCAGACGGAGTAGGGTATTCCGTCCGGACCTGGTGCCGAGGTTGGGGAGCACTTGGAGAGAGCCGCAGCTATCTCGTCCGACGTTAAGGGGGTTGCCGACCTATGTGGCCTGAGCCTGGGTGGTGGTGAGAAGGGTTCCTTCGGGGGGAAAAAGTGGTCCAGGAGGACATTATTCATCTGCATTGGGGTATCGGCCCCTGGGAGGGAGGGGAAGCGTGGTTGGGCACGCCCGTAGGCGAATCTCTTAGCCGTCCAAAGGCTCTGGGGGGTGGCGGCCAGTAGGAAGGAGGACCAGTGTTTGTTTTTAGCGGCCTTGATCGCTTTGAAGTACCCCACCTTGGAGGTTCTTGCGACTTCCCGCATGTGTGGGGTGTCGTGTTTCCTGGCTGCTCTGGCTGCCTTGTGATATTCACGACGGAGGATAGACAGGTGAGGGGTCCACCAGGGTTTGGAGTGATGGGAGGGCCTGGATACCGGCGTGTGCTCTTTCAGGAGCGCTACCAGACGGTTCAGCGAACCTGACATCCATTCATCCAGCTGCAGAGGTGTGGGGCATGGCGGTGCGGCCGGGACCTTGAAGCCCTTAATGATCGGGTCGAGGGTTTCCCAGTCCGTGTCCGCCCAGCGTGGGCGCGGGGGTTTCTGGTTCGGGGAAGGCGCGGCGAGGGTTATCGTTATTGGTATGTGGTCGGAACCTGTTGAGGGGAGGGAGGCCTCCCAACTCTTCACGAGTGGAAGGAGGGGGGGGTTTGCGAAGGCAAGGTCTATAACCGAAGGGCGAGCTGTGCCTACCAAAGGAAACCTAGTGTACTCGCCTGGGGGATTTAGTAGGGCGAAACCGGATTCTGCCGCTTTCTCAAAGTAGGGAGTCGAGGAAGTGATCTCCCTGTGCGAGAAGTGTCGTAGAGGGTCCGAGAGGGGATTGTGGATGTTTAGGTCCCCTAAAACTAGGAGGGGAAACCCAAGGTCGGGGAAGAGAACATCTGGTGAGACGGAGTGTACCCTGTGGTCAAAGGTGTTTGTGGAGTAGGCATTAATTATCCTAAATGAGTGGAAGTCGGTGCCGAAAAGAGGTTCGCTGGAGGAGATGTCAATAGAAAGAACATCATCCACCCCCTTGAACCTGGGGAGCACCGTGTAATTGGAAAGAAAAGACATATGAACGTAGGCTGCCACACGTGGCTTCCTAACTGGGGGGAAGAAAGACTTGAAACCATTAAAGGAAGGAAGGTGAGCCTTGTTTACAGGTGGATCCTGCAAAAGGACTATCGAAGGATAAGTTGTCGTTTCTTTAAACGACTCAAACAAGGAAAGAAAAACATCCCAGCTCCCAAGGCAGTTATGTTGAATGATGGAAAGAAACGCAGGGGCAGGGGCCGGCCCTTGACCCCGGGGAAGGGACATTGGTTGATTATTCATTACCGGGACGAACCCGACGAGACGAAGCGGCAGGAGTAGGGCTTGGCGCCTCCAGGGGGAGAGGACCACCGAAGCCGTGAGTAGTGCCAGGGCGCGTGGAAGGCCCGGCAGGGGGAGGTTGCCTGGGGGTTACGTCCACCTCAAGGGAACTCTCCCTGGGCGGGGGAGTAGTGGATGCTGGGCCCCCATCGACCGCCAAATCCATGGGGTCTTGACCGGTTGGGGCGGGGGCTGGCGAGTTGGTTCTGGTTGGGACAGGCGGGGGAGGTCGAGCCGGACATTCTCTGTACGTGGCAGTGTGGTCACCACCGCAGTTACAGCAATGGGGGGGCGAGGTCGGACAACAGGATGGGACTGGCTTATTGTTCCCGCTCCTGGAGCAGGTTGGATTCTGGCATCTGTGAGCCGCGCGAGTATGATGAAGCGCGCAAATGGGGCACGTGGGGTGGGAGGCGGGGCATCGTTGATGGGCGTGTCCGTATCTCCAGCAGTTCTTACACTGGGAAGACGGCCTATCCCTTGGTCCTTTTTTTTTTCTTTTTTTTGTAATCATGCGTTCATTGTTTTTAGGTACAAAAAGCCTCATGCAGCGCTAGCTATGGAGAGAACAAAACCTATAAGTCAAAAACATAAACATAAGAAAGTCACGGCACCAGTAAATTTCCACTATCGCGCAGGTTTCTCCTCCGCCGGGCCAACGGCCACTTATAAAGGGAAAGTACAACCAACAACTCGGCCGTCTAGAAAGGAAAGACTTCAGAAGATCAAGGAAAGAAAATCCCAGTGTCCCTATACCTCAGCCAACGAAAAAACACGAAAAGCCGGGGGGGGCACCCTGGGGGGCGAGAGGGAGAGCGGAGGGGAAGAAGTGGGAGTTGTCGGTGGGAACATCGTGGGGGGAAATCCCGTGGAGGTTACGCCTATGAAGGTGGCGAGCCTTTTTAGTAGCGGGAGGGAAGACCAAATTGGTGCTTCGGGACCGACATCAGTGACACCGTGGAGGAGGCGCGACCTGCTGTGCTGTCTCGAGGGGCAGGAAAGGATTGCGTGCTCAAAGGTTTCAGGTTCCAAGCCGCAGCGGGGGCAGGAGGTATCGGCATCGGGGGACCTCCAGGTTGGATGGGCGGCCAGGTAACTCTTCCCAGCTCTCATCTGATGGATTCTCCCGGCAACGAACTTGCCTAAGCCCATGAAAGGCCTCGTGTGTAAAGCAGGAGGGTGCAGGTAGTACCCCGGGGCCGGGAACAAGGAGGCCCACTCTTCGAGCAGTTTCTCTCTTATCCTCTTCTTTAGGGCGGAATAGGTGTTGTCCATCAAGGATTGGGGAGGGAGGACGGGGGCGGGGCACACGAGATGGGAGTTGATCATAGGCATTCTAGATAGCCCGAGGGTGAAGGGTATTGTCCGATGAGCTACAGCGTCCACTGGCAGGTGGTTCCTCATCGGTGGGGAGGGTCGGGGCGTTTTCCAGTGTAGGGGGAGGTAGACGGACGACAGGCCCCTGGTCAAAGCCCGGGAGGAGTCTGGCGCCCTGTGTACTGAGAGCGAGGGGAAGGAGGGATGGAGGCGAGCCGTCGCGGGGTTCACACTAGGCGGGGAGCAGACCACCCTGAGCGCCGCCAGCCTTTGCCGGTGGGTGATCAGGAGGGAGACGGGAGGGAGGCAGGATTCCACCGAGAGTATACCGGTGGGCGTGGCTGAGAAACAATTTGTGGTCCATCTCTGGACCTTGCGCCAGAAAGTGTCGAGGCGAGTCGTTGTGCCCACGCTAGGTGTGAACAGGTCCGCGCCGTAGAGGAGGATGGGGGCGATCAGTGATGTTGCCAGTCTGTGGCACAGGTAGGGGGGGAGGCCCGCGCCAGGCGGGCTGAGGCGGCGGATGAGGGCAAACGCGCCTTGGGCGAGGGCCAGGCGTCTTGAGAAGTGTGCGGCGGGGTCAAGGGCCGGGGTGAACCAATATCCTAGCCACCGAACGGAGTTGCCTGGGTGGAACAACTCCCCCTTGATCTGGATGGGTGAGACGCACTTCGGTGAGTGCCTCTGGCTGGGGGTCCTCCAATGTATCAGTTCCGTTTTTGAGACCGAAAAGGAGACGCCCAAGCGGGACGCCTTTCTTTCAAGCTTATCGAAAAGATCTTGGAGCCTGCGGATGTTGCCACGGTAGGAAAGGGAGGCCACTGTAAGGGCGAAGTCGTCCACATACGAGATCATCAGACCCCGAGGGATCCCGAAATGTAGCGGCGCGACGTAGAGAAGAAAGAGGAGCGGGGAGATCGGGGAGCCCTGGGGGGCTCCTACATTAACCGGAGCTGGGGTTCCAGGTGCCCCTTGGAAAATCAGGGTGCAGCTCCGCTCGCCTAGGAAGGACGAGACCCAGGAAACCAGGTATGGGGGCATCCCGCCTTCCCTCAGGATTCGGGCCAGAGTGTTGTTGTCGACGTTGTCGAAACCTGACTTTATGTCTAAGAACAGGGAGGAGACCTTGAGGCGAGGCCTCTGCAAGGTTCTGACGTCGTTGGTGAGGGTGAGGCATGCGTCGTAGGTGCTGAGCCCAGGGAGCGAGCCGCATTGGTTGGGATGCAGCAGCCCACGGGTTCGGGCTGCCACAAGTAGGCGTGCTGCAATAATCCTTTCGAGGATTTTCGAGATTGTACGGATCAGGACTATTATCCTGAAGGAGGAAGGAGACTCGTAGGAGGGTTTTCCTGGCTTGTCAAGTACCACGCCATTCGAGCTTTTCAGCGAAGCGGGGTGATACCCCAGGAGGACCAGTGGGGCGAGAATGTGGAGGAGGATTGAGGGGTTTATTCTGTTGACCCGCTTCCAGGTGGAGTAGGGTATCCCGTCCGGGCCTGGGGCCGAGGTCGGGGAGCACTTGGAGAGGGCCGTGGTTATTTCTTCCGGCGTCAAGGGGGGTGCCGACCGGTTCGGTCTAAGCCGAGGTGGCGGGGAGAAGGGTTCCTTAGGGGGAAAGAAGTGGTCCAGGAGGACATGGTTCATCTGTTGTGGGGTTTCTGCCGCTGGGAGGGAGGGGAAACGTGGTTGTGCACGACCATAGGCGAACCTCTTGGCCGTCCAAAGGCTCTGGGGGGTGGCGGTCAGCAGAAAGGAGGACCAGTGTTTGTTTTTGGCAGCCTTGATTGCCTTGAAGTACCCCAGCTTGGAGGTACCGGCGACTTCTCGGGCGTGTGGTGTGTCGTTTTTCCTGGCCGTTCTCGCGGCCTTATGATATTCCCGACGAAGGATAGACAGGTGGGGGGTCCACCATGGTTTGGAGTGGTGTGAGGGCCTGGATACTGGCGTGTGTTCTTTGAGGAGGGCGGTCAGGCGATTAAGCGATTCCGACAACCATTCGTCCAGTTGCGGGGGGGTGGGGCAGGGCGGAGGGGCCGGGACTTTGAACGCCTTAACGATCGGGTCCAGGGTTTCCCAGTCCGTATCCGCCCAACGGGGGCGTGGTGGTTTCTGGTTTAGGGAGGGCGCGGCGAGGGGAATAGTTATTGGTATGTGGTCAGAGCCAGTCGAGGGGAGGGAGGCTTCCCAACTCTTAATTAAGGGAAGGAGGGGGGGGTTTGCAAAGGCGAGGTCTATGACCGAGGGGCGAGCTTTCCCCACCAGGGGAAACCTTGTGTACTCACCCGGGGGATTTAGGAGGGCAAAGCCGGATTCCGCCGCTTTCTCAAAGTAGGGAGTCGAGGACGAGATTTCCCTGTGTGAGAAGTGTCGTAGGGGATCCGAGAGGGGGTTGTGGATGTTGAGGTCCCCCAAAACTAGAAGGGGAAACCCAAGATCAGGGAAGAGAGTTTCTGGTGAAACGGAGTGGACCCTGTGGTCGGCAGTGTTGGTGGAGTAGGCATTAATAATCCTAAACGAGTGGAATGCGGTTCCGAAGAGGGGCTCATTGGCGGAGATGTCGAGAGAGAGAACATCATCCGCATCTTTGAACCCGGGAAGCACCGTATAATTGGAAAGAAAGGACATATGAACGTAGGCCGCCACGCGTGGCTTCCTAACCGGGGTAAAGAAGGACTTGAAACCGTTGAAGGGAGGAAGGTGAGCCTTGTTGACAGGTGGATCCTGCAGAAGGACTATCGAAGGGTATGTGGTCGTTTCTCTGAACGACTCGAACAAGGAAAGAAAAACATTCCAGCTCCCAAGGCAGTTATGTTGAACGATGGAAAGAAATGCTGGGGCGAGGGCCAGCCCTGGTCCCAGGGGAGGGTGCGTAGGGCGATTAATCATTACCGGGACGAACCCGAAGTTCTCGAGGTGCGGGGGAAGGGCTTGGCGCCTCCAGGGGGAGAGGGCCACCAAAGCCGTGAGTGGTGCCAGGACGCGTGGAGGGTCCAGCTGGGGGAGGTTGCCTAGGGGTTAAGTCCACCGCAAGGGGACTCGTCCCGGACGGGGGAGTAGTGGATGTTGGACCCCCATCGACCGCCAGATCCATGGGGTCTTGACCTGTTGGGGCGGGGGCAGGCGAGTTGGTTCGGGTGGGGACAGGCGGGGGAGGTCGAGCCGGACACTCCCTGTAGGTGGCAGTGTGGTCACCACCGCAGTTACAGCAATGGGGGGGCGAGGTCGGACAACAGGATGGGACTGGCTTATTGTTCCCGCTCCTGGGGCCGGTTGGATTTTGGCACCTGTGAGCCGCGCGAGTATGGTGAAGCGCACAAATGGGGCACGTGGGGTGGGTGGCGGGGCATCGTTGATGGGCGTGTCCGTATCTCCAGCAGTTCTTACACTGGGAAGACTTGGAGGAGGAGAAGGCAAGTTCACCCTTGCGTTTCTGAGAGAGGATGACGACCCCTGAAGTGAGGGCCGATACGTTGTGGGGGTCGACGGAGATAACCACCGAAGTGGCCTGCTTGGTTGCCCTAGAATCTCTGCTAGGGTTAAGATACCTGGCTGAGAGAATCTGGGTCGCTTTGTCGTTGAGGATTGCTTGCCGGATATATGGGAAGAGTTCCTCTTCATCTTGTGGGAGGAACCGAAGGGGGAGGCCGTGGATGGCTAGTTGCACGGCAGTAGGGGCGAGGACAAGGGTACACCAGGGGTTTTCGCCTACTGGGAAGGACTGGTTGAGGGCCCTGGTGAGGGAGTCAAAGTAGGGGGCGTACGAGGCTGCGGGGGTTGCTTTGTCCGTGACTGTCAGGGAGACGGAGCCACGAGGGTTGACAGTAGCTGAGAAGCCCAGGGGGAGGAGGCAGTTTGATTCGCGGAGGACGCGAGCGGCGATGTCAGGAAAAGTCGCGGCCATGGTGAGAGCGTCTGGGTGAGGGGACGGGGACTGGCGAGGAGCAAAAAAGCGTCGTTGGGCACCTGGGAGGGAGGGAGGCCCCTTTTTAACAGGAGGGGCGACCGAGCTCGCGACTTGTTGGGGGGAAGGAGGCTTCCCAGCTTTGCTTTTGCCCTTGCTGCCCGAGCCTGAGCCGGATGCAGCTTGCGCGTAGGAGGGGGAGGGGTGGACGTCTGGGTGGAGGTGGCCTGGGGTGAAGGAGGACACGTCATATGCCCCCCTCCGGTATTCCCCGGCTTCGTATGAGTGTGGGTAGAGCTTGGCGTACTTCTCGGGGTCACCGAACGCCTTGCCAAGTCTCGTATTGTAGAATGGTATGAGGTATTTAGGGTCATCAGCCGCGGCTGAGGGAGGTGTGGGTAGTGCACGGGCCCTTTCTTTACCCTTCCTCGAGGGGGGGGGGCCGGCAGTTGAGGGTGGTGGGGGGTTCTTCTGTGGGGGGGGGGGCAGTGCAAGCGGGGCAGGGGTTGGGGCTGACACTCTATGTGACAGGTCGCGTATGGCTGATTGGAGATCGGCGATCCCCGGAGCGGGTTGTTGTTCTTGGGCGTGGGGGAGGTTTGCGAGTTGTGAGGAGATGTCATGGAGCTCCTCCCTTAGGGTCTCGTTTTCCTCGGAGATGGTTGCGACCGCCTGGGTTACCCCGCTCAGCTCATGCGAGACGGTCACCAGGCCCTGTACTAGCTGGGAGAGGAGGACGATCGTAATGGATTCGATGGGTAGGGTTCCGGCCTGCGCGTCTGTGCTAAGGTCCGGGAAATCTTGGTTGCTGAGCCGGAGGGCACTCCTCGCCTGAGCGAGTTGCCTCATCATGAACTCAATGGGGTGATCGGTCGAGGGGGTCCCCGAGCGTGATGGGAGGGGGGAGTTGAGGGCCGAGAGCCTACCGAAGGCTGCGTTCCCTGGGGGGAGGTTGTGGGGGTTCGCCATGGCGACGGAGAGGTGAGGAAAAGTGGGAGAGGGGTTTGATCCGGACGCAAAGCGGGGTAGAGTA
>Ga0307509_10012700_pt1 | contig 10041 bp, 8 predicted proteins | sample 10_EM_MG_FD_202245 | JGI IMG/M metagenome (GOLD analysis project Ga0307509, IMG submission 202245) | Populus trichocarpa ectomycorrhiza microbial communities from riparian zone in the Pacific Northwest, United States - 10_EM | ecosystem: Host-associated > Plants > Roots > Unclassified | place... | reverse complement strand
GTCCATGGTCAGGCCAGTGCCTTGTTGCGCACCATGCCGATGAAGTGCGGCAGTGCTTCGATTCGTTCCAGCCAGGCGCGCAGCTGCGCATAGGGCTGCAACGACACGCCGCCTTCAGGTGCATGGGCGGTGTAGGTGTAGAGCGCGATGTCGGCGATGGTGGCGTGCGTGCCGGCGAGGAAGGGCTGGGCCGCCAGGTGCGCATCCATGCGCTTGAACAACGCGCTGGCGATGTCGCCGCAGCGCGGGTCTTGCGGCCGCCCGAACAACACGTTCACGCGCGCATTGCCCGGGCCGTTGAGCAACTGGCCGGCGGCCACCGACAGCCAGCGCTGCACCTGCGCCGCGCCGAGGGCGTCGCGCGGCAGCCAGCGGCCAGAGTCGTCATAGCTGATCGCCAGGTAGCTGAGGATGGCGTTGCTGTCGGCGAGGGTGACATCGCCATCCTGGATCACCGGCACCTGGCCGAAGGCGTTGAGCGACAGAAACTCGGGGTGCTTCTGCTCGCCTTTCGTGATGTCGATCTCGATCGCTTCGAACGGCAACTCGAGCAGCGACAGGAACAGCCGCACGCGGTGCGCGTGGCCGGAGAGCGGGTGGTGGTACACGCGGATGGGGGCGGTGGGGCGTGGCATGGCGGTGTCTTTCGGGGGGCGATGAGAAGACGTGACCTTAGCCAGCGCACCGCGAAGACAGAACGCCCGCGGCGCGCACTTGATAATTCCGTGCAGAGGAATACACGCCCATGGACAAGCTGGAAGGCATGCGCATCTTCGTAGCGGTGGCTGACGCGCGCGGCTTCGCGCCGGCCGCGCGCCAGCTCGGCATGTCGCCGCCGGCGGTGACGCGCGCGATCGCTGCGCTCGAAACCCAGGTCGGCGTGCAGCTCTTGCGGCGCAGCACGCGCACGGTGGTGCTCACCGAGGCCGGCGTGCGCTTCCATGCCGACTGCAAACGCATCTTGGCTGAGATCGAAGAGGCCGAGGCTTCGGCGAGCGGCGCGCATGCGTTGCCGCAGGGGCTGCTCTCGATCACCGCACCGACGATGTTCGGCCGCATCCACGTGGCGCCGGTGCTGCTCGGCTTTCTGGCGCAGCACCCGCAGGTCACGGCGCGCAGTTTCTTCAGCGACCAGATCGTGCACCTGCTCGATGAGGGCTTCGACCTCGCACTGCGCATTGCCCACCTGCCCGACTCGGGGCTCACCGCGGTGCGCGTGGGCCACGTGCGCCGCGTGGTGATCGCGTCGCCGCAGTACCTGGCCGAGCACGGCGTGCCGCGTCGGCCGGCCGATCTGGCGCAGCACCAGGCGATCGGGTTCTCGCAGCACGGTGCCGTTGATGCGCGCTGGGTGTTCTATCCGCCGGGTCGCAAGACGAAGTCCGATGGCGAAGAGGTACACCCGAAGATGCGGCTGGTCAGCAATGGCGGCGAGATGTCGATTGCCGCGGCGCTGGCCGGCCACGGCCTCGCGCGGGCGCTCTCGTACCAGGTGGCGGGCGACGTGCTGGCCGGCCGCTTGCATGTGGTGATGGCTGACCATGAGCCGCCGCCGATCCCGGTTCAACTGGTGTCGGCCGACGGGCGAAAGGCCGCTGCCAAGGTGCGCGCGTTCGTCGACTACGCGGCCGAGCGCTTGCGTGCCGAGCCGGTTCTCAACGGCAGCCTGGTGTGGCCTGCCTCGCCGTGATCCTTTCCATCCGTCGTCTGGAGTGCTGATGCTGTTCAAACAATCCTTTTTCGCCGCGCTGTGTCTCGTTGCCTGTGGTGCTGCGAGCCACGCCGCGGAGCCTGCGGCCCTGTTCAACGAGGTGTCGACGGCGGTGAGCCCCGCCGAGTTGCAGGCCACCATCACCAAGCTGGTGGGCTTCGGCACGCGGCACACGCTGTCGGACACGAAGTCCGACACGCGCGGCATCGGCGCGGCGAGGCGCTGGGTGCAGTCGCGCTTCGGGGCGTTGGCCAAGGAATGCGGAGGCTGCCTGGAGGTGGTGACGCCGTCGCAGACCTTCACCGGTGCGCGCGTGCCGCAACCCACCGAGGTGATGGACATCGTGGCCATTCAGCGCGGCAGTGCCGAGCCCGATCGCGTGATCGTGATCACCGGCCACCTCGACTCGCGGGTGAGCGATGTCATGAATTTCACCAGCGACGCGCCAGGTGCCAACGACGACGCATCCGGCGTGGCCGCGCTGATGGAGGCGGCGCGCGTGCTGTCGAAGTACAAGTTCCGCGCGACGCTGGTGTATGCCGCGCTGTCGGGAGAAGAGCAGGGTCTCTATGGCGGCAAGGTGCTGGCCGACTATGCGCGTCAGCAAGGCTGGAAGGTGCAGGCCGACCTGAACAACGACATCGTCGGCAACAGCCACGGCGAAAACGGCGTGCACGACAACAGCAGCGTGCGCGTGTTCTCCGAAGGCACCAAGGCGCTGGAGACGCCGGCGCAGGCGAACAAGCGCCGCTACAACGGCGGCGAACTCGATTCGCCGTCGCGCAACATCGCGCGCTACGTGGCGGCACTGGCCGAGCGTCACCTTACCAACCTGAAGGTGCAGATGGTCTACCGCACCGACCGCTATGGCCGTGGTGGCGACCAAGTGGCGTTTCTCGAAGCGGGCTTCCCGGCGGTGCGCATCACCGAAGCGCACGAGGATTACACCCGCCAGCATCAAGACCTGCGCACGGAGAACGGCATTCGCTACGGGGACACGATCGACGGCGTCGACTTCGCCTACCTCGCCCAGGTGACGCGCCTGAATGCGATCACGATGGCCGCGATGGCGAGCGCGCCGATGCCACCCAAGGGCGTGACGATCGAAGGCGCGGTGACGCCGAACACCACCGTGAAATGGCAGGCCGTGCCGGGCGCCGCGCGCTACCGCGTGTGGTGGCGCAGCACCACCGAACCGCAGTGGAAGCACAGCCGCGATGTAGCGGGCGATGCGACGCAGGTGATGCTGAAGAACGTGGTCATCGACGACTGGTTCTTCGGCGTGTCCGCGGTGTCGGCCGATGGGCACGAGTCGCCGGTGGTGTTTCCCGGCGATGCGGGGTCGTTCTAGCTTCGTTCGAACTCGGCCGCAGCCCGGGGCGCATCGACCCACAGCACCTGGTTGCGGCCGGTGCGCTTGGCGTGCAGCAGGCGGTCGTCGGCGGCCTTGAGCAGGCTTTCCATCGAGTCGATTTCTGCGACGGAGTCGGCCACGCCGGCCGAGAAGGTGTTGTTCGTCAGCGAGCCGCTCTCGAAGTGAAACGACTTCGCGCGCCAGGCATTCAACAGGCCCATCACCTTGCGCTGCGCGGCCTGCGCGTCACTGCGCGGCATCAGCAGGCAGAACTCTTCGCCGCCGAAGCGGAAGGCGATGTCGCTCTGGCGCGAGTTCTCGTTCAGCAGCGAGCCGAAGGTGGCGAGCAAGGTGTCGCCGGCCACGTGGCCATGGCGGTCGTTGACCCGCTTGAAGTGGTCGAGGTCGATGATGGCCACCGCCAGCGCCTGGCCGTCGCGCTGCGCCAGCGCCAGCATCTGCGGCAGCACGTCGTTGAGGTGGCGGCGGTTGAAGAGGCCGGTGAGAAAGTCGCGCGTGGCCTGCTTTTCCAGCTCGGCCTGCAGCGCCTGCACTTCGTCGATCTTTTGCGACAGCCGCTGGTTGATGGCTTCGAGCTCCGCACGGGCACGCTCGGTGGCGCGGCGGCGCGCCTCGATCTCGTCCAGGTTCTGCTGCAGGCGGCGCAACTCGACCTGCAGCGACGCAGCCTGGTAGCGTGCGCGCGACGCCTGGTTGCCGCGCTCGATGTTCAGCAGCTGCCAGGTGCGCAGGGCAGCCAGCGCTGGCGCTGCGTTGCCGAGTTGCTGGTGCGCGTCGGCCAGCGCCTGGTAGAAGAGGCAGCGCACGCGCAGGCTCAGACCTTCGCTCTCGTCGTTGACGACCGAGGGTTCGGCTTCCACCAGCAGGGCGAGTGCCTCGGCCTTGCGGTCGTCGATGGCCATGGCTTCGGCCATGGCCACGACCAGCGTGATGCGCTCGTCGGGCACCTTGTGGCCGGTGTCGTCCTGGCGGGCCTTCTCGACCAGCTCGCGGCCGAGCACCGTTTCACCGGCGCGCAAGGTGGCCAGCGCGAGGGTCTCGAATTCGGCGTTGGTGCGGCCGCGCCCGCTTTCGTCGTGCGGCAGTTGCAGCAGGCGATGGACGTCGGGCACGGCTTCCTGCGGGCGGTCGAGGCCGGTCAGGCAGATCACGCGGTTGATCAGCAGCACGCTCAGCAGGCGCGCGTTGCTGAGGCTCGTGGCGCGGCGGATGCCTTCTTCGATGTAGCTCAGCGCCTGGTGGTGGTCGCCGAGCTGGATCAGCTCGTGCGCGAGGTTGCAGTACAGCACCACCTCGAAGCCGTAGCCGCGGGCCGGCCGCGCCTCATGCAGCGCCTGGTACATGTAGGCAAAGGCCTGCTCCGACTGCCCCAGCGACGAATAGCAGCCGGCGATCACGTTCAGCAGCATGCCCAGCTCGTCGCGCTTGAGCACGCTTAAGCCTTCGGCCCGCAGCGGCATCACGCGTTCCAGCGATTCGCGGTACTTGGCCTCGCGCCACAGGCAGCGCGCAATACCGACCTCGGTCAGCAGGTGGCCAGCCCGGTCCTTGGTGATGGCGAAGCAACGCTGTGCGCCCGACAGCTCCTGCGACGCTTCTTGCGGCGTGGTGTACCAGATCAGGTGCAGCCCGCGCACCAGCCTTGCCCAGCCCTCGGCGCCGTGGTCGTGGTGCGCCAGCGCTTTCGACAGCGCCTGGTCGGCCAGCGCGATGCAGCGCTGGGAGTCGCGGTAGAGAAGCTTCCACGCACGGCGGGCCAGCCCCAAAGCCGGGGAGGCTTGCGGCGCTGCGTTCGGCGGCTTCATGGGGCCGGATTCTCACCGGTTTCGATGGAGCGTTGACGACGCATTGGCGACGTGTCGACAGCCGGTGCCGCCGATCAGGCGATCCGGATCTTCTTCAGCGCCGGGTCGTCCGGCGGGTACTTCAGCTTCAGCGAGGTGAAGACCTGTTTCATCACCGTGGCAATCATCAGGTTGCGGTGGGTCTTGGAGTCGGCCGGCACGATGGTCCACGGCGCCCAGGGCGTGCCGGTGGCCGAGATGGCGGCGGCGTAGGCCTTCTGGTAGGCGTCCCACTGCTTGCCCGGGTCGTCAAGCCGGTCTTGCAGGCGTGCGCGTTGCTCGTCTTTCGAGATGTGCAGCATGAACTTGCAGACCATGGTGCCGGTCTCGGTGAGCATGCGCTCGAAGTCGTTGATGTGGGCGTAGCGCTGCGCCGTCTGCTCGGGTGTGATCCAGCCGTTGACCACCGGCACCAGCACGTCTTCGTAGTGGCTGCGGTTGAAGATCATCACCTCGCCGTTGCCCGGCACCTGCTGGTGGATGCGCCAGAGGTAGTCGTGGGCGCGCTCGGGCTCAGTGGGGGCTTTCCAGCCGATGGTGTGCACGCCCAGGGCGCTCATCTGGCCGAAGACGCCGCGCAGCGTGCCGTCTTTGCCACTCGTGTCGGTGCCCTGCAACACCACGAGCAGCTTGAAGCGGCGGTCGGCGTAGAAGAGGTTCTGCAGCGTGTCCAGCTCCCGGGCGAGTGCCTCGACGGCGGCCTTGTCGGCGTGCTTGTCGCCACTGGAGTAAGGCTTGGCTCCCGGCGCGATGCCCGCCAGATCGAAGGCTGAGGGTTTGTCGCCGGCCTGGGCGTGCTGGTAGGCCCTGAGCTCAGGAGTGGGTGTGGCCACGGTGGACTCCGCGATAGGTGCTTGACGTATGCGTCAATTGCGAGTTTAGGGCGCGCTTGAACCCTCTGTGCGGGGGGCGAGGCAGAGGCTGTTACCAGCCCTCGAAAACACGGTTTGGCCGCACAATCGCCACCCATAAGGGGCTTGCTCGGCGAGCCCTGCCCAGAAAATATCAGGAGCAACCCGCGTGGCTACGATCAACGTTCCCATCAAGACACCGGAAGCCGTGGCCGAGCTGAGCAGCCGCCAACGCAAGTTGAGCCAGCGCCACCGCACGGTACTGCTGCTGGTGGATGGCCGCCGGCCCGAAGACGAAGTGCGGCAGCTGGCCCGCGCTGCCGGCTCGCCGGAGAGCTGCTTCGACGAGTTGCTCGACATGGGCATGATCTCGCGCCCCATGCCGCTGGAGCCTGAGCCGCCCAAGGAGCCTGCGGTCATGGTCAGCCGCCCTGTGCCTCTGCAGATGGCGCCGCCGCAAGAGACGCTGGGGCCGGATTCGATGGTGAGCGCCTTGCCGCCGTCGCTGAGCCTGCAACCCGAGTCGCACCTCGATTCATCGATGAGCGAGCTGGCGGGCGCTGCCATGGACGCACTCGAATCCGAACCTTTCGACGACCAGGACGCAGCGCTGGAAGAAGCGCGTGCCATTTTGTTGCGTGCGGTTCGTGCCGAAGCACCGGTGGCTGGCTCGCTGACGATGATGCGCCTGCGCCGTGCGCGCACGCGTGAAGACCTCGAGAGCCTGCTGGAAGAAGTCGAGTCGCGCATCTTCAAGCCCTTCAAGGGCCTGTGGGCGTCGCAGACCATGGCCCGTGTGCGTGAGCTGCTTGCGACCCATCCTCCGCTTTCGCTGCCTTCTTCCTGATGAGTTTCCTGGCCGTCGACATCGGCAACACCCGCCTGAAATGGGCCATGTACGCTTCGCCGCAACCGGGTGCCGCCCTGATGGCCCATGGCGCAGTCTTTCTGGAAACCATCGACCAGCTCGCCGAGACCGAATGGAAGAACATCCCAGCACCCGGCAGCATGCTGGGCTGCGTGGTCGCTGGCGATGGCATCAAGCGCCGCGTCGAAGAGCAGCTCGAGCTGTGGGACATCGATCCGCGCTGGGTGGTTTCTTCGGCCCACGCCGCAGGCGTGACGAATGGCTATGACCACCCCAACCGCCTGGGTGCGGACCGCTGGGTCGCGCTGATCGGCGCCTGGCACCTGGTGTGCTCGCGCGGGCGGCCGCGCCCGGCGCTGGTGGTGATGGTGGGCACCGCGGTGACCGTGGATGCGCTGGACGCGACCGGCCATTTTCTGGGCGGGCTGATCCTGCCGGGCTTCGGCGTGATGCAGCGTGCGCTCGAGATGGGCACGGCCGGCCTCAAGGTGCCGACCGGCGAGTTCGTCGACTTCCCCACCAACACCAGCGATGCGCTGATGAGCGGCGGCACCAATGCGATGGCCGGCGCGGTGGAGCGCATGTACCGCAAGCTGCAGGCGCGCACCGGCGAGGAGCCGGTGCTGCTGATGTCGGGCGGCGCATCGTCCAAGCTGTCGGCCATCACCGAGCTGAAGTTCGAGATGGTCGAGCGGTTGATCTTCGACGGGTTGCTGGCGCTTCAATCGCACCGCCTCGCGCTTTGAGCCGGCTTCAGCCGCAGCAATGCGGTATCGCTGTAACCCGGTTTACCTCCTGCCCGTTTTTGCGTGAATAACTCGCGGTCACTGCACCTTCGCCATGAAACCCCATGGAAACCTGAAGAGTGCGAATCCCGATTTGAATGCACGTTAAGAATTCGTATAGTCGCCGCAAAGCTTCCAACCAAAATGTGCGGACAGCCGCCGAGGAGACATGAATGGCATCACCCAGTGCGGCAAGAGCTTTGCGCATTTCGCCCCGTGGCGGGCTGGCTCGGGGCCTCTTGGTCGCCAGCGCGCTTGCCGCCTTGCTCATGCCGCTTCGCACGCTGGCCGGTGAAGTCGAGGTGCTGCATTGGTGGACGTCCGGCGGCGAGGCCAAGTCGGTCGAAGAACTGAAGCGCGCCCTGGCGGCTCAGGGCCATCAATGGCGCGATCTTGCCGTGGAGGGCGGTGGCGGCGACGCTGCAATGGGCGTGCTGCGTGCACGCGTCAAGGCCGGCAACCCGCCGACTGCCGCCCAGATCAAGGGCCCGGCCATCCAGGAGTGGGGGCGCATGGGCGTGCTCGCCAACCTCGACGACGTGGCCGCCGAGCAGCGCTGGGACGCGCAGCTGCCCAAGGTGGTGGCCGAGGCGATGAAGGCCGATGGGCACTACGTGGCCGTGCCGGTCAACGTGCACCGGGTCAACTGGCTCTGGATCAACCGCGACGCGCTGCGAAAGATCGGCACCCGCGCGCCCGAGACCTGGGACGAGTTCTTCGTGCTGGCAGAGAAACTGCAGCGTGCCGGCATCGTGCCCGTGGCGCACGGCGGCCAGCCCTGGCAGGAATTCACCACCTTCGAGACCGTGGCCTTGGGCGTGGGCGGCGCCGACTTCTATCGCCGGGCCTTCGTCAAGCTCGATCCTTCGGCATTGAAGAGCACGGTGATGGAGCGGGTGTTCACCACCTTCCGGCGCGTCAAGGGCTACACCGACAAGGCGGCGCCGGGGCGTGACTGGAACAAGGCCACCGCGATGGTGATCCGTGGCGAGGCCGCGATGCAGTTCATGGGCGACTGGGCCAAGGGCGAGTTCCTGGCCGCGGGCAAGGTGCCGAACAAGGATTTCCTGTGCGTGGCGGCACCCGGCACCACCCGTTCGTACATCTTCAACATCGACAGCTTCGCGATGTTCCAGCTCAAGAGTGCGCCGGCGCGCGCGGCGCAGCGTGCGCTGGTGACATCGATCATGAGCCCGGCGTTCCAGGAAAACTTCAACCTCAACAAGGGCTCGATCCCGGTGGCGGCCGGCGTGAACATGGGCCGCTTCGACCTCTGTGGCCAGGAGTCCAGCGCCTACTTCACGGCCACCGCAATGATCAACACGCTGGTGCCGTCGATCGCGCACAAGATGGCACAGCCGGCCCCGGTCGAAGAGGCCTTCAGGGACACGGTGGCCGCGTTCTGGAACGACGATCGGATGACCAGCGAACAAGCCATGACGCGCCTGCTCGCCGCTGCGAAGCCGAAACCTTAGAGGATGTAGCGCGACAGGTCTTCGTTCTTGGCGAGTTCGCCGAGTTTCTTGTCGACCTCGGCCGCGCCGAGTGCGATGGTCTGGCCCGACAGCTTGGGTGCGTCGAAGCTCACTTCATCGAGCAGCCGCTCCATCACGGTCGACAGGCGCCGCGCGCCGATGTTTTCGGTGCGCTCGTTCACGTCGAACGCGATCTGCGCCAGCCGGCGAATGCCATCAGGTGCAAGCTCCAGCGTGACGCCTTCGGTGGCCAGCAAGGCCTGGTATTGCTTGACCAGGCTGGCATGCGTCTGCGTGAGGATGGCCTCGAAATCGTCGACGCTCAGCGAACTCAGCTCGACCCGGATCGGGAAGCGCCCTTGCAGCTCGGGGATCAGGTCGCTCGGCTTGCTCAGGTGGAAGGCACCGGACGCAATGAACAGGATGTGATCGGTCTTCACCATGCCGTATTTGGTGTTCACCGTGGTGCCTTCGACCAGCGGCAGCAGGTCGCGCTGCACGCCCTGGCGCGAGACATCGGCGCCACCGCTTTCGGAGCGCGAGGTCACCTTGTCGATCTCGTCGAGGAAGACGATGCCGTTCTGCTCGGTGTTGGCGAGTGCGCGGGTCTTGATCTCGTCTTCGTTGACGAGCTTGGCGGCCTCTTCCTCGGTCAGCAGCGTCAGCGCTTCGGCGATCTTGACCTTGCGCTGCTTGCGCTTGCCGCCGCCGAAATTGGCAAACATGCCCTTCAACTGCTCGGCCATGTCGTCCATGCCGGGCGGGCCCATGATCTCCAGCGTGGGTTTCGGGTCGGCAACTTCGATCTCGATTTCCTTGTCGGCCAAGGCACCTTCACGCAGCCGCTTGCGCATGGTCTGGCGCGCGGTGTTGTCGGCGGGCGGCGTGGCCGAAAGGCCGAAGTCGCTGCGGGCCGGCGGCACGAGGATGTCGAGCACGCGGTCTTCGGCGGCATCTTCGGCGTGGCTGCGCTGGCGTTTCATGGCCAGCTCGCGTTCCTGCTTTACGGCCATGTCGACCAGATCGCGGATGATGGTGTCGACGTCCTTGCCCACGTAGCCGACCTCGGTGAACTTGGTGGCTTCGACCTTGATGAACGGCGCGTCGGCCAGCTTGGCCAGGCGGCGCGCGA
>Ga0307509_10012699_pt1 | contig 10041 bp, 11 predicted proteins | sample 10_EM_MG_FD_202245 | JGI IMG/M metagenome (GOLD analysis project Ga0307509, IMG submission 202245) | Populus trichocarpa ectomycorrhiza microbial communities from riparian zone in the Pacific Northwest, United States - 10_EM | ecosystem: Host-associated > Plants > Roots > Unclassified | place... | reverse complement strand
ATAGGCAGACGGCTGTGTAGTTGCTCGTTTGCTAGTAAAAAGAGGTCATTGGAGCAGCTGCCGTAACACCGTATAAGTCGTCGCCGTCCGTCCGACTGAATGTCGTTCGCAGGATATATAAGGGGAATATGGGTAACCGACAAAATGGAGATCACCCATATATAGTCTCTCGGGCATCTAGGAGTCTATTCTTGGCTACGGGTAGTAGGGTAGTCTTCCTAGTAGTACTCAGGTAGTCTCAGAAGGCCAGGGTGCTTTCGAGACAAATACCTCAGTAACCAGCCCGGGCCTTCTCCCCTTGATGAGTAGCATTACTATGGGTTGTTATTGGACTCTAGAGGTATGAGTCTTATCACGGTAGAGTATGTCCTGAAAGGCTGGCAATGGGTAGCGCCCACTTAGCCCACCATTGGCTACATCTCTCCGGGGGAGCTTGCATGTCAATTTATCACATTGGATAGACGCGTAGATTAAATGATGGACTGCATAGCTTGTATAGACGAAACTACCACTGGGCCAGGGAGTCCACCACCTAGGTATTGACTCCGGTTGTTGTCATAACAGTTAGCCACTGGTATGCCTTCGATAGGAAGAGTTTTTCCACCTGCGGTTGTATGGAGATGCATTGCAGAAACTCATACCCTATTGACGGAGTTAAGTGTACCCGAGTTGGTCCGACACTTCCAGCAGGATAATTCCTGATGGAGGGTAGACCTCGGACAAACCCTGAGCAGGACAGGGTGCTCGCACAAGGTCGGAGTAGTGCTGAATGTCAAAAGGCTTAAATCTGATATCTACTTAAGTTTAAGCGTTTGGCATTCTACTTCGATAACCAACTTTTCCTCGAGAGAACTAATTGAGTGAAGCTTTCAGCTTAACGATATTAAGTTTAACCGTTTTGATTCATCGTGAATTATTTACTCTATCTTTATCTTCTACTTTGAGTTTGGTGCGGTCGCAACCTTAGAGTTCACCTCTCTATAGGGTGCCCCCATTACACTTTGAGAGTGAAATACCTGGTACAGTCAGAGAAATGGAGATTGAAGACCTTTGCGCCTTCCTCCAAAGTTTCACTCATGTCCCGTCAGTAGTACGGAGAATACCCCAGAATAGACAATGGAAGATGACTTTCGCTAATTTCACACAAGCTCTCGTTGAACCATACATACTTGAGGAAGTCACACGGCAGATGCAAGATGCACAAAGCCACTTCCTCAATCTTGCTGAAGAGCATCAGCATTTATTTGAAACTGAGCTTGTAGAAAACGCTAATCGTTGGATGGAATACCTGCGAAAAAACTTCTGCCTGTTAGCTACGTCCGATCAGATGATTCGGAAACGAGTAGAAGTCTTGGAACAGGCCACTGCCTATGGGTACTCCATTGACGCTGAGAATGACATGCTTATGAATGCTGCCCCTGCCCTTCCTTTGGCAATAGCACCCCCTCCTCATTATGCTGCTGAAGTCGCACCCTGCATGATTAATGAGAAATATCAACCTTGGTTGAATGAACTGGGTAGACAATTCATGCCCAGCAAGAGCAGCTTGCAGAATTGCAAAAGCAGGTGGCCGAAGTACATGAACGTCGAACCCCTCTTGAAGTGGCCTTCAGTGAGGTTGTCCGATCATGGGGAACAACTCCTTCGGTCAAAAACCTCAGGCCGTCGTCACGTCCTCTCGGGATTACCAAATCTACCCCCCTTTCATCGGGGAGATCATCGAGACAGAACGCTCCTCAGCCGCCACCTCCGGAGGCTGTCCCCGCAACACCTTCCCCTATACCACGATGGTCGCCTGTACCTGCCCCTCAGGCAGTGGAACAAAATACGCCGGCGATACGTATCGAACGAGAACAACCCTTTGCGGTAGCAGGGCAAACCCCTCTACCCATCACTCCACAAGTCTACCGGGCCTTTGTTTCAGCAATAGTACCACCCGCACTAGCATAGCCTTCGCGTAGTGTTAGACCTCCCAGTTTTGGCCAAAGGTCAGAGGCACCAGCGCCTACGGGTGTTTGTTCCCCTGACAGTAGGGTTGTGTCCAAAGGAAGTGATATTCGCTATGCGCATACGTTTCAATGTCTCAAGAGTTACTTTGAGCAGATCAAAATTTGGTCCACACCTTTTAAGGACACTCCTCTGCCAAAGTCAAAACAGAACCGATGCGGGTACTATTAAAGTGTAAGGCACACTAGGCATAGTGACTGCCCTGATTTTTTAAGTTACTATGCAGTTAACACTTGTGCCGCTAGCCAACAACCTTGTTCCCTACTGTTTAACCCATTACCTGAGAGAATAGGCAAAGACGTGTAGGGTGAAGATGATTTTAGTGGGTATGATTCAACTAGGTGAGGCCCCAGTGGCAATGCTGGTGGCAGTAGAGGAAATCATCCTGCCCGTGGTGGAAACCCTGGAGGCGGTGGAGACCCGGCTAATTCTAACTCCTCCTTTCCCGATCAGCGGAAATTCCTAGGAAGACACAAGTCCCACTGGAATGATGCGAGGAAGGAAAATTATGATAGGCGATGTCATGAGCTTGCTGAGTATCTTCCGAAACTTCTCAAGGGTAAGAAGTCCGCTCATCGACCGAAGAAACCTGAGAAATTAGGTGTCGATCCGTTCCAAGATGACTCTACCGATACTCAACGCTTCATACAGGATTGGGAGATCCAACTGGACAATTTTAGGGAATCCCTCCGCAAGGAGTAGAATAAAGTCAGTTTGGTAATCCCCCTTCTCCAAGGACCTGCCAAAGAATGGTACCAGAGCTAACACCCTTACCTTAGTGAAGAGGGTGCCCGTCGAGAAGGTATTCTCTTCCATCCGAAAAATGTCCTGCGCACTTGGGAAGGCTTTTGGCAACAGCTGGTGTCAAGTTTTGGTGGACACTACGATTGGGATCGCGATCTTAGGGAATGGAATTATTTGACTATGAAGTCCGGTAAGCTCAATCACTTTTGTGACAAGCTGATGAGACTGGCCTTAGAGTAGGGATATAGTGGCAATTGTGTCAAGGACAAAGCACACGTAGGTATAACTACAGACCTTCACAATGCATGGGCTCTGAAAAGTCCGCTTCCCGATGAATACGTCGAATAGATCGATCTCCTCCGTCATACCGGCCATCAGTTGGAAGACGTTGGTTCCTTTAACCGTATGGTTACAAGAGAAAAACATCATTCCCAGCCGGAAAAGTGCCATGATAGGCAATCTTCCACTAAGAGACAGCGAAAGGATAGGAAAAGCTCAGGGCCATGGCAACAGAAACCCCGGAACCATGCGTCTGGGTCTTCAAGACCTCAAGAAATAGAGCACACGAAAATGCATCGTGATATTCCTACGACTCTGATTGATAAACGCAAACGGTTGAATCAATGCTCTGGGTGTGCACAAGCTGGTCACTACTGGGCAAAGTGTCCTTCGGCTACTCTAGTTGTTGCGTCATCTTGAATTAATCAAAAACGAGGCGCTGGTGAAGCTGGATACGAAGCCACCCAAGTCGCCAAATCGTGACACATTGAAGCTGCTCCAAATCCTGCTGTCAAGCAAGTTGTAGCCAAGGTTCGTGCATCACCAGCTGCAGATTTGGATATCTTGGAGATTGATACCGATATGGACGGCTAGGTGAGATCTATTCCAAGAGGTGATAGGAATGCAAAAGCTAACTCTACTCTAGTGCCTAAAAGGGCTGATGAGATAGATGACGGAAATGAAGCAGTAATGTTCCCCACCAGAGGTACAACATATTGAAACTAATATCTGGCTATAGGGATAGCGCAATTGGTTGGGTTTCTTTTGTTATATTGGGAATAGTTGCGGTAATTTGTTTTGCACTTTTGTTTTATTTTCTTATGTGATTTTGCGAAAGTGTTATTTGCTTATCTCATACTGTCTGGAATTTTGGATTGAATTTGGTTGGGTTTTGTGTTGATTTCGTCAGGCTGGACTTGACTTAGCAATTGAAGTTATTTTGCAAGTTTACTTGAGAAGGGTTGAATACCCGAAATCATGCTGGCGTGATAGTAAACAGCCAAGCTATTGAAACCCCGTAAAATTTATCAAGTGATAAAGGTTATTCACCACCCGTTGTGGCCGCTCTTGTGTCGAAAGGCAAGAGAAATTGATTAGCTCTTGTAAAACCATGCCAAATTCTTCAGAAAATTTGGTGACCGCAATGTTTAGGGACAAGAGACCCAATAAGCGGTTGAGGCTTGCAGGCCCACCACCACATACAAGATCCATTCACGTAAGAGTGAGACTGGAATGGAGCCACAATAAAGAGAGGCTAAGTGGTAAAGCCCTCTTACTGTTAGATAGTGGCACTACTGGGGCTGTATTAAGCAGTGACTGGGTTAAGAATGCCCAAGTACCTTGTATACGTCTGAAGGAACCAACACCGACTTTAGATGCCAGTGGAAACCAGATTCCCGGCTCTGGTCTACACTATACCACTATAGTGGATATGTACATAGGAGACCATAGGAATAATATGCGATTTGAAGTCGCAGATATGCCAGCAGGCAAAGTGAATGGTTACCTGCCAATGTCGTTGTTGAAAGACCACACCCCAGACATTAACTGGGAAAAGGGCAGTCTTAACTGGTGATCAGAATGATGTAAAGCCCACTGCCTAAGGAAAGAAAGGCGCTTAGAGTTCATCACAGAAGAGGATCTCTTAGCCGAAGACCCAGACAATATCTTTGTCATGGGCATGGTCCTTTATACTGATGAAGATGGCGAGGACATCAAGATTAAGATTCTCCCTGAGTATAGAGACTATGCAGATATATTCAGTCAAGAGAAAATGAATGCTTTACCTGAGCATAGTAAATACGATCACCGTATCAACTTGATTCTTGAGGCCCAATTACCAGATGGTCGTATCTATCCCTTGTCTAAGAAGGAATTGCACACACTTTGGGATTATAATCGGGAAATGGAAGGCCATGGAAAGATTACAAGATCTTTCTCGCCTATAGGCGCCCCTATATTATTTGTGCCGAAGCCTGATGGAACACTTCGGTTATGTGTTAATTACCAAGGGTTAAACAAGATTACTATCAAGAATAAGTATCTGTTGCCCTTGATGAGCGAGCTTATGAGTAGGCTCAGTAAAGCGACTATCTTCACAAAATTGGATCTGAAGAATGGCTTTTACCTTATGCGCATGGCGGAAGGTGAAGAATGGAAGACCACTTTTAAAAGCAGGTATGGTCTTTATGAGTACACCGTGATGCCCTTTGGGTTATGCAACTCACCATCAACGTTCCAGAGTAAGATCAATGATATATTCCGTGACATGTTAGATGTCGAAGTAATCGCCTATATGGATGACATATTAATCTATACGGAGACGGTTGAAGAACATGTCGCCCTGGTAAGGCGGGTCATGGAAAGCCTGAGAAAGGCACGCCTTTGCCTTAGCATTAGGAAGTCAAGCTTCCATCAATGGGAAGTAGAGTTCCTTGGGTATAAGAGATCAGATAGAGGAATCTCTATAAGAAGTACAAAAGTCAAAGAAATCCGGGCATGGTCAACGCCCGAAAAGGTCGTCGATGGGCCAAGCTTCATGGGTTGTGCCAATTTCTATCGTCGGTTCATAAAAGGTTTTAGCAAGATAGCCAAACCATTAACGGACTTAACAAAGAAAGGTATCAAATGGACGTGGACTCCTTCGGGTCAGGATGCTTTTGACACCTTGAAGGATATGTTTACCATGGGCCCAATTCTGACACACTTGAATGACACTCCTCCATCTAAGTTGGAAACCGGTGCTAGTGACTTTGCGTTAGGCGCCTTATTATCTCAACTCTGTGAAGATGAGAAATAGCATCCTGTAGCTTTTTATAGTAGAAAGTTCTCGCCACCTGAGATAAATTATGACGTCCATGATGAGGAGATGGCCGCAATAGTGGCAGCCTTTAGAGAATGGGCATATATCTTGATGTCGGTTGATGATCAGATATTGGTGTATACCGATCATAAGAATTTAGAGTACTTTAATACCCCAAAGACTCTAAACTGCAGACAACACCGCGGGGCAGAGTTTCTACAACCGTTCAATTTTAAGGTTATTTATAGGGAAGGACGGTTCCATGAAAAGGCTGATGCTTTGTCGAGGCGTAGGGACTACCGCCCTGAAGGGGTGAGTAAATCCGAACCTTTTACATTTTTTGGCCCTGGACAGTATATTGGAGAGGGGCCTGTCATCTTGCGACCACATGTGTTGCAGACTTGCCAAGGTTTTCAGTTGAAGACAACATTTCATGAGACTCTTGTGAAGGCAGCCGATATTGATCAAACCTATTTAGCAACCATAAAGGTACTCCTCAAAGGAAATAGTAAGGTCGATACAAATTTTAGTATCGAAAAGGACTTGCTCCTGTATAAAAACAGGTGGTACATTCCAAAGGAAGAAGGTCAAAGGTGAACGATCATGGAGGCAGCACATGATTCAAAGATTGCTGGACACTTCGGAACATACAAGACCATTGGTAGGGTTAGGGCTAACTTCTATTGGCCAATGATGGATGAAAACATTACCGAGTACGTTTCCTCTCGCGATGTATGTCAACGTAATAAAGTCATCCGGTATATGAAGTATGGACTCCTAGAACACTTAGAAGTTCCTATGTGACCATGGACGGCAATATCTATGGACTTCATTGTTGGGTTACCAAAGTCCGATGTGTATACGAAGAGATGGGTCATCGTAGACAGGTTCTCCAAGATGGCACACTTCATACCACTAAGGACTGAAGAACATATTAAGGAACTGGCCTGGACGTTCGTGAAAGAAATGTGGCGCCTCCATGGGCTTCCTGAATCAATTGTCTGTGACCGAGATACCCGATTCATGTCTAAGTTTTGGACAAGCCGGATGCACCTATTGCAAGTAAAGCTAAACCTCTCTCCTGCATTCCACCCAGAAAGCGATGGGGAAACTGAAAGGGTTAATCAGACACTAGAACAATATTTAAGAAGTTATTTATTGTTCATATCAGCAAGACGATTGGGTATCGCTGTTGCCTTTCGCGGAACATGCGTATAATACTTCAATGTCAGAATCCACAAAAGCAAGTCCCTTTGAAATAAATTATGGATTCTCCCCACAGACTCTGTTGTCCAGGATAGTATCGCATAACAAAGGGATACACCCAGACAGCACGCTTGTTGTGAAGAATTGGGAAGGCACGTGGCAAGAGATCTGAGAAACTATACAGCAGGCACAGGAAAGACAATGGAAATGGCATGATCAAAAGAGCCAGCTAGCTCCGGAATATGTCACATTAGAAGATGTCATACAGGGCAGAGCTAAGAAAGCGGATAGGGTTATGCTAAACTACAAGAACCTCTGTACAAAATGGCCTATGGAAAAACTAGACCAAAAGATGTTTGGACCTTTTATTGTCAAATGCAAGGTGGGGTCTAGGGCCTATGAGATTGAGCTGCCCGAAAGATGGGACATCCATCCCGTATTCCATGTTAGTCTGTTGGAACCCTATCGTGAGGATCCTGTGAGCAGGCCTCAAAAGATAATACCAACACCTGACATTGTAGACAATGAGCCTAGCTATGTTGTTGCGAAAGTGGTTGATAGCCAATGGTATGGGAATCCTAAGTCAAAGTTTCCACACTGATTTGTGCAATATATTGTTGCTTGGGAAGGGTACGGTCCAGAAGAGAATTCTTCGGAACCGTTAGAGATGTTAGAAGATACAGCAATGGAAGCATTGCAACTGTTCCATGAGGGGTATCCGTCTTAACCTAAAGACAATAGGGTTATAGACAATCCAAATGGTAGAACTATGAGAAGACATTGATGGTCTGAGGACAGACCAAGTGAAGAGGGTAGTAGTGTAATGACCCTACGATAGGTAGCTACAATAACTACCACCTTAGCCCAAATGGTATACCAAGTAGTAACCAGAGGTGGTATGGTCTAGTATACAAATAGCTGGTTAACCTAGAACTAAGTCTAGGGAATGGTTGAGTAGCCTGGGGTACTTTATAAGGCAGGGTAACCTTTCAGGAGAACATTCACATAAGGTCAAGAGAATTATGGGATTGTTACACGGACCTCCGAGACGACTTTTGAGGTCAACTGGAGGACCTCCAGAGTGGTTGATGGCATAAGAGGGCAAAGTTACCCTACCTTGTGAATTTGGTCCTTATGCCCATGGACCCCAGTTACCCTACTAAGGAGTCCACGTTACCCTACCTTCACTAGCAAAGTCATCCTAGAACTTAGAGGTCGATTGCCTCACATTCTATTGGCTCTTAGATGTTCTTGGGCACAAACGCATCTGCGCGGGGTAGCCCCACACCTGTGGAAGGGTCGCCCGAACATACTATTGAACTTCGGCGGGTTGAGCTAACACCCCCCTCTGGCCCCAGCGTTGGGACGGCGCGTCATAGGCAGACGGCTGCATAGTTGCTTGTTTGCTAGTAAAAAGAGGTCATTGGAGCGGCTGCAGTCACACCGTATAAGTCGTCGCTGTCCGTCCGACTGGATGTCGTTCGCTGGATATATAAGGTGAGTATGGGTAACCGCCAAAATGGAGGTGGCTCATATATGGTCTCTCGGGCACCTAGGAGTCTATTCTAACCTACGGGTAGTAGGGTAGTCTTCCTAGTGGTACTCAGGTAGTCTCAGAAAGCTAGGGTGCTTTCGAAACAAATACCTCAGTAACCAGCCCGGACCTTCTCCCCTTGATTTGTAGCATTACTATGGGTTGTTATTGGACTCTAGAGGTATTAGTCTTATTACGGTAGTGTATGTCCCGAGAGGATGGCTATGGGTAGCGCCCACTTAGCCAACCATCGGCTACCTCTCACCGGGGAAGCTTGCATGTCAATTTATCACCTTGGATAGTCGTGTAGATTCAATGATGGACTGTGTAGCTTGTATAGACGAAACTACCACTTGGCCAGTGAGTCCACCACCTAGGTATTAACTCTTGTTGTTGTCATAACCGTTAGCCACTGGTAGGACTTCGATAGGAAGAGTTTTTCCACCTGCGGTTGTATTGCAGATGCATTGCCGAAACTCATATCCTATTGACGGAGTTAAGTATACCCGAGTTGGTCCGGTACTTCCGGCGGGATAACTCCTGATGGAGGGTAGACCCCGGACAGCCCTGAGCAGGACAGGGTACTCGCACAAGGTCGGAGTAGTGGTGAATGTCAAAGGCATAAATCTGATATCTACTTAAGTTTAAGCCTTTGGCATTCTAATTCGACAACCAACCTTTCCTCGAGAGAACTAAAATTGAGTGAAGCTTCAAGCTTAACTATATTATGTTTGACCGTTGATTCTTCTGAATTATTTTACCTCATCTTTATCTTCTACTTTGAGTGTTTGGTGCGGTTGCAACCTTAGAGTTCACCCCTCTACTGGGTGCCCCCGTTACATTATCAATATAAAATTGTTTACGCTAGAAAATCTTTTATCACTCTATCTACCTCTCTTAAGACATTGAGCCTTCCTAGATAATCTCCGTCTACGATTAAGATTATCCGCCTGAGTTATCTTGTATGACTTTGAGATCAGTTCCCGCCTAACAGCGAGGAGGTATTGCGCTAGGAGCAGGGTTGCCGTATTGTAACGACCCTACGATAAGTAGCTACAATCACTATCACCTTAGCCCAAATAGTATACCAAGAGGTAACTAGAGGTGGTATGGTCTCGTATACTTTATACAAATAGCTGGTAAACCTAGGATAAGGCCTAGGGAATAGTTGAGTAGCCTTGAGGTGCTCTACTAGGCAGGGTAACCTTTCGGAAGCACATTCGCATAAGGTCAAGAGAATTATGCGAATGTTACACGGACCTCTGAGACAACTTCTGTGGTCGCCTGGAGGACTTCCTGTGCAGTAAAAGGCATAAGAGGGCAAAGTTACCCTACCTTGGGGATTTGGTCATTATGCCCATGGGTCCCAGTTACCCTACTGAGGAACCCAAGTTACCCTACCTTCACCGGCAAAGTCATCCTAGAACTTAGAGGTCGATTGCCTCACATTCTATGGGCTCTTAGATGT
>Ga0307509_10012698_pt1 | contig 10044 bp, 8 predicted proteins | sample 10_EM_MG_FD_202245 | JGI IMG/M metagenome (GOLD analysis project Ga0307509, IMG submission 202245) | Populus trichocarpa ectomycorrhiza microbial communities from riparian zone in the Pacific Northwest, United States - 10_EM | ecosystem: Host-associated > Plants > Roots > Unclassified | place... | reverse complement strand
CAGCAATGCAGTCTGCCTCAGGCAGAACGTTTAAGGGGTGATAATATCTTTCTTTTTACGTAACCAATCCCGAGCCATAGAATCTCTGTTGACCAGTTAGGGTTCCTAGTGACCATAATACTAGGTGACGACTCCTCAAACAAGACATTTTCCCTTTAAAGAACCAGATGCCAGAAATCTGTTCTTTTTCCATAATCTAGAATTATTTGTGGGCTGCCGCGATGTCGGGTGCGACAGAAGTGCCTTTGAGCACTCGCTTTCCTCTTCGAGTGCCTTTGAGCACTCGCTTTCCTCTTCGAGTGCCTTCGAGCACTTGCTTTTCTCTTCGAGTGCCTTTGAGCACTTGCTTTTCTCTTCGAGCGCGCCTTTGAGCCATCGCTTTCCTCTTCGAGTGCCTTTGAGCCCTCGCTTTCCTCTTTGAGCGCGCCTTTGAGCCCTCGCTTCTCTTCGAGCGCCTTTGAGCCCTCGCTTTCCTCTTTGAGCACTTGCTTTCCTCTTCGAGTGCCTTTGAACACTCGCTTTCTTCTTGCATTCTTTTGAGTGCGCCTTCGAGCCTCTGATGACTCTACTTTTTAAGAAAATTTACCAATAATTTGATTATGGATCATTTGAAAACAATAAAAAAGGTATTCAAATATTTAAGGTTCACATTGGACAATGGACAATATTGTGCTAGTTACCCAATAGTACTAGAAGGATATGGTGATGCATATTAGATATATCTAACACTAAGGATTTAAATCCACTAGTGGATATGTCTTCACACTTAATGGAGTAATTGTGTCCTAAAAATCCTTTTAAAAAAATTGTATCATAGGATAAATGATGGAATCAGAGTTTATTGTTCTTAATAAAGGTGAAGAGGTAGTCAAGAGGTTTGAAATTGCTTAGAGGATATTCTGTGTTGACCAAAATCAATGCTAATAATTTATGTCAATTACGACAATCAGTCCTGAGTTGGAAGCAATATATAATGCTCAATCTAGACATATAAATCATAGACATAATACCATTAAATACTTGTTCTCAAATGAAATTATTTTCATTGACTATGAAAATCCAAAGTAAAGTATTGCAAATCCATTGACCAAAGATTTATTGATAGATCTTATGTATAATTCATCAAAGGGATCAAATAGGTTTAAACACTTTAAAGATAAAAGAGTGTAATGATAGTGACAATAACTAGTTGATTAGGGATCCCAAAATCCAGGTTCAAATAGAAAACTAAGTCATATAATATTTTTGGTAACATTAAAAATTATTATTTTTTACTTATTCCTATGATGAAATAGGTACTAGCTGCAGTGTAATAAAAAGATGAGTTGTGGTCTTATTTACTTTTATATATTGGTATACAAAGTAGAGTATAAATGAATACTCTAAATAAAAGATCACCTATGAAAATGAGAAATGTGGTCATTTCTTTGAGAACTTTGATAAAGATAAATTTCTATAAAACATCCATAAATCTAGGATTTGTTTAGGGACAAAATAAACATAATAATGAGAACCAAAGTAAATATCTAGGTAGAAAATTATGTGAATATTATTTTCTTGATTTGCATAAAAAGTTGAATAGTTTAAGACATCGCGTTCTCTATTTAATCGAGTAAATCTGATAGTTTTTCACTAAGAAATTTTCAAAATTTAAAAAGAAACCTATCTTGATGTAGTGATTCACCAAATTAGTATCTTTCTATAAATTTTCAAGTCTTTTATACTAGTCGGACAATTTTCATTTATATGGAGGATTGTTGAAATTTGTTTTAATAAAACATGATTAAAAGGCATATCTAAGATCAAATTTAAAGTGGATTCCACTCACTTTTAAGGTAAAAAATTTGTTAAAAATTATTCTCAAATAAAACTTTATTAATATGAAATATTAACATGATTAAAATAAGTTATGGGTGAAAGAAAAATTGATCTCAAAAAACCATTGGTTGACATGTTTTTATAAAACCAAAAACCCTCTATCCTGCATAAAAAAGAAAAGATATTTTTTTCTAGTTTATATAATGGACAGTACTTGAGGAGTTATAAATTAATGAGTCTTCGAAAAGTAGTATGGGTTTAACCCACAAACATGTGATCAAATCGGCTAAGGTATGGCTCGAGCTCCTTGTTCTAGGTTTCGGGTCCTTAGTCTTGGTTTTGAGTTTATTTTTTGCTAACATATGTTGATCTTGAATTTGGATTTATTATAAAATAACTCTTCGGCTCATAAATAATTATTTTTTGCTAGCCCACTGTTTTGTCCAATCCAGCCCATGAATCTGATCAGTTTTCTTCAAGAAAAGTTTCTTTAAATCGTATTAGTTTTTTGAACTCAAAAGCATCAAATTTCAAGCCAAAACATTCAGGTTTAATTTTAGTTTTATGACGGTTAATCAACGTTAATAATGGTGGAAATTAGTTCTACCAATCATCATTATGAATTCTTTATCAATTTTAATTCCAAAATCCATTATAAAAAAGGAGTGAATGAAAAGTTTTTTCCATTGTTTATCTTGATTTATATATTCTTTCTCATCTCAATTTTTAAAGTTTTCTCCACACTTTTTTAACTTTATTTTGCCTCTTAATCTAGAGATTATACTCAGTTTTATTAAGAGATAATTGAATCTATTAACTTTGATTTTTAGACCTTGTTTAGATGTCTTGTTTAAAAGTGTATTTAAATAAAATGATGTTGTTGGAAGCTTAAATGACATATTATAAACATTATAGTTGCACCAAGTAAGAAGCAATAAAACAATAAGGATAAAGAATTTATTATTTAGACAACAATAACAACAACAAAAGCTATACAAAAGCTTTATTATTTTACACTTAAACATTATTAATGATAAAGTCTTGAAAACCATAATTTCATGAATTTTCACACTTAAACATAACAAAAACAAAACATTACAAATATCTTATCAAGGATAAAGCTCAAAGAGAGCTCTTGTGCCTAGCACAGGGTGTATCTTATAATTGAGGAAACCAGCATCAAAGAAGAGCTTAGCCCACTCCTTTTCATTTCTCTCCATGCCACTAAGAGCCACCATCATTTCTAGATCAAAAAGCAACTGCGTTCCAATTGACCCCTCGTCTCCATTCCGGTTGTCTCTCACCATATCTATAATTATCACCTTCCCAACTTTCTGCTGCCCCTTGCTCGTAATTGCTTGTTTGCATCGCTTAAGTATTTTCACGCAGTCTTCATCACTCCAGTCATGAAGTATCCACTGTTTTTCATTTGCCATAAGATATATAAAATGAATAAATGAAGACGGGGGATAATTTTTTTTTTTTCTAATACATGTAGTCCCCTGCCTAACACCGCTTTTCAAATTCTCGCAATGAAATATACGTTAGGGATGAAAATGAGCTGGTATTCAAAAATAAAAACAGTTAAATACACATATAAGAGGTAAATATTTCATATTAAAAAGAAATGAAAAACATGAGATGCTTATATATAAAAATTTATTGGTGCATTAAACTTTGGCCTCCGTACATGTAGGAGTGATATAGACGCAGAGACCTATGAATCTCTCATAATAGAAGAAAAACTAATATATAGTGTTAGTATAAGAATACTGTTAAAATTAATTTACCTTGAGTAAAAGTGCATCTGCTGGAGGAACTGCCTCGAACATATCCCCTCCAGCATACTTCAAGTTTTTGCTGCCTTGCAAGTCAGAAACCACATGGGGGAGATCAAACACAGTGCAGTCCATGTGGGGAAATGCTTCAGCAATGCCCTTGGCCATAGTTCCTAAGCCTCCCCCGACATCCACCAAGGAATTCACCCCATCAAAGATGCCTTTACATTTGCTTACAACCAACTTACTAGCCAGTATGCTATCACTAGCCATGGCATCATTAAAGAGATTGTTGAGTCTTGCATCTTGGCCAGCGTACTCCCAAAGTGTCTTTTCATGGGCAACACTAAATGCATTGCGATCATCATTTCGGAACCAAGTGCTCAAGCAATCCCATGGTTTTGTCAGAACTGGGTCGAGCACCAGAAGTAAAAGAGGTCTCACGCTCCAGGGATTGTCCTTGAGGAGGAGACGAGTGGATTGGGTAAGGGAATAGGCTACTTGGTTGTGAATGCCATTAAGATTTTGCTGGGAAAAGAAACCAGAGTGCACGAGAATACGCATAAGGCGGTGGACATATTGAGCTTTTGATGGGTGGATCGGTAGGGCAGAAACAAGCTCCGAGAGGGTCATGGGTTTGCCATGTTTTTGGATCACGTCTGGTATGCCTAGTTGAACGGCACATTTCAGAGTCATGGAGTTTATGAAGTTGAATATATGATTCCACACATGAGTTTGAGCTTGAAGTAGCTCACCAGCACTTTCCTCGTTAATCAACTCCATTGATTTTAAGTAGTATATATGCTAGTGTATGTTGTGATACCTCAAGAGATCTCTCTTCCTATTTATAGTAGTGAAACGTATTCTACCCTCGGAGAAGGCTTCATTTCTCAACTTCATCCAATAAAAAAAAATTAAAAGGAAAAATTCCATATCAGGAATCTGTTTTCACAGTGCAACATGTTGTGTGCTTGGTATTTTCAGTTTTTTGTTTCTTCAAATGCGCTTTGTTTCCTGTGTTTCAAGTACAAAATTGAATATTTTAATGTATTTTTTTTTTAAAGTTTCACACAATTAATTTTATAAGTAATTAGTTTTGTATTCATTCAGTTCAATTCTCTTGCACTCCATACCGAATTCTCCATACCGAATTCCAAGATTATTAAGCTTGCATATATATACTTAAAAGAACATGATTTTATCAAGACATTGGCAAATGTATGATAAGACAATCAATAATGGAAAACAAATAAAAGTGAACCGACAACTATTAGTTTGTTAATAAAAAAAACCCATAAAATTAATCCAGATACCTAATAATTTGTGTCAAAGATTTTTAAGATAAATAATAATAATATAATTCTAGTGGTCTATTACCTAATACCTAACCCTGTCCCCACGCTATCACTTCTCATAATTAAATTCGTTATGAATTATCATGTTGCCAATTTGCACCCTTTTTCTTTAGATTTGTTTACATGATTAGACTGGGAGCGAAAAGATTGTGAAGGTTAAAAGTAGCGTAGTGTGATGATAAAGGGTCTGAGATTTATATAGCAGGTCTTGAGTTTGAGTCAGGGTATGCATCTCTTGTAAGAGCCTGGAACAGTTGGGATTTTACTCGCTCACCTGGACCCACAAAATATGCTTTCCGGGAGATGGGGTTTCCTCGAATCCAAAAAAAAAATTGGCCAAAGAAAATGTGTCTTAATTGCTTGGGGCGATTTGCTCCCATCAACAAGACATGCTGTTTTTTTTTTAGTTACTTGTTAAGAACGTACAACATAAAATTTTATTTTGTGTCTGTTTAGAAGTGTGGTTGTTGTTGTTTTGTAAAATACTTTTCATGTTGAAATGTATCAAAATGATATATTTTTTTATTTTTTAAAAATTATTTTTGAGCTAAGCACATCAAAACGATTCAAAATATACAAAAAAATAATTTTTAGTAAAAAAAAATTGAATTTTTGTGGAAAAGGGTTTGTACCGCATTCCTAAACTATTCATTAAGAATGAGTAATTCCTTGACATGCCTTAGGTTCGGATCTAAGGTGACTTATTTTAAAGTTGTTAATTTACTGAGTTATTAGAAATGAAAAAAAGAATCAATCCTTATAATAAACCACCAGTAATTTAAAAAAATAATAATAATACAACTTATTTTAAGTATGATACTTTTGGATGATAATATCTTTTTTCTTGTATAACTAGTCTCTCATACCACAAAACTCTTAGGGTTCATTATAATTATAATATTTGGTGGCAATTCTTTTACAAATATTAGGTATTTCCCCCATCTCAACACATTAAAAAGACTCCTTTCCTTTATATTTCATGGAAAGAAAGTGAGTTGCCATGATATGAGGTGCAACAAATAACAAGAATAAAGCTTTGGATATAGAAAAATATTTTTCCTCACTAAATCTAAATCATTTGAGTTGTGTAAATATTTATTTTAGTTGCTTTAAGTTTTTGTTCAAATAATTATACTATTCAAAAAATCATTTTCAAAATAAAAAAAATAAAAAATAAATAAAAGAGATTTTTTACAAGAGAAATACATGTTTCCTTAATTTTTATATCATTAGAGTTTTTTATAACTTGAGAGGATTTAATCGGTGAAATAAAAATCAACAAAATTAACTTGGATTTTGCTGAATCAAGTATCATTTGATTGTCAGATTTGTTTCTTGACACCATGATGACCTTATACCAAGCCAACCACAACAAATTATAAAACTCAACCTTCAATCAAAATAATATAAAAAAATCAAATTAAAAAACAGTCAAGTTACAAGAAAAAAGACAAATGAAAAAAAAAACCTTTAGATGATTCATTGTTCATTAAACAATGTTTATGCCCCAAGTTTTTAATTAATTGATAATTAGTTTTGATTTTTTTTTAAAAAAGATACTTTCTTTCATCAAAACCAATAAAATATCAATAAAAAAATTAAAAAGATGGAAATATGATGAAATCTTTCAATTAAAAGTACTTAAAGGATCCCAATTGCTTGATTTTTATAACAATTTTTTGTCATAAATTCACCGATTAACAGCAACTTATGGCTTAAAAGATTTCCTCAGGTGCTGTTGCATACATGCTCATGAATCCATGATGCTCTAAACGCACATGAATTTAATGTTAAACAAGAAGAAGATATGCATAACATCCTTTGAAAACGATATCCATAATCTTATAATACATTTTAACTCAACAAGAACATGCAAAAGGGTATAGTCATTATTGAACTGTGAAGATCTTCAATATCTTTAACTTTGTTAGAGCAAATCCCCCTTTTTTTTTCTTTTTTTTAAACATTCTCTCATCTTTGTACCCTCTCGTCTCTCAATAGAGAAAAGAAGCGTTTGTCTTTGGAAAAAATACAGTATGCCGTCACCATTCATGAAATTCATTTAAAATCCATTATGATTCTGACATGAAAAGGTAAGTTTATATTTAGTTTTGTTCTTAGATTTTATCAAACTATAAAACAAGCACAACAATGAAAAAAAAGGACGGTGGGCGAAACCAGGCAATTGCACTTTGCACTTTGGATTTTGGAGTTAAAAGTAAGGAAAATTCTCAATTTAACTCAAATGTATTGTGTCATTATCACTTGAATCCTAAAGTTTGAGAGGGAATTGATAGCTATATAATATGTTAGGGATTAAATGTGAGGTTTCTCCTTGTCATAATCAGATTAAATTATAAAGTGACATAAATAAAATGTATGTAAAAAGCTAGTTTAAGCTAAGGCTTACTTGGACAATAATTTAAGGTTTCCAGTTAACAAAAAGCTTTAAAATTAAATAAGATATATTTTTCTTTATGAAATGAAGATTGCCCATACTTAGCAAAAAATCTCTAGTATAAAAGATTGTTCAAGACCCCACTCACCAAATATATATATATATAAAAAAATAAAAAAATATTTCTTAAAATATTTTAAAAGTTATCATTTATAATTTTCATCAATGCCTTCATTCATGTTAATCCGGTTATACACGTTTGGAACGTTGTTTAATTTGATTCAATTCTGTCAATCTAACTTCCCTGGATCGATAAGCTATGAAGATTTGCATTATCTATTAATTTCTATGTTATTTTATTCTTTTAAGATAGTAATTTGTTATTTTTTTAGACGACAACTAATAAAAAAAATGACCACATCGTTGTCAACATATGTGTTACGTTTTGAGAAGGAAAATTAAATGCTTAAATGATAAGAGCCATGAGATTTTAAAAATATACATGAGAAAAACAAGTTAAAATACTGTAACAACATACTCACGCCGAGGGGGGGTTTGATGGCATTTTTTACTATTTTTTTTTATTTATGAGGATGTCCGGGTCAGCTTGCACACACCTCGATTAGTTCCATGGACCCTGAAGTTAACGACCATATAAGCCTCTAGTGGCCATCATATTAGCAACCACCGGGCTTGAACTTGAGACCATAGGGAGAGTAGACCTCTTGGTCCACTACAAGATTTCACTGTTTTACCGACGAAAATATTCCGTCGGTGTGTGATTTGCAGTTCGTCGGTGATTTATTTACTGACGTCTTCACCGACAGATTACGTCCGTCGGCTTTCCCTTCGTTGGTGATTCCCCATTCCGTCGCTATATCGGTCGGAAACACAAAAAAACCATTTGCCGATGGTTTTACAGACGGAATTTGCGAGCCAAAAATATACCGACGGATTTTGCCGATGGCTTGAAATATACCGACGGATTTTCATCCGTCGGTGATATCGTGAGTTACCGACGGATACATACCGTCAGTAAAGTCGGTAAAGTTGTCGGTGAGTGTTTGAAATACCGACTGAATATATCCGTCTGTAAATTCGTCGGTAATTGTGTCAAATGCCGACGGATTCAGTCTGTCGGTAAATCTGTCGGTGAGTGTTTGAAATACCGACCGAATATATCCGTCTATAAATACGTCGGTGAATACTACTGTCAAATACCGACGGATTAATTCCGTCGGTAATATTATTTTTTTCTAAATTATTTTGAAAAAAATATTGAGAATACATAATATAAAATTAAATAAATTAATGGTAATAAAAACCAATTATGCAAATAAAATTTATATTAAACATCAAAAACAAAAAATCAAAGTTAAATAATATTCATTACAAACAGCTGAATGTGTTTCAAAAAAAATATTAAATGAAATTTTAAAGGTAAATAATGTTTATTACAAATTAATATAAAGGTGGAGCTGGAGGAGGAGGAGGAGATCCTGGAGGAGGAGGCTGGTGATTATACGGCCAAAAAGAATTAGGCGCACATGTTCCACTCTGTGCTGCCATGTTCATCACCACTTCGCGAAGCTGTTCATAAGCCGCTTTTTGTTGTGCAGACTCCGCTCTTTGTTGTGCATGAGACACTTTGATTTGTGCATACTCCGCTGATAGGTGGTCGTATCTTTCGGTGAGCTGAGCCGTGCGTTGCTGCAAGTCCACGAACTCCTTAGATTGGGAGCTCGATATTGATTGGGAGCTCCCAACGGTTGAAACACTACGGGCCGTCCGCAAGTTGTTGGCCATAGTGTTGGAGAGCCCGTAAACCCGATTTTTATCGGGTCCACTTGACGATCCAACCTCCATCCACAAATCCGGATCGAATTCCGGATGGGTCAAAATATCGTCCCCGTAACTCTCCTTCAACCGATTATTATAGGTCTCTTGAAAAAAAAAAAAAGTAATCATCATATTCAATTCAATAAACATAATAACTTACAAAATAAAATGGTTGAACGAACATACCACGAAATGTTGAGCACGGTTATCAACGAACTGCTGCGCCTCCTTTTGGCGGTTTTGACTCCGCACGTGCGTCTCCACAAACAGCTCCATCGGGCTCGGCTCACGTCCAAAAGACGTAGCCTATAATGAAAAAAGATTTATTAACAACAACATAATTTAACGATATATTTCATTTAAATTAATCTTACCATTCATTGCGCATGTGCAGCAAACGGAACGGAGCTGCCAGTGTGCGTTGTCACCGAGCCATGAATTTGCCGATTTCGGTTGCTAGCACCGGACTGTGAGCGTCGTGTGAACCGCTCAGACATCACGTGTTCAAGATAGTGCGGCCATATATCTTCCGGGATGTATATCGGTTTGAAATCCCTCCAAACCGCAACATCGTTCCAGCCTTGGAAACCCCTATCTCTCGCGGTTTGTTTTACCCTTTTTTGTGCTTCATACCAAAAATCACGCAACCAAAAATTACATTTCAAAACATAAATTTTTGTCTTAAAAAAATCTTGTATTGTTTTCGATGTTACCTAGTTGCCGCGTGATTTTCCCACACCCTCCTCGCAACAGTGTTGTGCTCACTGTCCCAGCAGAATTTGTTCTGTGTATAAATAATTAATTATAAATAAAAATAATAATTTATTTACAATTATATTAATAAGCTGAAAATTAT
>Ga0307509_10012696_pt1 | contig 10044 bp, 7 predicted proteins | sample 10_EM_MG_FD_202245 | JGI IMG/M metagenome (GOLD analysis project Ga0307509, IMG submission 202245) | Populus trichocarpa ectomycorrhiza microbial communities from riparian zone in the Pacific Northwest, United States - 10_EM | ecosystem: Host-associated > Plants > Roots > Unclassified | place... | reverse complement strand
CGACGTGGTGGTGGTCGACCGCAACTGCCACAAGTCGATCCTGCACGCGATCATCATGACCGGCGCGGTGCCGGTGTTCATGCGGCCGACGCGCAATCACTACGGCATCATCGGCCCGATCCCCGAGAGCGAGTTCTCGCCGGCCGCGATCAAGAAGAAGATCGCGGCGAACCCGCTGCTGAAGGGCACCGATGCCAAGACCGTCAAGCCGCGCATCCTGACCTTGACGCAGAGCACCTACGACGGCGTGCTCTACAACACCGAGACCATCAAGCACTCGCTCGACGGCTACATCGACACGCTGCACTTCGACGAAGCCTGGCTGCCGCACGCGGCCTTCCACAAGTTCTACGGCAGCTTCCACGCGATGGGCAAGAACCGCAAGCGGCCCAAGGACCAGCTCGTGTTCGCCACGCAGTCCACGCACAAGCTGCTGGCCGGCATCAGCCAGGCCTCGCAGGTGCTGGTGCAGGACTCACAGACGCGCAAGCTCGACCGCAGCCTCTTCAACGAGGCCTACCTGATGCACAGCTCGACCAGCCCGCAGTACGCGATCATCGCCAGCTGCGACGTGGCCGCCGCGATGATGGAGGCGCCCGGCGGCCCAGCGCTGGTGGAAGAAAGCATCGCCGAGTCGATGGACTTCCGCCGTGCGATGCGCAAGGTCGAGAAGGACTACGGCAAGAAGGACTGGTGGTTCACGGTCTGGGGCCCGGACAAGATCGCGAAAGACGGCATCGGCACCAGTGAAGAATGGGTGCTGAAGGCCGGCGCCAAGTGGCACGGCTTCGGCGACATGGCCGAGGGCTTCAACCTGCTCGACCCGATCAAGTGCACGGTCATCACGCCCGGGCTGGACATGTCGGGCCGCTTTGCCGGCACCGGCATCCCGGCGGCCATCGTCACCAAGTTCCTCGCCGAACACGGCGTGATCGTCGAGAAGACCGGGCTGTACTCGTTCTTCATCATGTTCACGATCGGCATCACCAAGGGCCGCTGGAACACGCTGCTGACCGCGCTGCAGCAGTTCAAGGACGACTACGACCGCAACCAGCCGCTGTGGCGCATCCTGCCCGAGTTCTGCGCGCAGCATCCGCGCTACGAGCGCATGGGTTTGCGCGACCTGAGCCAGAGCATCCACGAGATGTACGCGATGGGCGACATCGCGCGGCTCACCACCGAGATGTATTTGTCGGACCTGCAGCCGGCGATGAAGCCCAGCGACGCGTTCGCCTACATCGCGCACCGCAAGACCGAGCGCGTGCCCATCGACGAGCTCGAAGGCCGCATCACGACCTCGCTGCTGACGCCGTACCCGCCGGGCATCCCGCTCTTGATCCCGGGCGAGCGCTTCAACAAGAAGATCGTCGACTACCTGAAGTTCACGCGCCAGTTCAACGCGGCATTCCCCGGCTTCGACACCGACGTGCACGGGCTCGTCGAGTCAGACGGCGACGACGGCAAGCACAGCTACTACGTCGACTGCGTGCGGGTCGAGTGAACGCCTAGAGGGCGCGCGCGGCACCCAGCAAGGCGGGCGACACCTGGGTGTGGATCACGTACACCGGGATCGCCTGCAGGTAAGCGCGGAAGCGCCCCTTGTCTTCGAAGCTGGCGCGAAAGCGCGAGCGCGCGAACGCGTCGCCCAGCCGCGGCACGATGCCGCCGCCGATGTAGACGCCGCCGACCGCGCCCAGCGTGAGCGCGAGGTTGCCGGCGACACTGCCGAGAAAACCGCAGAACAGGTCCAGCACCTCGACGCATTGCGCGTCGCGACCGGCGAGCGCGCGCTGGGTGATCTCGGCAGCGGGCAGCGGTGCAAAGCCCGCGACCGCGTCAAGCTTGCAGACCGCCGCATACAGCGCCTCGAGGCCCTGGCCCGAGATCGCGCGCTCGGCCGATGCGTGGCCGAATTCGTCGCGCAAGACCTGCAGCACGGCCGCTTCGCGCGGGTTGGCCGCGGCCAGCGTCACGTGCCCGCCTTCGCCCTGCAGCGGCAGCCAGCGGCCGGGGGCGTCGCCGGCCAGCAGGCCCGAAACGCCGAGGCCGGTGCCCGGCCCGATCAGCGCGACCGGCGCGCGCGGCACCGCGGCACCGCCACCCAGCTGGCGGAGCTCGGCCGGCTGGAGATCGGGCAGGGCGAGCGCCAGCGCCGTGAAGTCGTTGATGACGACGAGGCGCTCGAAACCGAGCGCCTGCTGCATGCCGGAGATCGAGAACGCCCAGTGGCAGTTCGTCATCTGGATGCGGTCACCGGTGATCGGGTTCGCGATGCCGATCGCGCACCACGGCGGCGCCGCGCGACCCAATCGCTGCAGGTAAGCCGTGATCGCGTCGGCCAGCGTCGCGTGGTCGGCGGTCGGCAGCGTCACGATGTCGCGCAGCGGGGCGCCAGCATGGTCCTGCCAGGCGAAGCGCGCGTTCGTGCCGCCGACGTCCCCGAGCAATCGGGCCACGGAATCGCCTGCCATCACGCGTCGGCGATGCCGCCCAGCGTGGCCTGGCTGAAGCCGCCGTCGACGTAGGTGATCTCGGACGTGATGCCGGCCGCCAGGTCGGACAGCAGGAAGGCCGCCGCGTTGCCCACGTCATCGATCGTCACGTTGCGGCCGAGCGGCGAATGACTCGAGGCCTCGAGCATCTTGCCGAAGCCCTTGATGCCCGAGGCGGCCAGCGTCTTGATCGGGCCGGCCGAGATGCCGTTGACGCGCACGCCCTTGGGGCCGAGCGACGCGGCCAGGTAGCGCACGCTGGCCTCGAGCGAGGCCTTGGCCAGGCCCATGGTGTTGTAGTTGGGCAGGCTGCGGAGCGCGCCCAGGTAGGTCAGCGTCAGCAGCGCGCTGCCGGCACGCAGGCGGGGGGCTGCGGCCTTGGCGAGCGCGGGGAAGCTGTAGCTGGAGATGTCGTGCGCGATGCGAAAGGATTCGCGCGACAGGCCCTCGAGGAAATCGCCGGCGATCGCTTCCTTCGGGGCGAAGCCGATCGAGTGCACGAAGCCGTCGAATTCCGGCCAGACCTTGGCCAGGTCGGCAAACATCGTGTCGATCTGCGCGTCGCTCGCCACATCGCAGTCGAAGACGAGCTGGGAATCGAATTCGGCCGCGAATTCGGAGACGCGGTCCTTGAAGCGCTCGCCAACGTAGCTGAAGGCCAGTTCGGCGCCTTCGCGACGACAGGCCTTGGCGATGCCGTAGGCGATCGAGCGGTTCGAGAGCACGCCCGTGATCAGAAAACGTTTGCCGGCAAGGAATCCCATGGTCGCACCTGTCGTTGAGTCGGGCCGGATTTTGGCATGCACCGAAGCCAGGGCTGGCCCACTTGACAGGCTGTTTGCTTGCCTGATATGGCCGGTCGGAGTACAATCCTCTTTTTGCTAGAAAGCTGCTAGGCGTGAAATGCACAACAGTTGCCGTACGGATCAACAGTACGGTGACAGCACGGCAACGTGGTGCATGAATGTCGAACGATTGGGCGGATTCTTCCAGCCCATTTTTTTTGGCCGCTTCGCTTTTTGCTCTTCTTTTTTTCGCTCTGACTTACCTGCAAGGCTGGACCTGCTTTTGATGAACTGGCAACGCGCCGTCGAAGACACCGTGACAGGCCTGGGTTACGACCTGGTCGACGCTGAAAAAAGCGCCGGTGGCTTGCTGCGCGTCTTGATCGATCAGTTGCCGGTCGACTCGGGCGAACAGACCTTCATCACGGTCGACGACTGCGAGAAGGTCACCCGCCAGCTGCAGCACGTGCTCGAGGTCGAGGGCGCGTCTTACGAGCGCCTCGAGGTCTCGTCGCCGGGGCTGGACCGCCCGCTGAAGAAGGCCGCCGACTACGCCCGCTTTGCCGGCGAGCAGGTCGAGCTGACGCTGAAGCTGCCGTTTCAGGGCCGCAAGAAGTACCAGGGCGAGTTGCAGGCGTCGGGCGACCACTGGCGTCTGGTGCTGAACGGCGAAAAGAAAGTCGAGACACGGGTCGTGCGGCGCGCCGCCGCGGCGACGCCGGCGGTCGAAGGCAGCGAACTGGCACTTGATTTTTCTCTTGATGAAGTACGCGAGGCACGCCTGGTGCCGGTGGTCGATTTCAAGGGGCGTCGTTTCGCGGCGCCGTCTGAAGCCGAATCACCCGCCGGGACGGGCCCGACTATTGAGGTTGACGGAGGTCGTATTCAATGAACCGCGAATTGTTGATGCTGGTGGACGCCATCTCGCGCGAGAAGAGCGTGGATCTGGAAGTCGTGTTTGCGGCGGTCGAAGCGGCGCTTGCGTCGGCCTCGAAGAAGCTGCATGGTGGCGAGGTCGACATGCGCGTCTCCGTCGACCGTGAAAGCGGCGAGTACGAGACCTTCCGTCGTTGGCACGTGGTGCCGAACGAGGCTGGCCTGCAGCTGCCCGACTCCGAGATCCTGCTGTTCGAAGCGCAGGAGCAGATCCCCGACATCGAGGTCGACGACTACATCGAAGAGAGCGTCGAGTCGGTCTCGATCGGTCGCATCGGCGCACAGGCCGCGAAGCAGGTCATCCTGCAGAAGATCCGCGACGCCGAACGCGAGCAGCTGCTGACCGACTTCCTGTCGCGCGGCGAGAAGATCTTCGTCGGCACCGTGAAGCGCCTGGACAAGGGCGACGTGATCGTCGAGCAGGGCCGCATCGAAGGGCGGCTGCGCCGCAGCGAGATGATCCCGAAGGAAAACCTGCGCTCGGGCGACCGCGTGCGGGCCTTCATCGCCGAGGTCGACCCGACCTTGCGCGGCCCGCAGATCCTGCTGTCGCGCAGCGCACCCGGCTTCATGATGGAGCTGTTCGCGCAAGAGGTGCCCGAGATCGAGCAAGGCCTGCTCGAGATCAAGTCGTGCGCCCGCGATGCCGGTTCGCGCGCCAAGATCGCCGTCGTTTCGCACGACAAGCGCGTCGACCCGATCGGCACCTGCGTCGGGGTGCGCGGTTCGCGTGTCACCGCGGTGACCAACGAGTTGGCCGGCGAGCGCGTCGACATCGTCTTGTGGTCCGAGGATCCGGCCCAATTTGTGATCGGCGCCTTGGCACCGGCCAACGTGCAGTCCATCGTCGTCGACGAAGAGCGCCACGCGATGGACGTGGTCGTCGACGAAGAGAACCTCGCGATCGCGATCGGCCGTGGCGGCCAGAACGTGCGGCTGGCGTCAGAGATGACGGGCTGGCGCATCAACATCATGACGGCGGAAGAGTCGGCAACCAAGCAGGCGTCGGAATCCGATCATGTGCGCAAGCTCTTCATCGAGAAGCTCGACGTCGATGCCGAAGTTGCCGACATCCTGATCGCCGAGGGCTTCGCCAGCCTCGAAGAGGTGGCCTACGTGCCGATGCAGGAAATGCTCGAGATCGAGAGCTTCGACGAAGACACCGTCAACGAGTTGCGCACCCGCGCCAAGGACGCGCTGTTGACGATGGAGCTCGCCAAGGAAGAAGGCGTGAACGACGTCTCGCAAGACCTGCGCGACCTCGACGGCCTGACGCCCGAGCTGATCACCACGCTCGCCAGCGGTGGCATCCACACCCGCGACGACCTGGCCGATCTGGCGGTGGACGAGTTGATCGACATCATCGGCGGCGACGAGGCGCAGGCCAAGGCCGTGATCATGAAGGCGCGTGAACACTGGTTCACGACCTGATCGCCAGCGCCACAGACCGTACGTTAGACATCAGTTAGCAGAACGCAAGGATTCAACCCATGGCTTCGACCACCGTCGCCCAACTCGCCGCCGAGCTCAATCGCTCTGCCGCGGCACTGCTTGAGCAGCTGCAGTCGGCTGGCGTCAGCAAGGCGTCGACGGACGATGCGCTGACCGAGTCCGACAAGGAACGCCTGCTCGACCACCTGCGTGCCACGCACGGCACGGTCGCAGGTGCCGAGCGCAAGAAGATCACGCTGACGCGCAAGTCGACCAGCGAGATCAAGCAGGCCGACTCATCAGGCAAGGCCCGCACGATCCAGGTGGAAGTGCGCAAGAAGCGCACCTTCATCAAGCGCGACGACGCCGCGCCTGCGGCCGACGAGATCGCCGAGCCGGTCGTCGCCGACGCCGAACTCGCACGCCGCGAAGAAGAAGCCCAGGCTCAGGCGCTGTTGCTGCGCCAGCAGGAAGAAGCGCTGGCCGAGAAGCGCCGCCTGCGTGAAGAGCAGGAAGCACGCGAAGCTGCTGAAGCTGCGCGCATCGCCGCCGAGAAGCAGGCCGCTGCGCAAGCCGCTGCCGAAGCCGCTGCGGCCGCTGCCGCGGCTGCGAAGCCGGCCGATGGCGCGAAGCCGGCGACCGAGGCCGCCAAGCCCGTGGAAGCACCGGCCGTGGCCGCCGCGCCCGAGGTCGTCAAGCCCGCGCTGCGCGTGATCAAGGCCGCCGACGTGGTCGACGAAGAAAAGGTCCGTGCCGCCGACCTGGCCAAGCGCCGCAAGGCCGCCGAGGACGAAGCGCACGCGATCCGCGCGATGATGAACGCGCCCAAGAAGGTGCTGGTCGCGAAGAAGCCCGAGGAGCCGGCCAAGCCGGCCGCTGCCGAGATCAAGGGCACGATCCACAAGAAGGTCGGCGCCCCCGGCACGACCGCGGCCACCACGACCGCGGCCAAGCCCGGCGACAAGAAGGCCGTCAAGTCCGAGAAGCTCTCGTCGAGCTGGGCCGATGACGCGAAGAAGCGCACCGCGTTGAAGCCGGGCGCCCGCGCACCGGCCGGCGGCAACCGCCCGGGTTGGCGCGCGCCGCGCGTCGGCCGCCGCGGCGAGCGCAACGACGGCGCGCCGTCGAGCTTTGTCGCGCCGCAAGAAGCGCAGGTGCAAGAGGTGCACGTGCCCGAAACCATCAGCGTGGCCGACCTGGCGCACAAGATGTCGGTCAAGGCTTCCGAGGTCATCAAGCAGTTGATGAAGCTGGGCCAGATGGTCACGATCAACCAGCAGCTGGACCAGGAGACCGCGATGATCGTGGTCGAGGAAATGGGCCACACCGCGTTCGCGGCCAAGCTCGACGATCCCGACGCCTTCCTCGAAGAAGAGACCGCCGAGTCCACGCACGAGATGCTGCCGCGTGCGCCGGTCGTGACCGTGATGGGCCACGTCGACCACGGCAAGACCTCGCTGCTCGACTACATCCGCACCTCGCGGGTGGCCGCGGGTGAAGCGGGCGGGATCACGCAGCACATCGGCGCCTACCACGTGGACACGCCGCGCGGCATGATCACCTTCCTCGACACCCCGGGTCACGCGGCCTTCACGGCGATGCGTGCCCGCGGCGCCAAGGCGACCGACATCGTGATCCTGGTGGTCGCGGCCGACGACGGCGTGATGCCGCAGACCAAGGAAGCGATCCACCACGCGAAGGCGGCGGGCGTGCCCATCGTCGTCGCGATGAACAAGATCGACAAGCCCGAGGCCAACATCGAGCGCGTCAAGTCGGAGCTGGTGGCCGAGCAGGTCGTGCCGGAAGACTTCGGGGGCGATTCGCCGTTCGTCGGCGTCTCGGCGCGCACCGGCGCGGGCATCGACACCTTGCTTGAACAGGTGCTGCTGCAGGCCGAAGTGCTGGAGTTGAAGGCAGCAAAAGACTCGATGGCCAAGGGCCTCGTGATCGAAGCGCAGCTTGACAAGGGCCGCGGCCCGGTCGCCACCGTCTTGGTGCAGAGCGGCACGCTCAAGCGTGGCGACGTGGTGCTGGCGGGTTCGAGCTTCGGCCGCGTGCGCGCGATGCTGGACGAAAACGGCAAGTCGATCACCGAAGCCGGCCCGTCCATTCCGGTCGAGATCCAGGGCCTGACCGAGGTGCCGCAGGCCGGTGACGAGTTCATGGTGTTGGGCGACGAGCGCCGTGCGCGCGAAATCGCGACCTTCCGCCAGGGCAAGTACCGCGATGTGAAGCTGGCCAAGCGCCAGGCCGCCAACCTCGAGAACATGATGGAGCAGATGGGGCAGGGTGCGACCCAGACCCTGGCGCTCATCATCAAGGCCGACGTGCAGGGTTCGCAGGAAGCGCTGGCGCAGTCGCTGCTCAAGCTGTCGACGGCCGAGGTCAAGGTGCAGATCGTGCACGCCGCGGTCGGTGGCATCAGCGAATCCGACGTCAACCTGGCGATCGCCTCGAAGGCCGTCATCATCGGCTTCAACACGCGTGCCGATGCCGGCTCGCGCAAGCTGGCCGAGAACAACGGCGTCGACATCCGCTACTACAACATCATCTACGACGCCGTCGACGAGGTGAAGCTGGCGATGACCGGCATGCTGGCCCCCGAGCAGCGCGAAGAGGTCATCGGCACGGCCGAGATCCGCACGGTGTTCGTGGCGTCGAAGATCGGCACGGTGGCCGGCTCGATGGTCACGGCCGGCGTGGTGCGGCGCGGTGCGCGCTTCCGCCTGCTGCGCGAGAACATCGTCGTCTACACCGGCGAAATCGAATCGGTGCGCCGCTTGAAGGACGATGTGCGTGAAGTGGCTTCAGGCTTCGAGTGCGGTATCAAGCTGAAGAACTACAACGACATCAAGGAAGGCGATCAGCTCGAGTTCTTCGAGGTCAAGGAAGTGGCTCGAACGCTGTAAGGCGGTTTTGGTCTCATCCCCGAACCCCGCCTTCTGAAAAGTTGGCGGGGTTCGCGTTTAGAGAGTCCGTATGAAACACAAACGATCCATCCCCAACCGCGGCTTCCGTGTCGCCGACCAGATCCAGCGCGATGTGGCGGAGCTCATCCGCGACCTGAAGGACCCACGCATCGGCATGGTCACCGTCAACGCGGTCGAGGTCACCGCCGACTACGCGCACGCGACCATCCTGTTCTCGTTGCTGATCGGCGACCCGCAGGAGTGCGAGATCGCGTTGAACGAAGCCGCCGGCTTCATCCGCAACAGCCTGTTCAAGCGCCTGCAGATCCACACCGTGCCGACGCTGCACTTCAAGTTCGATCGCACGACCGAGCGCGCGCTCGAGCTCAGCGAGCTGATCGCGAAGGCGAACTCGACGCGGGCCAAGGAAGACTGAACCGATGTTGGCGCAGCGTCCTCCTCGCATCCAACGCCGTGCCGTGCACGGCGTGCTGCTGCTCGACAAGCCGCTGGGCCTGTCGAGCAACGATGCGTTGCAGAAGGCCAAGCGCCTGTACCGCGCCGAGAAGGCCGGCCACACCGGCACGCTGGACCCGCTGGCCACCGGCCTGCTGCCGCTGTGCTTCGGCGCGGCGACCAAGTTCTCGCAGATCAGCCTGGACGCCGACAAGCGCTACCTCGCGACGCTGAAGCTGGGCGTGACGACGACCACGGCCGATGCGGAAGGCGAGGTGATCGAGTCGCGCGAGGTGAACGTCACCCGCGCGCAGATGGACGCCGCGTGCGCGCAGTTCACCGGGCTGATCCACCAGGTGCCGCCGATGTATTCGGCACTCAAGCGCGACGGCAAGGCGCTGTACGAATACGCCCGCGCCGGCATCGAGATCGAACGCGAAGCCCGCCCCGTGACGATTCACAGCATCGTCATCACCGGCGGCGAGCATGACGTCTGGACACTGGACGTGCGTTGCAGCAAGGGCACCTACATCCGCACGCTGGCCGAAGACATCGGCAAGGCGCTCGGCTGCGGCGCCCATCTGAGCGCGCTGCGGCGCATCGGCAGCGGTGCGCTCACGCTCGAGGGCGCGTTGACGCTCGAAGCGCTCGCCGAGATGAGCGAGCCCGAGCGCGACGCGGCGCTGCGATCCGCCGACGCGCTGGTCGCCGACTGGCCTGTCGTGCGCCTCGGCACGGAAGATGCGGGCCGCTTCCTGAGCGGCGTGCGCCGCCGCACCGCTCTGCCGGACGCCCAGAACGTGCGCGTCTACGGCCCGGAGCCCGCTGCCTTCTTGGGCGGTGCGCACATCACGGCCGGTGAACTGATTTCAACCAGGCTGCTCAGCCCGCTGGAGGTGCAAGGCCTTCTCGTTCGAAACGACCTGAATTCAAAAGAAGTGAAAGCTGCCACACCATGACCCGCCAGATCCGCAACATCGCCATCATCGCCCACGTCGACCATGGCAAGACCACGCTGGTCGACCAGCTGCTGCG
>Ga0307509_10012695_pt1 | contig 10045 bp, 12 predicted proteins | sample 10_EM_MG_FD_202245 | JGI IMG/M metagenome (GOLD analysis project Ga0307509, IMG submission 202245) | Populus trichocarpa ectomycorrhiza microbial communities from riparian zone in the Pacific Northwest, United States - 10_EM | ecosystem: Host-associated > Plants > Roots > Unclassified | place... | reverse complement strand
GCTTGATACCAAGGGTCTTGAACTTGTCCGCTTGCTCCATCGGTAGAACAATAGCTTCAACCAGCTCCTCTATCTGCTTTTCTAGACCACCGATATCTGTATAAGTCTCAGTGGGTCGCTCGTCGACCTCCATGGCCTTCACGCGCGAGTCATATTCTGCGGGTAGCGTGTCAAGAACAAGATATGAATCTTTGTTGACGCCGATCAGGTCTTGTGGCTCCAAGTTTTCCGGGGGGACGAGACCGATGAGTGGGAGAAATACAGTTTGGCGGGTGGACGTCTTGATGACCGCAGTCTTTCCCTTGCGCATAGAGTCGAGGTCCTGGTTCGCTCCATCCTCTTGGCCTTCAGGGTCGACGTTTAAGATCTTAGCGCAAGGTGTCATGAAGAGGCACGTCGCTGACGAGGACGTGAACGCACCTCGACGACATTCGCCACGAGATAAGGAAGAACTTTATTCTGCTTTATCTTCTCGCCGTTGTCCCTAATTTTCTCCTTCATGACGCTCTGCTCGTGGCCTAACCGCAATTGCTCTGAACGCATGACCTACAGGTCTCGAATGTTATCTCATTTCTACAGCGATGAGCGGGAAAGGGCACCTTAATGTCATTATCGATCAGGCGAATACGCGTCAAAATATCTTCCGTTTCTAGCTCCATGATTTCTTCAGGGATATCATCCCAGGTCTCCTCTGGTGGGTCGGGTGTTGTGTCCATTTCAGCGACTTCCGGTTGTGGACCCGCCGAGTCCGCAGAGGTGGGCTTATTCACATCGCTTCCTTGGTCATTGTTATTTGGGTGTTCGGCAGGAGGGAGAGCGGACATGGTGATGAAATGACGACAAACTGTCTTCGTGATGAGGACACTTTTGCTGGGCTTCTTGGACGCGGACGCGCGTCCCGTTTACCTAATGAGGCATCACGTGAAGGCGTACCATATGTGCTCCCGGCCCGAATTCCCGGCATCGCGTCGAGCAGGCCTTTTCCCGTCTGTCTGCCTGCCCGTTTCCTGGTCAGCATGGCGGCCACCGAAGGACCAATCCCAACGGCGGAAGAAAAAAACCGCATAATAACGGCGAGAAAGGAACTGATACAGGCTCTGGTGAAGAGGCGTGCTCTCGATAAACAATTGGTGTGTTAAATCATGTCTTTGTCCACTCATTTCATGAGTTTAACGCTTCCTAGGCTCAGATAGAAGTCCAAATCCACTCCCTTGAAGGACAATACCTTGTAGAGACATCGGCACACAGCGGCGGGAACATAATTCATGGGTTCGAAGGATATTTGAAAAATCAGGTGACGAAGAAGCGGTACGAGTTGACCGAAGCAGACAGGCTATTCTCAACCAGTAGCTTGACATATCAGAGGGTATGATTGGCGCATCGATCGTGTATCCGAACTACCAATATTGACTAACCATACGCAGTCTTTGGAACTATCTGGAGAAGGAGACGAATCCACCGCCATCGGGGATGACTACAAGCAGCCAACCTCCGGACTCACTACCGTGGTTCTTCCTCCTGCACCTCGTGTACCCGAGCTCACAGCTGCTCAACTCAAAAAGAACCGCGATCGAGAGTACCAGCGGAAAAAACGCGCCGCCGCTAACCGTCGGAGTGTCGGGACTCTGAGTGACGATGAGGGGAGTACCACCACAGCTGGCGGTAGGCGGCCGATCAAACGGGTTCGCGTCGCCGATGATGATTGACCCTTCGGCTGGACAACATTTCTGTGAGTGGAACCTGTCCCGACCTCATTCGCATGACCTGCTCACCCAGTCTGCTAAAGGGATGGACTGTATTCCCCTGTATTTATTAGGACATTGTTGCTACATTGCTTTCGTCACCCTATGCAATCGCACTCTCCCTCTTCCTAGCGGAGGAGGGCCCTCCGGGATTCAGTTTGTCATAAGTCAAGTGTGCCGATAAATTTCTTGAGAGCATTTTGGTCCATGCCTCCACCGTCTGGGTCGGCGGCTTCTATACATCGAGCCACGGCAATCGTCTGCTTAACCTCCTTGGCACTAACCCAGATCCTCCCATTTGTACCAATTGCTGTATCTAGGGGAAAGCGGGATCCAAGCAGAGGTAGAAGGAAGTAATTTGGATCCAGTAGGCTATAATACCCTCCATGAGCCAGTGCAGATCAAGGACCGGATGCCACGCACTTTCGGGACATTTTAAGACTGCAGCGTACCAAAAACCCCCCTTTGAGCTCCCCATAACCTTCAGCTTTGCGTGTCTGTGCGTCGAAACATTCGAGTTCAGGTTCCATATCTTTATGGGCGAGAGAAACACGAGCGAAAACGAGCGAATTGACCTGATGTGTGTCCATTAGCATCACAGGTGGGGAGGGGGGAGGGACATGGCCAATACACGACAAACGTACTTTGATGTTTGGCCGATTTCGTCTGCTCGCACCCTCGAATGCAAGTCCGTCAAGGGACGCATGATGGGCGGAGCCGATGTCCACTCTCCAACCCTCGCCTTGTCGGGCACTCACGATGCCGACAACGGGCTCTTGTGCCGCGGGGACATACTTTGAAAAGACTGTAAGGTAATACAGAGGGGCAGATGAGCAAGGAATAGACACACGCGACGCGAATTTCCTTCCACCCAAAATTTGTTGCCTTTCTGGTTCTGCTCTAAAGTCCCAGCCCGTGTCACGACGACCAATGATCTTCCTTGAGAGTCAACGATTTGCTGGAGCCCCGGACCCAGCTTCAAAGTTTTGTGTTGGGTCTGGATTGTCTCACCAGGGAGGACGACCGACATGTAGGAGGGATGGATGAAGTAATGGATAAGGTGTAACACTGGTGTAACAATGGACAATGGTGAAACCGGTTGTCAAATTCGGGTCGCGGCGGTGGCGTGGCGCAGCTCTCCTTTGCTCACCCACGCACTGTGCATATCTACCGTGCCATGTCGATCCAAACAGCTCTAACTAGGGATTTTCCTGAGCTATCCCATCTAATGTATATTTTACAGTACTCTCCCAAATATTGTTCACTTTACTTGCAGTCGTCCATCAACAACTGCTCCCCCAAGCTTTCCGACACACTGCGCCTTGCAAGTGCTGACAACGCAACTTGCGTCTACAATGTGGAAGGCGATTACAGTGCATATTCCCAGCCAGTGTTATTCTAGTCCCAGTAACGGCGACGTGATGGAAACGCACCGTGATCATAGAAGCCACTTCGCTGGGAAACCGCTATCTGTATGATGCTGAGCAAAAATCAGTCGAGTGCCCTATGAGAGTGGCCCGGGAAGGTGTGTAAAATGCGTACTCTGTTGTCCATGTCGTATATGCAACACATGTCTTACCAGGACGATAAAAACCCGAAGTAAGACTATCGTCCCGTCGGTTCACCCCACTTCGCCCTGGACGCACGACACTTAGACTGACTCGTGGTCGCTTACGCCTCTGAAAAGGCTTCTTTATTCTCCGCGCTGAGCACTGATCCGGGTGTGTACGTCCTCTCGAGAGATTAGCATGAATTTGTGGCTATCAAGTCCAACCCATCGAGTGAGGTGTCCATGTTTGCACACGTAGTGTAAGAGTTCTTGACCAGCCTGCCGTGTTTACGTGTCACTTATACGTACGTTCAGGAAGCGAAAGAGGTGGTATTGAATAAGGCTTCATATCGTTTCCAAATCAAGCCCCCCATCAAGAAGTGATAGAGGTGGTGGCGGTGGACCGCGGACTCAAAGTATCTGCTAATTGAGAAGTACAAGTGGTTCGAACCTTCTGATCCTATCCACAATGTGTATCTACAACCATCTTGAAGCCAGTCACGCTGAGCTGAAGATGATAGAACCGGGCTCGTTCCTTCACACGGCGAAAGACGAGATGGGAGTTATTGTTATTAACTCATGCTAGACAATGTACCGTGCTTCCACGCACCTATCTCCCTTCAGAGCAAATCCGTGATTGGTAAGCCCGACGAACTTCGTAGCATGATTGATGCGGTCTATATTGTGGAAATGGGAGGGTGCATAATAGCGAGTCGTCATGAAACTGCCACAGATAGTACAATGTGGGGGACAATCCACGTCCAATAGAACGATTTTGACTGAAACCAAAATTAGTGGGAGGTATGTTACTCTCATTTCACAACACTAGGGCAATGTTCTGAGCGAGACTTACTGGTATGCAAGTTATCTGTATCAAATTACTTCGGTATTCCTAATCGCGTGATATTCTTTTTTTCGAAAGAAGCCTCGGAGGGGGTGTCATGGGAGTCGTAGAGCACCAGGAGAATATGAGCGCCACCAGGTCAGGCTGGGATCGGGAGGTGAGCGTAGTCGTGCAGGCTTCGGACGGAGGTCGCAGAACTCAGGAAGGTTCTGTGTGGGCGCAGGCGAGAGAGGATGGTTTCCGAGGGCCATGACACAGTATCCGTGTACTTGAGGACGCGAACTTGCGGCTCCGTACTTAACACGTGCGCGAAGGGTCACAGACAGATGGTTAAGGTGGGCAGTGACTGGGAGAACTGGAAGACCCGTTATGATGGTCGGACGTCAACGCGTCAACGCGTCAACTCCCGCTTCGACGTCGTGAAGTTGTCCGAGTCGTTCGCATTGGGTCATTACAGCACGCAATCCGTTTCAAGTATTAAATGTCGTCAGGAATGACATATAAATAGGACGCACATGGTGTATACCCTCCGGGACAGTACTCACGTTGGGGGATGTGTCGTTGGTCTACGTGAGGACAACATCCGTATCCAAATGTCCGTGGCTAGCTGGCAAGTTGAACGACCACCTGACCGTCGGGTAGCCTAGCATCAGAACGACCTTCATCTCCCTAGACTGGCTAACGATTTGCGACTGGACATCTCACGATCCAGAGTCACAAGGTGCCTATTTTCCTGTCCGGATTCAAAATTCCAGCGGGAGAAATTGAGCGCGGCATGTATATCCAGGCGTCTGTTGAAGAAGTTGAGGTGTATGACCTTGGTGTCGCCCCTGGTGGAGGATGGAGAACGGAGACATGCGGCTGGCATTGTATAGTGCTGACGTTGGTGAGCCATGGTGCGTGCGTGGAGTGGAACCAGTTCCAAGGGGTAATTAACCGGTAACCAATCACGCCGTCAAACGTCTGATCCTAGAATCCCAACCGCCCTCCGCACACCTCGGACCCGCAGCCCATTTTGACGTCTTCAATGGCCACATCCTCTTCCAATTTTCAATCCATTCTCGATGCCGCGTTAGACGACTACCACAACCACACTGGAATAGACCTCACAAAACATCCCTCTGCAGTGCAACTCCAGAACTGCCATTCCCCAGACGATGTCGTCCAACTACTTCAAGAAAGAGAATCCTCCTTCAAAGACTGTAGGGAAAAGCATCGCAAGTTGTTCGACTGCCTTCGCCCTGTAGTCAAAGTCATCCATGCGTTGTCTGGCATCCTTGGCGAGAGAGCTGGCCTCGTGAGCGATCAGCACTACATTCTCCTTACAAGTCCCTATCTTTACAGGTCCTTACAGATGCCATTCCAACCGGCGAAGGCGATTTTCACCGGCATTGATATTCTCCTCTCAGTGCGTGTTATTCTTCAACTATCATGCCTTTGTGCGATATTGAATCATATCAGACAGCTATCAGTATCAGTGCAAGCTACGATGCCCTTGGCGATCTCTTCGAATGCGTTGCGAATATCCTTAGACGCCTCCATATATATACCGAAAAGATCCCGTCATTCCCTGCGATGTCAGATATCATGGTAAAAATCATGATTGAAGTCCTTAATGTGGTTGCGCTGGCCACAGAGCAGATAAAAAATGGACGCTTTAGTCAGTGGTCCACCACCCACTGACTTTCATTGGCTGATCATGGTATAGAGAAATTCGCAAAGAGATTACTCGGAGAGAGCGACGTCGAGGCTATCCTCCAACGATTGGACAGGCTTACCCTGGAGGAGGCTCGCATCACTGGCGCCCGCACACTAGAAGTCGTCCACGGATTGTTCGACAATTTGAAGGTCGTCGTGGATGGTGGGATGCCTTATTTTGTTCATTATTGGAGGATTAACGAGACTCGTCTAAGTAGACGGGAAGGCATCGACGATTGCTATACAACAAGCTCTAGGTATGCTTTAACCTGCGTGGAACACCCAATCTTCCTAATGATGCATGTAAGTTGCGATTCAAGAGACCGCAGATGGCATAAACAAGTTGCAGAGTTAGTCCTGAAATTTACACTTACGGTCGTTGAAGCCGAATGTGATTTTTTAGGGAACCAGTTCCAAATGAATGTTCGAAGTTGGCTCTCCCCCCCAGATCCTTCAGTCAATCACAATATTGCCCGCAGGGACCACTTTGGGGGAACTACATCATGGTTCATTCAAAGTGACATTTACAAGGAATGGACAGTGACAGGGTCTCTCCTTTGGATTCATGGTAAACGTACGCCCCTCTCCCATCTTTTGCTTGCACACCCTGATTTCCCCTGGTGGGTGATATCATAGCGGGGTCAGGCAAATCTATATTATGGTAAGTGATCCTCGAAAAGATTTGTCCGGCTCATTCAAACCGTCGATCAGCTCCAGCATTATTCAACAAGCCAAATACCTTCGTGATACTGGATTAGCATTGGTTGCCCATTTCTACTGTGATTTCAGAGATCGCAAGAAGCAGGAGGTCACCGGATTGCTGGCCTCTCTTGTTTCTCAGCTTTCTGCCAAATCCGATCCTTGCTACGACGTTCTCTCTGGCCTGTATTCTGAGTATGATGGAGGATCTCAGCGGCCTGATGATGACACACTGCTTTGTTGCTTGGAGAAAATGCTAACAACCGAAGGGCTTCCGACAGTGTATGTCATCGTTGACGCCCTTGACGAATGCCCAACCGATTCGGGCGTGAAGTCCCATCAGGAACGGGTCCTGGATCTAGTCAACCAACTGGTCGATTTACACCTCATAAATCTTCGAATCTGCGCCACCAGTCGCCCTGAGGCAGATATCCAAGATGCCCTCGCGTCTTCAGTGTCTCACACCATTTCTCTTCACGACGAAGTCGGTCAAAACAAGGATATTGCTGACTATGTCAGGTCGGTCGTCTACTCAGATCGGAAGATGCGAAGATGGAGGGACGAGGACAAGGAGATGGTCATCAGTACTCTCTTTCAGAAGGCTGACGGAATGTAAGCTTTCATTACTATGCCGAATCATGCCAGTTCTGATGTAACTCTTCAGGTTTCGTTGGGTCACGTGCCAACTAGAAGCCCTGAGGCACAGTCTTCCCTCTGCAATTCGACGTGCCCTTAATTCCCTGCCAGAGAGTTTGGACGAGACCTACGATCGCATACTGAGGGGTATCCCTCGGGCGAGACAGGAATATGCACAACACCTCTTCCAATGTGTTGCGGAGTCGATTAGGCCACTTCGTGTGGAGGAGCTTGCAGACATCCTTGCGATTGAATTCGACGCAGGACCAACTCCCAAATACCACATAAATTGGCGTACAGAGTACCCAGAAGAGGAGGTGTTATCGATATGCTCAAGTTTAATCACCATTGTCAACATAGACGGGTTGCGAGTCGTGCGGTTCTCGCACTTTTCCGTCAAGGAATATTTGACATCGCAACGCCTCACCGACGCTGGGAAGGGCCTTTCCGAGTACCACATTCTTTCGCATTCGGCGCACGCGATCCTCGCAAAGGCTTCTCTGAGCGTCCTTCTCGCATTAGACGATCAGGTCAACAAGGACAGTATGCAGAACTATCCCCTTGCTGTCTACGCAGCTCGATACTGGGTCGAGCATGCCCAGGTCCACGACATATCTTCTAGGACCAAAGACGCAATGAAGCGTCTTTTTGACCGCAACAAGCCCCACTTTGCGACATGGGTGTGGATACACGACGTTGACTATTCATTCCGGGAAACCATGTTCACGGAGCACCCATCGCTACCGGCAGCTCTTCCATTATATTATGCCACAATATGTGGATTTCGTGACCTTGTAGAGCACCTGACGGTCACCCATCCAGGGGACATCAACGCGAGAGGCGGATACCACGGTACCGCATTACATGCAGCTGTCGTCAAGGGAAATGTCGATATTGTGAGGTCACTTCTAGAACATGGCGCGGATGTGGCCACCTTGAATGACGAGAATTGCGACGCACTGTTTGAAGCAACACGGAGGGGGCGTCTAGCTGCGATAGGGCTGCTACTCGACCACCATGCGGATGTCAACTCTCGGAACGCCTTGGAGAGGACCCCGTTGTTTTTGGCATCGCAAGAGGGAGAGCTGGATGTTGCACGGCTATTGTTACAGCACGGCGCAGCTGCAAACGCCCGTGACGACACAGGCTGTATTTCACTGACGACAGCATCGAAACATGGACACCTGGATGTCGTATGTTTACTGCTTCAGAACGGCGCTGCTGTGGACTCGCATGACGACGACGGTGTCACCTCCTTGATGTACGCATCGCAAAGTGGACATTTGGATGTCGTGCGTTTGTTACTGCAGAATGGCGCAACTGTGGACTCGCATGAGGACGATGGCTGGACCTCATTGATGTTCGCATCGCAAGATGGACATTTGGATGTCATGCGTTTGTTACTGCAGAATGGCGCAACTGCGGACTTGCATGAGGACGATGACTGTACCTCATTGATGATCGCATCGCAAAATGGACATTTGGACGTCGTGCGTTTGTTACTGCAGAATGGCGCAAGTGTGGACTCGCATGACAACAATGGCCGGACCTCATTGATGTTTGCATCGAAAAAAGGACAGTTAGATGTCGTGCGTTTGTTACTGCAGAATGGCGCATCTGTGGACTCGCATGACAACGATGGCCGGACCTCATTGATGTTCGCATCACAAAATGGACAGTTGGATGTCGTGCGTTTGCTACTCCAGCACGGCGCGGCGGTGGAATCCCGTCATGCTGACAGCCAGTTCTCATTCAGTGGTATGTCACCAGATTTATTCACACCCTGTACAGCAATCCAAAGCCACCACCATGCAGGTCCCAATCTGGATGGAGGGTACCTCGGTACTGCTCTCCATCTCGCATCCAACAATGACAATCCCGTCATTGCCGAATTACTCATCCAGTATGGCGCAGACGTTAATTCGAGGAGCCACAACCAAGAAACCCCCTTACACCTAGCATCAGTTCACGGACAACTCCAGACTACCCATCTGCTGCTCGCATCCGGCTCAAATGTCAATGCTCGAGATAGCAAGGATTCCACTCCACTACACAGAGCAGCTCAAAGTGGACATTTCGACGTCGTCACACTGTTACTCGAGTCCGGTGCGGACGTCAACTCTCGCAACACCAACGACGCGATCCCATTGGACCTGGCATCCCAATATGGGAGGTCTGATGTCGCAACGCTTTTAGCGGAGCACATGGGAGTTAGAGTCATGGATCCCCTGGCCTTCGCCGATGTGGCCCATTCGCACACGGTACCACAGGACTTTCTTCCCCACATCGCATACCCCCCAATTGGCCTCGGGGAAAGTCCAAATAGTTCTGACGAGAGGACCACATTACATTCTGCGTCAGAAGCGGGGAAAGTCGAGACCGTACGAGCATTACTTGACGGTGGAGAGGATGTCAACGAACGGGACGCAATTTACCGGACTCCAGTATTTTATGCGTCCCAGAGTGGAATGGTTGATGTTGCCGAGTTACTGATCAAGCAGGGTGCGGACGTGAACTCCCAGGACGGGACTGGCCAGGCGCCGTTGCACATAGCGTCACGTAAGAGACACTTGGACGTTGTCCAGGTGTTGCTCGATCATGGCGCTGATGTGAATGCAAAGATGCAGGACCACTGGACTGCATTGCACTTCGCTTCAAAGTTTGGATATTTTGAAATTGTCGAGGCACTCCTCAAGCAAGGAGCGAATGTTGGGATGCGGAATGACTCAGGCCGGACAGCATATCAAGTCGCATCGCGGTATGGACACCAGAAGATTATGCGTTTATTGTCGGAATATAATGTACTTGGGACGTAGGGCATTGTTGAGATGAATAGACCACTGCACAGACCGAATACAGTTTTTCTTGGCGGCCCAG
>Ga0307509_10012694_pt1 | contig 10046 bp, 17 predicted proteins | sample 10_EM_MG_FD_202245 | JGI IMG/M metagenome (GOLD analysis project Ga0307509, IMG submission 202245) | Populus trichocarpa ectomycorrhiza microbial communities from riparian zone in the Pacific Northwest, United States - 10_EM | ecosystem: Host-associated > Plants > Roots > Unclassified | place... | reverse complement strand
ACACCCCACGACCAAACCCAGGGTGATACTAATGTTCTTCAGGAACGGGGATCCAAAAATTTCCGTCAAGATAATCGAAACGAAGGAGACGAATCCGAGACCGATGAACTCGGGAGACCCCCACCTACAGGATCGTGAGCGGTCAATCCGGTCGGGTTTGGATGAAGAAATACAGTTTGGGTTTCGGCGCGGCGATATTAGGACAAAGTTGGAAGAAACCAGTCCCTGGGCGAGTCCGACAGTCGTTGGACCCTCCTCCCCAATTTGGAATACCCGACTGGCCGACGAGGGAAACACCAATCACCAGAACGACGGTTCCGGTCACCATTGGTGGGAATAATCGCTTGAGGACCTCGGGGGGCACCAAAGACATGAAAATCTCAAAGAAAGGACAGATGAGAGATGTTCCTGTTAGATCGTCATAAACCCGCTCTGCAAAAAAATAAAAAATAAAAAAAGGCAAGAACCATGCCAATGAGGTATCCATAGGCGTCGGGACAAGGGAGTCGCGTAGCCGCACCATCCTCTCCTATTGTTGAAGGGCATGTGCCATTATAGTACAGGACGTTGAAGATCTTTGGAGGCTTCATCATTCGTGACCCAACGAGACACAAAACTGCGCTGACCCCGTTGGCGGTACTGAGGGTCGCAAAACTTGTACCCACGACCGTCAACATCCCGGTTCCCGAGTAGTAATTCCGCCATATCCTAAACCTCGAAATTTGAACAAGGCTGAATATACCTGGTCACATTATGTTAGAACGCAAGTGTCACACGGAGGAACACGTCCTAACCAGATGCTATTAGTGAAGCCGAGATCATGTATGCGGAAGTCTCAGAGCCCAAACTTAGGGAACTTGCAAAGATGATGTGCGGGGTGATCAAGCCAGCAAGCATAGCCAGTGCGTGTTGTAGACCACAAATAACCGCCACCAAGAGCGGGATCTCGGATTCCAGGCCATAGAATGGTGGAGAGGCGTGGTGTTTGCGGAAAAACGGGATAGATGGCATGCATAACCAAGCGTAGTTGTAGTCTCCAACCCATCCATGTCGTGTTGTGACCTTTCTCCTGACGACAGCAGCGTTCCTGGAGAGAAGCTGGAACGTGGGGATCCCCAGCGGCGCAGGCTGTTCGGTAGTCGGTGAGGAAGACATGGGGGCGCGTTTCCGAGGGACAGCGGGGTTTTATATGCTTAGCACATCAGATAGAAGGCACCCTGCAATACATCACAGTCGGTCTGCGAAGACCGTAGGCTTACGGACGCGAGAAGTTTTCACATTCTGGTTCGAACAGAGGGGAATCTGCCCACTATGCGAGGAACAAGAGGATATGAACCACATACTAGTGGACTGCACTGCCAGACCGCGAGAGCTGGCCTGGGAATTAGCGAACAGAGTGTGGAGAAACCGAGACAACACACCCCTCCCGCCGAGACTGGGGGACATACTGGGATGTGGACTAGCGAACTCCAAGCACAGAGAAAGACCAGATCGGGGGAAAACCCGTCTATACAGGATACTAGTATCAGAGACTGCCTACCTCGTCTGGAAGATGAGAAACGAGAGAAGGATACGAAACGACGAAACGCGGGGACGCGAGGCGACAGACTCAGAAATCCGCAACAGATGGATTGAGGCAATCAACAGGAGGCTAACAATAGACCGGGCCCTAACTGATAACACGAGATTCGGGAAACGTGCTCTAGACAAGAAGCTTGTTAAAAGCACGTGGAAACACTGCCTGAACAGAGAAGAGGAGCTACCGGATAACTGGTCAAGTGTAATGGGGGTTTTAGTGGGTATATCGACGTCGCGCCCGCCAAGGTGCGACGACGAGGAGTCCCACACAGTGCCGCGAGCGGCCAGTGCGTAACGCATTTCCTCCAGGTGTTCTCCAATCCGCCGGGTGAAATTCCCAGCACAACCAGTGCTCGTCACTACACCAAAAAAAAAGAAAAAAGTTTTCACATTCTTATTTCCAGCCGAGATCAAGCAGTTGTGGGAGAGCAACAGGAAGCGGGCAGCAAAGATGAGACGGCGATCTGGAATGGGTCGGCAGTTCGGCGTCACGCGACCGGCCTCACCAGTTTGACAATACGGAATTCTCATTTTACAATCTATAGGTACAACGACACCACACACAACAGGCAACTATACTTCAGGGTGTCAAACATCGCGCAGCGTTTCAAGATACGGCTTGGTCTGCCTACAACACGGGGAGCGTGGGGTCGGTTCGTTTCTGTCTCCCATCGCCACTGATAATAGCATCAGCCAGGCTATGTCTCTTCTTAGGTTCGGTTCTCTCGTGGAGGCTGGGGAACGCCTGACGGATGATGGCGTCCAACTGGGGCCAAATATCGTCCGAGGTCGATCCTTTGAGGGTGATGAGTTTCGTGCTTGTTGACGGTTGGCGCGCGTAGTAGTCGAGAAGAGGAGAGGTAGCCTCATAAAACGTATTTAGTCTAAGAGCGAAGGTCTCCTGCGCAACGTTATCGATATGTGGTAGGGGTGTGGTGGGGTTATACGACTCACGGGATTATCGTCAGGGCGCTTGGTCAACGGCTCGCCGGTGATATCATCGAACCCAGGGACCTTGGGTTTGTTGTACGAGGTATTGTACACCCTGCCCGATGGAAGGTGGACGTATCTGTCTGAAATGCGAGCGAGAATAACTTCATCCGGCACCTCCAGATTGACAATCAAAGTCAGTGGGATTAGCTTGGACCTGCGTCTGGGTCAAATGTATACGCAGCGAGAGAAGTTCTCGGGTACGTACTGCAAGTGCTCGTTCAACATCTTTCCCTGCCCCAAGGTCCTTGGGAATCCGTCCAGAATCCACGGCTGAGGTACTTCGGTGAGCTCGCCGGGGGGTGATGAGGTCAGGGAGAGACGTACCTGATTATGTAGAGTGTCTAGCTTATTCGTGAGGATTTTGAGCATAATGTCGTCGGAAACCAACTCCCCCCGCTTCACGAGTTCCTCAGCCATTAGTCCGACCTCGGTCCTGCAAGGATACGCGTAAGTCGGCCGACAGCAGCTCTCCAATGAAGGATCTCCTACCTCTCGAGGATATTCTGCCGGAGGATGTCGCCGGTCGATAAAGACACGATGTCGTATTTTTTGACAAGCTTAGCGGACAGGGTGCCTTTGCCAGCCCCGGGTTTCCCAAACATGACCATCCTCAACACCTCCCCGTCCCTCCCGGACCTTCCGGACTCATCCTTTGCCCTCGCAGCGTTGAGGAACAGGCTCCGCGAGGGAGCGGTTGAGGGGATCGACCTGCCGACTCTAAACACCGGGGGACGACGGTGTCTGGGTGACCATTGGAGAGGAGATATCAGCATGGGCGAGGGGGAGGAGGAGAGCGGAGGGGGCTGCAAAGTCAGGCCACCAGAGCGAATATATACCGGGAATATTGTAATGGGGATTGGGGAACAGAGTTGGACATCCCGCGATGATTGCCACCGTGATGCTTTGCCGAAACATCATCTGACTTTACTGAATACAGTAAATCTATTCCGTCTCAGAAGTTCTCAGTGTGCATAGACCGGCGAAGGACTGCGCCAGCCCAACAACTCTCTCATCTCTCGCACCCCATATACACCCCTGATATCCTCTCTATCGACATCAACCGCAGCTGCAATCGCTTCACCAACGTGGTCTACATGAATCGGCGGGACCGTCAACGCGTTTGCCATTGCATCAAAAGCTGGCCGGAGCGGAGACGAGGGCGACCGGCTCATGGAAGAAAGTGCCCGGAGAAACCCCGAGGGTGTGGGAATCCCCTCAGGTATTTTGGAGTGAAACACGGACGAAACATCCAGGACAGCCGCCAGCGGGGACGTCAGCGGCCGGTAGTGTGGATGGTAGATCAGACCTATTCCATAAAGCATGAGCAGGTCGCCGAACGCTCGGTACGGCTTCGTACTAACTGGGTCTGATGTGTACGACTCTCAAGTCCGGGTGACCAGACACCAACTTGTTGATTCCGAGTTCTGCTTCCCGCTTCATCTTGATGTAGTTTGCGGGTACCCAGGGCCGGAAAACATCTTCCGCTGAGACGTGCACAAAAACTCGAGGCTTGGTCAACGATGCAGGCGGCTTGGTAGAAATGTACGTCTCGCATGTTCGTAACGCAGAGTCCCGGTTGAGTGTGGCATATGACGTCTTTGGGTCCGCTGCACCCAGTGGGTTCGAAGACCCCAACGCGCTTGTGAGGGAGGAGATCAAGCCGGGCAGGTCGCCTTCCTTTAGGGCTTCCTTGTACTTCGACCCTTCAATCAGGGTGCCGAGTGTGTGGACGACAGCTGTCGCGTCCGAGAAATGGTGGACGTAGGAGTCGGGATCAAGCGCGTCTCCCTTCTGCCAATCAACCTGAGGGTAGTGCGATTCGATTCAGCGACCACGAAATGAAATATAAAGAACCTAGTCACACGTTGGAAGTCCAAGCCGGCGAGTACCCTTTTGGCGTGGTGAACGGCTTCCCACTTGAGCTGTAACGTCCAGAGTGAGAGGAAACCCAGCCCGCCCGGCTTCGTAATTCTCACCTAACACTTGTGACCTTTATCCCCTTCGCGAGAATGGCCTTACAGACGGCAGAGCCTAGTGAACTCTTTGAGTGAGAGGTTACCACCGTAGAAGCTGTGCGAACATACCGACGAAGCCATTGCCCCCAATGACCACGACCTTCTGCAACACGCCCATTCTGAACGTGGTACTGATAGGACCCTATGACGCGCCAGTCGCGGATCGGCCTCACCTTGACCACGATTATGGATGAATTTAGCCTGACCATCTCTCTCCTGCACCTCTACAGCCATGAGCGCAGTCAAGCTGTATCCCTTCGACGGGATACACTTCCTCCACAATCTTCCCCCTGTCCACCTTCCCCACGAGAAATCCGGTGCCCTGCGCCGCAAGGCTCACAACATCTACAGAAAGGCTGTTCACGCTGGGAAGTGGCAGAACTTCGCAGCCGGTATTGGGACTGGAGCTGCATATGTCTCTCTGCACGGCTTGCATTGGCATCCTCATTGGGTCACGATCATCGAGTACGTCCGCTGCCCTGAACATCCTCCTTCCAGCACCTTCATCTTGTATTTCTGTACCGCACAGACTCGTCCTCTTCTTTACAAACGTCACTATATTCTCCGTCAATCTGATACTATTGACCATCAACATACTGTGTGCGTTCCCTCCCGGTCGCGCAATCATCGAATACTCAAGATCTCATTGATTCACCCATTGGTCAGCGCACCTGAGGAAGGATATCATCCGAAACCATTTGATCGACCCGACGACACCTCTGTTTGCTCCCCTTATTGTCCTCAACTATGGCACGATATGTATCGGTGTGATGATGTACGCTGATGAGCTGGGTGCAACACAAATGAGCTCCTTCCAAGGGCTGTTCTGGTAATTTGCCGACCACCCATCCCGGGAATGCTGGCACGCTGAACGCCCTTCAGGTCGTACCTCGCGCTTGCTGTCATTGTTTCCGGTTCTATGACATTTGTTTGGTTTGGTTGGGGAAAGTCGTTTCAACTTCGCTCCTTTGCCATGACTGGAGCATTCCTCGTCTTTCCCTTGGTACGTACGATTCTGGAAGAGCCTCACCCACCACAGACTCTAGCTGAGCCCGCTTAAGATGCTTGTGGGGACTGTAGCCCTCAATACGCTGAGAATTATCGATCCCGCGGACTCAAGTGCGTTTTCGATCTGGGTCTTGGGATACTTGTTTCAAGGGTTCGGGATGGCTATTTCTTTTATCGTGAGCCTTGAACCCTTTTTCAGTTGTAGCTCCTTACTCACAACCGCGCAGTTCATAACCGTGCATTTTTACCGGGCTATCCGGTACGGTTTCCATCGGTACGTGAATTACACTCGCTACCTATTATCAAGCCCGTTCATTCCAGCGCGTAGAGGTGCCGCTGCGAATTCTACCTTTGTTTCCGTTGGCCCACCAGGTAACTCAGATTACGTGCTGCAATTGCTGCAAGACTTCATTATCTACTAGGATTTACCGCCCTGGCCATACTGCAACTCGGCTCTTATGGGAGGAAGATGTGAGCAAAAACCTCGGAATCGGGGGGATACCAAACTGACGATGGACGACAGATTACCTATACACACGCCTCTACCCCAAGAGGCAGCGGATATTATATATTATTCGAGCATTCCAATGGCTTTGTGCCTCGTAGGCGTGGCGCTGTACTGTTGGGTGTTCGCCATGCTCCCTTGGATGTAAGTGACCCCACGACACCGAGACTGGACGTATGGCTAACCAAACCTAGTCTCACTTCCACGAAACACATCATGTACAACCCTGCTGGCGCTTGGCCACTAACCTTTCCCTGCAGTAACTATAAGGTGCTTTTGACGGGTGTATAGGAGCACTAACCCCCACGTCGCAGCTGGTTTTATTACAACCCTCGGCCTTCTCGGCAATATATTTAACTCTCAAGCGTTCTGGATTCTTCAAGCCCTTTTCACAGGGTACATTTGTCTCGCGTTCATGGTGCTTTTCCCGTCCTGGGTGTACCGCATCGTGGTACCTCCGGACCCTGGGCTTCTCGCTACCAGGAGCAAGTACTTCGAGGAAGCGTATGATCACTTGAACTTCTGGAGCACGGTTCGTTTGGCTGAAGAAGCGGAGCAACAATACTTTACGACCGTTGGGAATAAACCCCACGAGGAAGGGAACCCCGTAGGTCCGAGTGCATTTATGTGATCAATCCGATTCCCGGTAATGTATTGTTCTCTGTGTGATGTTCTGCGCGCACCCGGGGCCGTTGGGTCGGAGGATACTAGGCAGATTTTAGAACCCACCTGGACATTTCGCTTCAGTGACATGTAGACTGTAATTATACGTTGTCCTTACATTTTCACCTCGAACAGCCCTTCAGGAAAACCCTCCTGTGTCTTTTCGAGATATAGGGACAGACCTGCCTCCGTGAACAGCTCTTTGAACATCCGGTCGGAACTTTCGATTGTGTCAGTGCCAACCCTGTCAGAAGAGGTTATCATTCACGTACCGTGTGAGGCTCGAGTCTTGATCATCAAAAACTACACCTGTAGATCCTCCCATCTCCGCGCACACGTTTTCCTTGACGATGATAACGCTTTCTGGGCCTCGTAGCGCTAGTTTGGCTCGTGCAAGGAATAGAACGAGATCGGGGTTGGAGAGGTGTCCCAAACTCCATTGACACCACATCACGTCGAACTTTGAGTTGATATCCTCGAGCTCATTGGGGCTTGGTTTATACCCAACCCGTCCGACGAATTTCGTCGACGAGAGCGGGCTGGAGGGGTCCAGCGATTGATGGGTCGACTGAATGAGAGTGACGCTCGTCCTCTTTTCTCGTACACCCTTCCAGGGGATACGGAAGTCGATTTCCTCCAAGGTTTCATCCTCCGCATCGATCGAGTCTTGGTCCAGCTCGGGGTTCTCTTGGGATTGAACGCGAGACCATGCTTCTTGGATGTACTTGTCGACGGGCTCCACGAGCACGACATCCTGGAAGAGGTGGAGAAGGACGTCTCGAGTAACGCGACCGATACCTGCACCAACATCTAAAGCGCGGGATCTGACGGATCTTTCTCGGACGGTAGCTGGTTTAAGAGGTGATGGGACCGTGCATAGCTCCGGGAACAGTTGGAGGAGGAGTTGACGAGATCCTAAGGCATCGATTCGTGGGAGGGACTTCATATTGTGCGCGTGAACTCCCCGGCCCTGCGAATCGGAGAGATTTGACCTACACCAGTCCCAAATCCGCCTTGAGCACCTCAGAAATCGAAAACCCCCTTGAACTTTTGGGAGAGGTGCATACCTAAAACGCCATCCAAGCTGGCTGGTTGCGATTCCCAGTATTCGATGCCATCCTCGACGACGGGCTCCTGATCTGCCAGATGGGCGAAACGATTGGATGCGCCGGACATCGATTTACGAGGTGCACGTGACTGATAAAAACGCGAAGTCGCGTCCGTTGGTCGCGTAGTCCGATCTCGAGTTGATTTCCCCAAGACTGTCTTCGATCTGCAAATGGCGACAATCGATGACCTCTGGGATGAGCCTGTCGAATCCGAACCCGCTCCTCGTCTCCTGGCAAAACCCGCGACTTCCGAGGACCCTCTCTTCCTCCAGTCTGATTCTGACAACGAGGGGAGGACGGGCGGTGCTGGCCCGTCAACTTCGAGGGCCCCGGATGACATTGAAGCCCTCTTTGACGTCGATGATGACGACGAAAATGGGCAGCTGTCGAACGTCACATACGAACAGCTTCGCAAGGATGCTCAGTCGGGTGCCAAGGTCCCCGATGATGGGCCCTCGAACGAAGGGAACCAGGGAACTAAGGAGGATCCCCCAAAGGGTGCGTCCCAGCCGAACGAGAAGGGTGATGGCGGGGACGGCGAAAACACCAAACGCACAATACCGAAACTGGATGAGGGGCTACTGTTAAGCGACAAGGGTATCCCAGCTCTCATTAAGGATGCAAAGGGGTGGCAGCCGAAGGGAAAAGGACACGAGGTGGGTTACTTCAATCAATCATTCCAAGTGAATCTTCGTGGCTCACCGGAAATGTCAGATTTCTGACCTTAACCGTCTCATTAGAATGTACCAATATTGGGCCCACCAGATGTACCCACGGCATACGTTCAACGACACGATTGAGAGGGTCGAGAAACTGACACATAGTCGGAGGATGCACGTACGGCACTACATTTCCTGCCGATCTGCGCTTCTCGGTCTCACGACTCCCGATGTACAGGTCGCTCTGGGTGGATGGCACGATGAAGCCAGAGGAATATCGCGACACCAGGCGCCCCCTGAAGAATCAATCGACATCGATGGGATCGACTCTGACGGAGAAGAGGGTCAAGTGGAACCTTCAACCGGACAAACCTCTGGTCCCCCCACACGACCACCATCCTCCGATTCAGGGCGGGCTTCAGATCCAAATGACGACTTTCACATGGACGGTGCCCCTGGAATAAAATCTACTGGGCCGCAAGGAGCTGGGGACGAGTTCGATTTTGAGGTGGAGATGTGGGACGGTGCCCCCTTCGCCGATGGTCCTGCATCTACCTCCACCAACCCGACTAAACCCACCACTCATCCGCTGAAACCTCCAACAAAACCACCACTACCGTCCTTCAGTCAAGACGAGGATCAGGACATGTGGGACCTTGTGGATGAGATACAAACACGGGCTGGACCACTAAACGAGAAGACCGTCCCTCCAGGGGGGACGCCAGCGCCCGTAGAAGATGATGACTGGGACGACATGTACGCGTAGATTAAGATCTAGCCAACCCTACATAATACTATAGACTAATAGGTATATCAAGTTACAGATATCTGTATGTTCTAAACGGGAAAAAAAAAGCTTGCGCTCTTTCACCCGTTTACGAATCGTCATTGGCGTCCGTTTGTTCAAGGCCCTCGGGGGGAGCCCAAAGTACGCATCTCCCAGAAGCGTTTCCACTGGCAACGCGCTCCACGATGCTGGGGTGAGAACAAGTGACCGCTTGGACGGCGGTGATCCTGTCGGGTTCGGTGAGTTGAAGTTTGGCATTGGGACAATAAACGAGATCTACTTTGAGCTATCCGAGAGTTTTGCAAGCAATTCTCCCTTCGCAGAGAACATGTTCAGGGAGTGATTCATGTTGCCTATCGTAAAGTGGGGGTAGACGTTCGGGTTCTGCGTCCACTGCGCTTTGAGAATGGTCAACCATTTACCCTGCGGCCCGCGTATCAGGATCGTCAAGCAGATGAGATGATTCCAAGGGTCCTCACAGTTTGACAATCGTGTGAAATCTGTTTGAATGGCCGCGAGGATACGAATTTACCATCACCATCCAACGTTGAAGAATTCATATCCCACACTGTGATCCTGATAAACACGATAACTTGGAGGGTACAAGGCGAAAACTCACATCTAATTGTATCGTCGTAACTCGTGCTGACGATGGACCTTCCCCGGGGGTCCCAGTAGGCAGAAGAAACAGACTTCTTATGCCCCCACTCGGCCCTCAACGCCGAAGCT
>Ga0307509_10012692_pt1 | contig 10046 bp, 7 predicted proteins | sample 10_EM_MG_FD_202245 | JGI IMG/M metagenome (GOLD analysis project Ga0307509, IMG submission 202245) | Populus trichocarpa ectomycorrhiza microbial communities from riparian zone in the Pacific Northwest, United States - 10_EM | ecosystem: Host-associated > Plants > Roots > Unclassified | place... | reverse complement strand
CTGTGAATAGAGTGTATGAATTGGGCTTATGAATTAGGCGTATGGCCTGCTGAGACAATATACGTTACTAGACTAGGCAACTCTGACGTCCAATCGGTGTTGTGAATTATTCCGGTTCATATTGTATCCATCATTCCGTGCAAATAAATGCCCGAATATACTTTGAGGTATGTGGTTTTTCGTATATGCTCACAGAATTACTGAATCATGTATCAAAAGAGCAATGTTCGAGAGGGGAATATACGAAAAAGCGGGGCCCCAGGCGGAGAAAATTCATTGACGGGGGGTTGTTCGGGGCATTGCACGGGGCGGGGGCCTGGACGGGGGCAGGGGCAGGGGTTGAAACATAAAATGCCCGCCCCAGGCTATTGACCGGGGCGGGGTGGGGAATTGGGGCAGGGGCCCAGCGGGTTCGGGGCCCCGGAGGCCCCATAACCAACACTACCCCTAATGGCATCTATACATGATAGAGTAGTTCACAATCAGGGAAAGGTTTTTCAAATGAACAAGGATCTTAACATAGGGTGACTAACTACCTATTGTCCTAGTAACCACCCACAATATACCTCCTATATAATCTCAGGTAACAACCCTCGCCATCATAGCTTTCTAAGTTCTTTCACATCAACTCTTCCTCAACTCAGGAGCACTATCTACCATCATTTAGACACAGCGATCTACTGGCATGCCTTTCCATTCAGCTGGACCATATTCAAGCTGCCTTGGCGACCAGATTCTGACAAGGCATGTCCGGACACTGCGGGCTATACACCATTCAATCCACCTCGGCTGGCGGATTTCAAGGAGACCCTTCCCGACCCCGCCGATATCTGCCCACTAAAGTATCTGCCTTTTTCTTCCTACTGACCTCTATAGCCATGCGGATGCTTCGAGACCTATACCATCCCCTTCTGTCTCTCTGATAGCTGGTTGAAGGATTATCCATACTTTTGTACCTTTGTTCCCTGTGCATCTACTTTCAAATAGGTAGCTACTGAGTGCTACAGCCATGGGGGCACTTCGAAACATATACCATGCGATTCCTCTTACAGAGCTGGTTCCAATCATACCCTCCCCACCCCTAGCAGACATCTGCCTCCTGAGCCATCGGCCTTTTTCTCCCTACCGACCTCTATCGCCCTGTGGACGCTTCTAGACCTATACGATTCGATTCTCGTTGGCGAGCCGACTTCAACGCACCCTGTCCCAACGCTGTCCAACTGCTGGTTGAAGGGTTATCCATACCAGTGTACTTTGGTTCCCAGGGCGCGTACTTTCCAATTGTTAGCTACTGAGTGCTACAGCCATGCGGATACTTCTAGACCTATACTATTCAATTCCCCTCACCCAGAGGATTCCAACGCATCCTGTCAGGCCTTGTCCGAAGACTTGTGCTCAGGCTAGCCCATCTCTTTCCGTACTTTTATTTCCCGGATTTGTACCTTTAGTCAGATAGCCGCTAAGAACTAGAAGCACCCTCATGTTTTCTAGACTGACTTTAATTAATATCTTCCCATTCTAGTATCTAACTGGCTCAAATTAGTAAACCTAAGTAATACCTGGTGGACCTTTCCCGACAATCTCTCCCCCATTATTTGGGTATTCTCCACAGATTTTTCTAACTTGTTCGCAGTGCTCGAAGGCTGAGTTGTTTACTTAGGAGGTATCAGATGATAGCTAGGTACACCAGAGTACTTCCACTATTCTGCTATGGCATTGGCTAGCATCCAGGGAACTTGCCTGTGTCTGGTGCATTTTGTGACCGTGGTTGCATCTGGCGCGTCCTAGTGGCATGGACCCCTGTCCACCGGTACCTGGTAAAAGACCGCACACCGAGGACATGAGTTTACATTCTATGCCCCTGGACGGCTGGACGCACAGGGCGTACAGGATGCGTCCAAGCGTAACTCCTCTCTTTTACTTATGATACATTTCTATTATTATTTCCTTGACAGCGCCCCAGCTACACCCCTCCCCCCCCTCCCCAAACTGGAAGAAGACAGATTGGGCTGAACTCGCTGCAGCCTTTCAGAAGAGGAAGATACTTGAACCCTCCCCATCAGCAAAAAAGGTGTTTGCTCCGGACGGATAGGCATTGCGTCCAAACGCTGAAAATGCGCCTGGAGCATCCTGTCCGCCCAGCCCACCCTCAGATGGCCCCAGCACAATGGTTGCATCCTAGTCCGTTGGGTGCAATCCAACCTGCATCCTGTCCGCCCAGTGCACTTGGATGGTCCATTTCACACCCTAATCTCCCGAAGAACACCAAGGTAAGTGACCCATAGGGCTCAGCATTGGGGAACTCTCCCTTCCACTGATGGCCTCTACTTACAACGGACTGCTTTGTAACCAGGTAAAGGCTATTCAGACGAGAAGTGATCTAAACGTAGGGTAACTAACCATCTATTGTCCTGGTAGCAACCCACAAAATACCCCTCATTCGATCACGGATAAAAACTCTCGCAAAAGGTTTCTAAGTTCTTGCCCACCTCGGATCAGGCTTCATGATTGAATCAGTGAAACTATTGAATATTATCACCCTTCAGAGAGGGGCATGCTCTTGTATCCAGAAGGACACTATTGATTACCCCTAAGGGAGCGGATTGCAATGAGGCCCTTCCTGACTCTAGCGGATTGCAATGAGGCCCTTCCTGACTCTAGCGGATTGCAATGAGGCCCTGCCAGACTCTAGCGGATTGCAATAAGGCCCTGCCAGACTCTAGCGAACATCGGCCAGTACCCGGTGAGGTATTTGCCTTTTTCTTCCAGCTGACCTCTATAGCCATGCGGACGCTTCGAGACCTATACCATTCGATTCCCCTTGCCGAGCGGACTCCAATGAGACCCTTCCCGACCCTCGCGGACATCTGCCCCCTGAGATATCTGCCTTTTTCATCCTGCTGACCTCTATAGTTATGCGGACGCTTCGAAACCTATGCCATTCGATTCCCCTCGACCGGCGGATTCCAATGCACCCTGCCCCGATGCTGTCCGACCACGGAATGAATGGATAGGCATACTTTTGTACTTGAGTTCCCAGGGCAAGTACTTTCAAATTGTTGGCTACTGGGTGCTACAGGCATGCGGATGCTTCGAGGCCTATACCATTCGATTCCCCTTGCCGAGCCGACCCCAATGAGACCCTTCCCGAATCTGGCGGACATATGCCCGCTGAGGTATCTGCCTTTTTCACCCTGCTGACCTCTATAGCTATGTGGACCATTCAAGAGCTATACCATTCAATTCCCCTCGCCGAGCCAAATCCAACGCACTCTGTCTACACACTGTCCGACCGCTGGTTTAAGGGTTTTCCATACTTTTGTACTTTAGTTCTCCAGGAATGTACTTTCAAATTGTTAGCTACGGAGTGCTACTGTTTTCTAGACTATCTTTAATAAGTATATACCTATTTTAGTATCTAAATGACTCAAATAAGTAAACATGAGTAATACTGGATCGATCTTTCCGGACAATTTCGATATTCTTTACAGTTGGCACTAACTCATTCAACCTTCTCAAAGGTAGAGTTGTTCACTTAGGAGGCATCCGATGATAGCCAGTTAGACCTGAGTACTTCCACTATTCTACTATCCTATCGCGTTGCGTCTGGAGAACCACTCTGCGTCCGGTACCTTCTGAGTCCTTGGTTGCGTCTGGTGCGTCCGGGCAGCATGGACCCCTGTCCACAAGCACCCCCCAAAAGACAGCACACTCAGGACGCGAGTTTACGTTCTATACGCCTGGACCGCCGGACGTACAGGGAGCACGGGCTGCGTCCGGGTGTAACCTGTTTTTTTTGCTGATACCCTCTCTCAACCAAAAAATCCTTATATGCCGGGTTTGACCACCATTTGTCTTGTATAACCTCCCTACTCGCCTTGCACACTCCTGTCAAGCGTCGCTCTTTACATTCTAAACCATGGTGGACTGACAACTGGTTGATTCTTTGCCTGGACCTACACGAAAGCCTACAGTCTCACCGTCAGCAGCACTCTTCCCACTCTTTGTCAGAAGTGAATGCCTGGCACCTTACCCTTTGCCAGGCTATCACGAAGGCCACAAAAGCCTAGTAGAAGGTATTCCTCGCCAGTGTAGGAACTCAGGGTATCTGGACTGCCAAAGGACTCTCTGCTGGCCACCAGCCTGTCCACTTTCGCTCATTTCAGGATACATCTACACCGATCGAAATAAACTCTGCCCTATTGTCTCACCTGTTTCCCAAAAAGGACCCTACACCTGTTAGGCGCACGGACTCACCGTAAGGATTTACAGGGCAAAGTTACCCTACCTTAATATGCACGAACTAGCGCAGTCGGAATAACACGTGACTTCTTTCAGAAGGTCACGTATTCGACTCACACCCCCGTCATAGTTATTACAACCAGACAACAAATAGTTATCAGTCTCTACGCAAGCGGATGAGCAATTCGAGCGAGGGGCTTTTGCCGATTACTATTGAAGAAATGTTTCTCTATCAGTAGGAAGTCGAACGGTGAGATGCGAACGGTTGGATAAGAAGTTATGGCCCTTCAAAGTTAAGCCGAGCGACCTATGTCGCCTGATATATAAGACGTAAGCATATGATTACCCGGCATGAGAAATGTTGATCACAACATGACCGGAAGGAACGACTGCTATGATAGCGACCCAGGCTGCATATACAGACCAAGTTCATCTGGCATAAGAATCGAGAACCAGTAATTGGACACAGTTACTTGGGCAATGATTAAAGCCGAAGTGGTATGTGGGAACTCAGGGTCAACTGGTGTTCGCACATTCACAGAAACTAGGAGAAGTTGGAAAAGTTACTTCGCTAGTATAATTGTTAGATGGACCCCGGGAAAGGGTATAAGAGGCCGGCAAGAGCCCGGAGTAGATAGACATCAACAAGCACGGAGAAGAGATCTTATCAATATAATAAGTTTCTACCTTATCGTTACGAATACTTCGACTATCTATCCCGAAGTAGACTATTATATCTAGCCTACATTACTCATGTCTTCTTAGCGAGTTCTCCGATATAAAGCGAGTCAGGTCCTAGCTGTCGGGACACCTCACGCCAAAGCTACCACCTAACAACCCCCACAATCAGCATCCTAGCCCCATTCAGGGATGTCTTTCCACTCTAGCTACAAGAAATATCCACGGCTCTCTCCAAATCCTCCAACACCTGGGCCCCTGGACCTGATCACTGGCAGATCCCATATGTGATATGGAAAACAGTCAACAAGACCAACCCTTCCTAGTTGATATCGCTTCTTGGCCCCTTACTCATAGATGGCTTTCATCGGTCCTAACTCAAAGAAGCCAACGGGATAGTACTATCCAAGCCCGGTCAATCATACCACTCTGCACCTTCCTCCTTCCCCGTCATAGTCCTCCTCCAGACACTTTTGGAAATACTGGATCAGATTGTAGCATCTAGGCTCTGCCCTCTTGCCCTGTTGGCGGGCTTGCGGAGCTGCAACCAATGTGGCTCCCTCCCTACCCTCAGCACCTTCGATGCATGGGCCACCATAACCCCGATGTTTCGCCGTCTCTAGCGCCCCTCCTACAAAGCCTCCACCCTCCAGTTTTGACATTAAAGGGGGCGTTGATAACATTTCATCAGTTGTACCCACATCATTGATGCACTACAAAGGCATTCAGCATTATCTGGTGTCTGCCTTCGTTCATTTTTGGCAGATCCCAAGTGCTCCTTGATTTTTCAAAACTCTCTTATTATTTTTCCTCCTGTCCAAGTTGGTACCCCACAGGAGTCCCGTTGTTAGGCGCACGGACTCCGCGTAAGGATTTCTGGGACTGAGTTACCCTATCTTGATGCGCAAGAACTTCTAAGAACAAAGATAACACCCCCCTCCAGCCCCGGCCAACCTTTGAGACTGTGCGTTATCCCTGGCCGCCAGGGTAGTTGCGTCCCAACACCAGAGACCACTATCATTGGAACACATCTTATAAACACCGTATACGTGGCGACCGACGGTCAGACCGGACCTTGTTTGCAAGGGTATATGGGAGGAGACCTCCGGGCACCATATGAAAGTAGAGGCAGGTGTATCCGAGAATGGGGTATAAGGTTACAGACACTTGAGGACACACAGTTGGAAGACTGGGTCGAAGGTAACGGGACGTTCTGCATCCAAGTTAGGCCCCTCTTGGCTACAAAGAGGCGTAGGGTATGAAGGAGGTCACTATGCCCAGTAAGTGGATTGGGTGAATCCACAAAGGGTGGGTTGGCAACTGATTGAGTCGGAGGGAAAAAACCCATTGGTGCGATCCTGAGGACAAGTCATGTAATGCCGGAAGACAAGAATACGACATCCGGTCGCAGGGCACATCATCTACAGAGCCAACAAAAGAAGAATGGCCATCTCCTGTCTGGCGTGTTAGACTACCTTCGTAAAGCATGGGGGCAAGATAATTCGTAATCATTGCTGTCAACGGATCAACAGATGAGCTAACACCTGACGTGGTCTCCACACCATTAGGAATAATGAAGGCACAGACCGATATGTTGACCATGGGAGCATGAAGGTCTCGTTGGAAGTTTTCAGGGTCTACAAGTGTTCGCACTCGGAAAGTGTTCGCAGAATTATTCGTTAGAGACTTAGTTCCTATAGAGATAGCATGTGTACCACAATTGCTCAGACGCGGAATATAAATATTCAATCATCTTCGCTGCTATTAGACACAACAAGCATGGAGAAGGAATCTTAACAATATAATAAGTTTTTACTTGATCACTACCAATACTTTGACGATCTACACCAAAGTTCCTCTATTGTCTCTAGCCTACATTACTCGTGTCTTCTTAACGAGTTCTCTCATACAAGACTATCCAGGTCCTAGATGTCGGAATACCTCACGCCCAAGCTACCTAACACCCCTGTCTCTCCTTTGTTGTTTGTGATATACCTTTCGGTACTTCATATTCCAATCCCTTGTGGGATTATATTTTCTTATGCTGATGATTTTGCGGTTACTGTGGGGTCATTATCTTACCGCCTGAAGTGTCAGATGCTTCGGAATTTGTACACCATACTAAAACCAACCAGGCAACGACAGACTCGAATGTCTACTTCTCAGTTCTCAAAACCGAACTCTGCCATTGGCCTACACCCAAGGATAGAGATACTATCTAGCGATCACCTGTCTCACTAGACGGGTCTTTATTTCACCCTTCCTCAAGTGTCCGGTGCCTTGACTACTGGCTCTTACCCTCAATGGAAAGCTCTACCCATTTTCACAAGTACTCAGCCTTCGTACAAGTAGCTCTCTCAATTATCAAACAACTACCCCCACCCGGAATGAGTCTGGTACAGCATATGAACTGTCAACTACTGTCTGGTCTGATCCTCCCAATCATAACCTACGGGACAGACCTGTTTGCCCCCTATTCGTCTCCCCTCGATAAGCGGGCCATTCTCCGGAACAAGCTCCGAAGATTGGTCACCAATTGCTTCTACTCTATGCCAGTAAGCATGCTCCCATGCATGGCATGTCTTCCTTCACTAGACTCCCTTCTTCTGCATAGAAGAACAATGGCCACATTTAGTATAGCCTGCTCATCACCACTGATCAACCCCGCTGCAGCCCAAATGCCCGCTAGCTTCCCCGCACCCAGCCAGAAACGGGCCACAGACTCTCTCAGCCCTCTACTTGTTGGACTGAAACAATGTCATATACCACTACGATGGGACCAGCATAGACCAGTCCCTGCAGTTCAGTTCCAGTTGCCAAGTGATACTATGTGCTACTCACTTTGCCTGCTCGTAGCGCTGGCCAAATGCTTACTTCTCCTCGATGCACATATCCGTCTGATTGACCAATGACCTCCTCCTCACCCTCCGCCAATAAGCTCGTACCCTGAACTGAAATCGATATTCAAGAGACAACTCCTTCAAGACTGGGCTCTGCAGTCACCGCCCCCTCTCTAATACCCTTACATGCCGACACTAATCCCTCACCCCTTCATGGGACTGGACACATTCACGGCAGAGAGAATATATCAAATCCCGGCGGGTAAATCATATTTGGCCCACCATCCAAACTGGGGAGAGAAAGATCCCGACACAACCTCCCCTGCATGCCAAAAGGACAAAGAGACCTTTGAACACACAATCTCATACTGCGAAGTCAAAGTCTAACAAAGAGCTCCTCACCTCCCTGACACACTTTCAGTTGACTAAGAGTCAGGTCTCCGGAAAAGCAAAACCTCGATATTAGACCTTGCCAACTACATCCGAGCCACCCAAACTGGCTTCCCCACCTGATGTTTCTTGGAAGCTGAAGTCCTACACCCTCATCACCCCAAGATTAGCCTATTAGTGGTTGCTTTCCTAATTGTCGAGTTTTGATTTTCCGTACTTTTTATATGTGCTTTATTTTTATTGGCTTGTATTTCTTTACCTTGGTAAGCAGACACCGTTTGTGGTGCTGGGGCGAAAGGTTTCTACCCAGCAGAATTTTGCACAGTTATTTCCTTTGTATTCTTTGTTTGGAATTAACGTTTCGTTTATGCCACAGCTAGCGCTGCAAGCAAGTTCCGGTACCTTAATAGCCAATATATGAGTTAAACAAAAAAAAAACAATTTCTAGCATTACTGAATGTTATCATGCTATGGAGAAGAAACCTTATCAATTTAATAAGTTATTACTAGACAAATCTTTATCAAACTATTTTTACGCTCATTTATATTGAAACTTCCTCAACACATCTCCGTCCACCATAAAATACCTTGGTCTTACCCATCGCGTTTGTTCTTAGAGATCTCGTACTATCTGACAATGACGTAACAACATGTAAGCTGTTATGACCTTGTCATAATAGCATCTGGAATATATGTGCTATTACAGCACCATCAAGAGTATGCAAGTTAGCTAACATGATACCACCCCAAGGAACATGTGAGTCATTATGACACCCTTGGGAGCCAATTGCCAGACATTGACATTGATGCTGCAGGTGTCTAAATATCCTGTGTGGCATCCGCAAGATTCTCTCCATACTTCCATTGAATTTAATCCCGCTGTAACAAGCAAGGCACAGGAAGATGATCCTTCCTATATTCGAGCTTCGGATCTGATGGCATCCCAACACATGCCCTTCACTCTGGATGTTTTCAGGACTTCATAGACGCAGTAGTGCATGAGGAATCGTGTCTGGAAGTGTCGTCAGGCCTATGTCCTCCTGTCTTGGGCAATAGTTAACATTCCGACTGTCCTGAGCATCTAACACACAGAACACTCCTGCCTCATAAAATAATTTTTCCAGATGAAATGGCGCTCTGGCAAAAGCAAAGTCTTCCGCTGAGGTGGTAGCCTTCAGAACCTCTAGAAATTTGCCAAAGCAAAAAATGGAATCATGTATGTTTCAATGGCCGCTGTAAATTCAAAAATATTTTTTGGTTGAGCAGTTGTGTCAAAGTAGCTGAAGGCTAGGGGTCGCCGATAATCCGGTACGCCAGGCCATGCATCACACTAGGATACCCTCTTGGGTCCTGAGTCGCGGTTGACATTTTCCCCATCTGGAGCGTCCGACGCGGCCCTCCGGACACAGAGAATAACCTTTGCTGATCTTACTCCAAGTTTGAATCCCCAAAAATTACCATTCATGCCACCTATTGGCCATCCAACTCTTATTGTCAATGTACCTGTAGGCCAAGAACCTTTTTTCCATTCTTCTCTTCTACCGTCATCATCCGTTCTCAACATTGAATATCCTTACTATGGTTCAAAAACATTTTTTTCTATTTCACACTATCTGCCTATCCCTAAATCTATCTTCTCTTTCTTCACCATACCATTACCATCCATCTAGCAAACGGCTGCAGTTACACTATTTTACCCCTTTATTACACAACCTCTCTGTTGGAATATGTGTCCCCTTGTACTTCATTACCTTGCACGCTATCCTCTTTTTTTTGAGTTGTCTGGTCGTCATTGAGAAAAAGCACTACTGTACTTACTGGGTTGAGTAAGTCATGCGGTCAGAGAGAAATCATTGAAATAACGAATACTGTAATACTGTACGTATATCAGAAGTC
>Ga0307509_10012690_pt1 | contig 10048 bp, 3 predicted proteins | sample 10_EM_MG_FD_202245 | JGI IMG/M metagenome (GOLD analysis project Ga0307509, IMG submission 202245) | Populus trichocarpa ectomycorrhiza microbial communities from riparian zone in the Pacific Northwest, United States - 10_EM | ecosystem: Host-associated > Plants > Roots > Unclassified | place... | reverse complement strand
TATCATGTTTCTTTCATGCGTTGATTTATTTAACGTCATTATAAGATTTTTAACACTGTCACTACTGTTTTTTTAGGGCGAAAAACCTGGTATTTACAAGGTACGTGAGGACTATTGATGTCTCATTGATTGTGGCTTAATTTTGCAAAAAGAATATATGGATTGGAGTCCTTGCAATGTATATCATGGCTTGTTATTTATTCATTATCAAGATTTTGCACGCTGACAATAGTTTTCTCTTCTTCTTTATGAATATAGATATCTGGCTGACATTTGATCAAACCAAGGGTGAGTTAATTTGCTTCTTTTTTTATTATTAATATTCAACTAATAAAATAATCTGAAAAATGGTTTCATAAATTTACCTTAAGCATTTCATAGAAAGGGCCATATTGCGGGCCATTGACCATTTGACCTTGTTTTTCCAATCCATTGATGTTTTCTTTGGTAACAGGAAAACGGTATTTGGAATTCGGCTTGGTCACAAGTAAGTTTATATACCTTATTAGGCAAAATTACTATAAATAGAGATTTCACTTAATATTTTCTTTTCCTTAGTTCGGGTTAATATGATCCATTCATCTTATTATTGCTACCGTATGTGTGTAAATTTTTGCGGAATTGTAATGATGAATTGAAAACTGCACATATATCCATAAACTATTAACATATATATACACGCACTACAATCAAATTAACTATTAATGGCATTTGTCTTAAACATTTTTTAAAATAAATTTTATGATGGGTATATGCCGCATGTGGATGCGCGGTGTCGAGAGTGTTAGGAAGTCACTATCTAGTTGTTTGGTTCAAGGCTGCTAGAAAAACTCAGATATACTGGTCTTATCAGAGATTTCAAGAGTAAGGGATTGATTGTAGCTAGGGAAGATATTAATACCCCTAACCCGAGGTAAGCTGCATTATGTAGTTTGAATGTGGTTTAAAGGTTTTGATGGGTTCCTAATCGATAGTTTGTCTATAACTCAGGGTAAAGACTCATCTATGTGAATAAATATTGCTTTCTAAATTTATTATGGACTCGTGTGCCCAAAACAATTCTTATAGAAAGGACTCATGTAGGTGCCCTGATAGAGTTCACCCATCTTGAAAGGCAGAAGGGTTTTCCACAACTAGTTTGTTTTGGTGAAAAAATATTCTCAATTAAAATTGGTGAATATTCAGAATAATTATGAGAATTATCTAGTCAATTCCTGATATTTAAATACCAGTCTACTTGTAAATCCAACATTTATACCAGAATATTGACCATTAATTCTCATGAACTAAAATTTTATGAGTTATTTGAAATATTGATCAAATTCTCATGAATTCAATAAACTGATTATTAAATCCAAAATGCATGCAAATATATATTTTTGAAAAATTGCATAAACATACTAAAACACACCATGTATTTTATTTTTTTTAAGCAAGATATGATTTTTTACATTTTTAAAGAGACTTAGACGTATGCATTAAAAAAACATTTAATTCTTTTTGTCTTTTTGGGTTTAAACATTCAAAAACATATAAGAAAATACAAACAGACACACCCATCTGTTTTTACTAATTAACCCACACACCCATACAATTACAAACATTTACACAACATTGTAATTGAACACAAATCATAAAAAAAAAAATCATCTAAATCCCAAAATAGACCTTCTAGAGGCTAAGGATAGCTTTGAGAGACTGCTACAAAGTGCTGGAAATGGAAAGACAATAGTGGCATGTGAGTTCAACACGCCATCATCACTGTCGACACGTGGTTCCATTCACTGCCGAAAAAAAAGGTGGATCTGAGGTGGCTTCTTCTTATCTTCCTTCTTCTGCCAACAGTGGCTCTCACCGTGACCTACAAGCAAAGGAAATCACACAAACAGTTTATTTGTATTATGATTTTATTTTAAAAAAAAAAAAAGCAACATCGACTTAAAACGTAAGTTAACAACTGAACGCGTCGAAAGTAATTTTTTTTATTCCTTATAAAAGACTCTAAAAGTGATGTAAATACACCAAGAAAGTAACTTTTAGGTTTTTGTTGTTTTTGCCATTTTTTTCAAAAATAGTTCAAAAATGGGGTAAAAAATTAGGTTGCAGCAGATGTCTTCTCTTTACAATACTTACAAAGCAAAGATTTGTTAAGTGTTTTGCGTAGTATGTTTGTAAAGATAAACGAACTATTTTTTCAAAACTAATCTTTGCAAAGCTTTTAGTTCGGTTGACCTGAAACTCTGTTTTTATAGCAATCCCTTTCAACCAGAACCATGATCCAACTATGTACAGCTTGGTTATCCTGAAATTCTAATATGGCGATTCCCTTTAACCAGAATAAAAATCTTTACCAAAAATTTGGTCAAGCTGAGATCCCAATCTAATGATCCCGTTTAACTAGAATCAAAATTTGAAATATAACTTGGCTAACCTAAAATTTCAATCTGGCGATTCCCTTTAACCAAAATCAAAATGTGAAAAGCAGCTCGGCTAACCTGAAATCTTAATCTAGTGATTCCCTTTAATCATAACCAAAATGTGAAAAGCAACTCGGCTAATCTGAAATCTCAATCTAAGGTTTCCTTTTAACCAGAACCAATAGCTTGGTTAACATGAAATCTCAATCTGGCGATCACTTTTAACAATAACCAAAATCTGAAAAACAACTCGGTCAATCAGAGATCCCAATCTGACAATCCTCTTTAACCAAAACAAAAAATGTTATCTTTAGCTCGGTTAACTTGAAATTGCAATCTAGAGATCCCCTTTAATCAGAACCGTAGTCTTTGTCTTTACCTCGGTCAAACTGAAATCCCAATCTAGCTATCCCTTTTAACCAGAACCAAAATATTTTCATAGCTTGGTTAACTTGAAACCTCAATCTAGAGACCCTTTTTAACCAAAACCTTGATCTTTGTTTTTAGCTCGGTCAACCTAAAATCATAATCTAGAGATTCCCTTTAACCAGAACCAATAGCTTGGTCAACTAAAGTTTCTAATCTATCGATCCCCTTTAACAAGAATAAAAAAATGTTACATTTAGCTTGATTAACCTGAAATCTCAATCTAGAGACCCTTTTTAACCAGAACCTTAGTCTTTGTCTTTAACTTGGTCAACCTAAAATCCCAATCTAGCAATTCCTTTTAATCAGAACCAATAGCTCGGTCAACCTAAGATCCTAATCTAACAATCCCTTTAACCAGAACTAAAAAGTTTTTTTAAAAAAGCTCAGTTAACCTGAAATCCCGATCTGGAGATTCCCTTTTAGCAGAACTAAAACAACTCAGTCAACCTGAGATCCTAATTTTGCATAACCAAAATCCATGAAATAGCTCGGCGATTCTCTTTAACCAGAACCAAAAGCTCAATCAACCTAAGATCCCAATCTGGTGATCCCTTTTAACTAGAATCAAAAAGTGAAAAAAATAGCTCGGCTAACCTAAAATCTTAATATGGAGATTCCTTTTAACCAGAACAAAAACAGCTTGGTCAACTTAAGATCCGAATCTGGTGATCCCCTTTAACCATATCCAAATTTTATGAAACAACTCGACTAACCTGAAATCTCAATCTAGCAAAAAATAATTATCGAAACATTATTTTGATCCTTTCAAAAAAAAATTGGGTTAACTTGGTTTAAGGGTTATCCTAAGTTGACCCTTCCACCTCGTGACCCGAGCTTTCTCTCACGTTAGGTTTTAAAACTATGATAATAACCATTTTTATCGTTACATGTCTCAGTTTGATAATTTTAGAATTAAGATTTTTTTACAAGAATATTTTATGGATAAAAAATAATAGATATTTTCTCTAGAGACATATTCCTTGTGTATCTTCTATTTTGAAAGTATAAAAATTCACTAAAAAATTGTTACGGGGACATATTTTTTCATGTCATTTTCTTTGTCTCTTTAGCCAAATAAGTTTAAGTCCTTAGTATCACCTTTTTTTCTATCATAAACAATAACTAAAAGCTATCTAAAAGATTGAAAGATCACATTGAAGATCACAAGCAATTTTTCACAGGCAATTGCTCTAGGATTATTTTAAAAAAAAACAATTCCTTCTTGTTATGGGGAATTAGAAGGAGGATGGATGAGAGGGAAACGATTAGGATAGAGGGATTGAATGTATACATCCTTTAGAAAGTAGGATAAGGATACTGGGAAGGATTTAATATTAGTCTCAAACCTTTCAATTTAGATGGATTATGCCTCTCCTTCGACTTCTTTAGATGGATGAGAGGGAAAGAATGAGGATAATGTTTTCGGTTTGGATGAATTGATTCTCATTCATCATTTCTCTTCTTCATCCTTCAACTTTATCTAATCCATTATTCCTATAAAACACAATCTTAGGTTATGTTTGTGAAGAAAAATGGACAGGGAAAGGATGGATTCAGTGACGTTATTAAGAATTGGAGAGTTCTCTCTCATTCATATCTGGGTTCTTAATGTCAAATAGATGATACACTCATTTCTCTTTTTCAAGCCTTCACCTCTTAACAAGCAGGATGTTAAGTTGATATTTCAATGTTTCTTTCTCTAAAGAGTGGATATAACCGTCTGTGGATTTTAGTCTTATTTAATATTTGTTTATGTTTTTAAGGTTTTTTTTTTATTTGGCAGAAAATGGTCATTACATGACGGGCACCATCTCTTCAAATTTACTAAGCATCCTCACAGTTTTGCTCATTACGTTACTTCTCCTCATTGGCAAGTATTTTACGTTTCTTTTCTGGACTAATTGTGAAATATTAAATCTATGCTTACCTTTTGCTTATTTCCATCAGTTTAGATGTTAAAAATAAGTCCTTAAAATTTAAATACTTCTTATCGATTCCTAACTATTTCATTGTTTTAATTGCAAATCAAAGTTTTATTATTTTTTGCCTCAAATTATTATTTATTAACATTGTTATAGTCTTTTCAGTTATAAATCATGATTTCAATGAAATGGAAAGAAAAGCTTTTAATCATACAAATTTGCCGAGTATTTTTAAAATGTTGTATGGTTCATTTTATTGTATGTATCATAGAATTGCTTTAATAACATTATGTTAGCACTTTCAAGAAGTATTTATTAGAGCGTTGAAAAAGTGTTGATATGGAAATCTAACAACAAACAATGTATATGTTTTTAACATTGATTGGTTTTGTGATGTCTTTACACAGGGATATATCGTGCACTTTTATTCCTTTCTGGGTTTTCATGTCTCGTAATTTTACTGATCTACAAATGGAGAAGAAGACATTTATCAATGTATGACAACATTGAAAAATTCTTGCAAAGCCATGAAAATGATCTCATGCCGATAAGATACTCTTATTCAGAGATCAAGAAGATAACAACTGGATTTAGAGACAAGTTGGGTGAAGGAGGCTTTGGCTTAGTATATAAAGGAAAGCTTCGTAGTGGTCGTTTTGCAGCGGTTAAAGTATTGGGCAAGTCAAAAGCCAATGGACAAGATTTTATCAACGAAGTTGCCACAATTGGAAGAATCCACCATGTCAATGTTGTGCAACTCATAGGCTTTACAGTTGAGGGATCGAAGCGTGCTCTTATATATGAATTCATGCCTAATGGGTCTCTTGAAAAGTATATTTTTTCCAAGCAAGGTAGTGTCCCACTAAGCAATGAGAGAATATATGAGATTTCTCTTGGGGTGGCTCGTGGCATTGAATATCTACATCAAGGTTGTGATATGCAGATTTTGCATTTTGATATCAAGCCACACAACATTTTGCTTGATGAAAAATTTGTTCCAAAAATATCAGATTTTGGACTAGCAAAATTGTACCCAACATCTAATAACACTGTGCCCCTCACTGCCGCCAGAGGAACGATAGGATACATGGCTCCTGAACTATTTTATAAAAATATTGGAGGTGTCTCTTACAAAGCAGATGTCTATAGTTTTGGGATGTTATTGATGGACATGGTAGGAAGAAGGAAGAACTTGAATGCATTGGCAAATCATTCAAGCCAAATTTACTTTCCTTCATGGGTTTATGAGCAAGTTAGTGTAGGCAATGACATAGAAGTACAAGAAAATACCACAGAATATGAAAAGAAAACTACAAAGAAGATGATTATTGTGGCATTATGGTGTATACAGCTAAAACCTAGTGATCGTCCCTCAATGCATAAAGTTGTAGAGATGCTTGAGTCAGATGTTGAATCCCTACAAATGCCTCCCAAGCCTTTTCTCACCCTACAACATATACCAGAAGATGATGATAGGGATAATCCAGCAAAGTTATCAGATCCACCAAATGATTGTATCGACTCTTCATATCAATTTGGTCGTTAATGATGAAAATACAACTATGTATTTATTAATATTGATAATAGGTTCACTAAGGTATTAAACCTTATTGATTGTATCGATTTATTGGATATTGTTATCCATTTAGCTCCATGGAACTATTGGACTTGCTTGCAAGTTTGGTTATAAAATCTTCAATATTCTTTATTAGAGCTTCCACCTTCATCGAATGTCATTTTAACTAGTTCCTTCCACTTATCTTAATTCCTTCTAATCCCATTCCCCATCTATCTTTCCATGACTTCCCTTGTGCACCTTTCTATCTCTTTTTTAGTCGCAATCTCTTTTTCATTTACCTTTACTCTAACTCCTACATGCCAAGCATCAATGATATACTTGGCATTTGTCGATTGATCAGTCCATTGTGGCACTGACATCATTGGCATTCATCTATAGTTTTTTTTTAAAATCTTTTGTATAGATAAACTTACTTTTTAAGATGAAAATATTTTTTTCAAATAATATTTATGATATATACAACCTTGCATAATTTGTTTTCCTTTATTTTATCCAGACAATTTAATGTGTGTGTGTCTTTTTCTATTATAGTTTGATTAAATAAAAAAATATTTGAATAAATAAAATTTAACAAACAGAATAGGGTAAATGTCTTGTATAAACACACACATAAACACACACACACACACACACACACACTAATAATGGGTTGAGGCTAAGCTGCGGGTTCAAATTTTTTATGTATAAGGTGCGACAAGTATAGTTTAAAGAAATAAAAGAAATTAATAACTTATGTTATATCATTGAATGTGATTAATATGTTGGTTTTATTTTAATTAGATAATAAAAAACAAATAATTTTTTTAAAAAAAATTCACAATATTTAGGGAAAAATCTATGGAAGAACAAAATTGAATTAAAAAAAAGGAAAAAAGACTGGCCCAAGTCAATCCGAGATAGTGCAATAGACATGTAACCTATGTAATAAGAAGTGAGCAAACTCAGGTTAACCTGCAAAACCCGTGGTCTAGGTCATGAGACCGAGATAACTTGACAGGCAAAAAAAAAAAACCACAAAGGCAATGTAAAAGAAAACAAAAAAAACCATTTGTTGAATAATAAAACCAGAAAAGAAAATAAGTAAAAAAGAATGTTGACTCGTGTTAACTTTTTAAACTCGTAATCCAGGTCATTAAATTAAAAGCATCATACATTAAAAAAATAAAGAAGAATAATCCCCTGCATATTAAACGTTGAAGAATAAAATGGGCAAAAAATTAACAACACAAAAGGATCTAGAATTTAAAACAAAATGGTAATTAAAATAATGATGGTTAAAATCAAAATAAAAGATAAATTAGAAGGCAACTAAAAATTTCTGATTGGAGTGTTAAATTGAAAAAACAATAACTCAAATAAAAAGGAAAAAAACTAAAAATAATGATAAAATTGAAAAACAAATAATACACCATAAACTTGGATTGAATTGTGAAATTGAAAAGCAATAAAATGTTTTTAAAATGGAGTAAGAAAAAAAATTAAAAACTAAAAGAATAAAGATTAAATATAAAAAAATTAATACATGATAAATTGGAATTGAAGGACTAAATTGAAAAGAAACATAACTTCTACATTAAATCAAGGACAAAAATAAAAAAAAATAAAAAGAAACAAGACCATAGTAATAATATTAAAAACCAAAAAAACTAATCTGCAATTTACAAAGGAAAAGAGAGAGGAAAAAAAAAAAAAAACAAATCACTCAACCACCACCGAACTGGGAGGAAAGGAACATCACGGCATATCCAATAACATGATGGAATGACAGGTTTGACTATCGAGAGACTCCGTAAGTGCATTCTCTTGCTTTTTTAAAAATAAAAAAGCTATTGCCCTTTGTTTTAGCACTTGCCATGAGTCTCTTGACCCTGTTTATTTTTGTGTTTCAAAAGCGCTTTTAAAAAAAATTAAAATTTTTTATTTTTTTCCTTGTTTTAAATTAATATTTTTTAGTGTTTTTAAATCATTTTAATGCGCGGATTTCAAAAATAATTTTTTAAAAATAAAAAAAAATATTATTTTAATATATTTCTAGATAAAAAACACTTTAAAACATAACCACAACCATATTTCCAAACAGGCTAATCATAATTTCACCCTGTGAAGGCAGATATCATGTGGACGTTGTCTAAAGATGATGATCTTGGTGCTTTTCTGGTGTTATGTTGCCCAGGGTAATGACTCTCATGCTTTCTTTAATGCCTCTGAGAATGGCCGCCCCACCTTGCCCTTCTCTCCTCTCTCTACTACATATATTCCTCTCATGCTATATATTCTTAACAACTTTGTTTGATTTTATATATAAATATTAACATATGTGGAGGAGGTGTGTTGGACTGTGGTTTTATGTGGCAGGAAGCACTTCAAAACTTGTTTTTCACCGACTGTGATGTGAACTTTTTGCTCCTGTGATGCAAATCACCGACCACTACAGTGTACATAATAGTAGTCTATTTGTTTCTAATTTTTCGCTAAATCCCAAACCAAGTGTAATCAGTTTTATTTATTTATTCAAGATATTTTAAAAAAATTAATATCGTGAATGTTAAAAATTATAAAGAAATTAAAAACATGGTGGTTTTATTGTGGCTCAAAATACTATGCAGCCTTTCCCTTTTCACCATGCAATGAATTTTATTATTATTACTAATATAGATGTTCGGATTAGTTTGTGCATATCTTGACTAATCTTATGAGTCTTGAAGTTAATAACCATGTAAACCTCTAGTAGTCTTAAGAGAAGTCAAACTCGTGACCATTAGGGAGCAAACACAATACCTGATCAGTTAAGCTATTTCATTATGTTGAGCTTTTTTTATTTATGATTTGGTCTTTTGTGACCAAATTAATAAGTTGCAAATATTGATCAGTTACAATTCCCATGGCAAGCAGGAAGGTTGAATTTAAATTAGAACATTGTACTGGATTGTTCATATTTTATGCATTTTATTGCATTTAATTAATAAAGTTGATGATGCTAGCTTTTATGGGACTGGACCCCTTCACGTTTTCGAGTGAACATAACTAGTAATGTTTCAAATCTCAATCGTTGATTTTGTATTTAATGACTTAAATTAGATGAGAGAAATAAAATATTAAGAAACTAAGTTATTTTAGATTTTATCATGCACTAAAAATTTGAATTTAATGATTCAAATTCAATGAACAAAATGGTCATATTCCTGATTGAAATTCGTTTCTGTAGTATTCCATAACTTATTTTACTGAAATAACGTATGTAAATAACCTATCATTGTCGGGTTACATCATTGATCAAATGATAGGGTAATTTATTTTTCATCAACATAAGTGCTCGGGTATACTTTAATTAATCTCATGGGTTCTAAAGTTAACTGCCATATAAGATTTCAGTAACCCTAAAAATTTGTGAGACTTGAATTGGTGACCTCTACGGAACAAATCTAGAATCTGACCAGTTGAGTTACACCCCTCCAGGTTAATAATAGAGTATTCTTTATTATTATATTAATGGTTTTTTTAAGTATTTTTATTTAAAAATATATTAAAATAATTTTTTTTTTATTTTTAATATTAACATATAAAAATATTTTTAAAAAAAATAATCTAAAACAAGAAAAAAATTAATTTTTTAAAAATACTGCCCCGACACAGTACAAAATGAGGTCTAATAAGAACATATCAATTAGTGGGCTAACTTTATACGAACTTTAATCCTTAGC
>Ga0307509_10012689_pt1 | contig 10048 bp, 2 predicted proteins | sample 10_EM_MG_FD_202245 | JGI IMG/M metagenome (GOLD analysis project Ga0307509, IMG submission 202245) | Populus trichocarpa ectomycorrhiza microbial communities from riparian zone in the Pacific Northwest, United States - 10_EM | ecosystem: Host-associated > Plants > Roots > Unclassified | place... | reverse complement strand
TAAATAAATATAATTCTTAAAATAAAAAAAATCAATATTAATCTAAAAAAAAAGAAACAAAACAATGGAATATGGATTTCTAAATAAAGATGAAATAAATATAATTCTTAAAATAAAAAAAATCAATATTAATCTTAAAAAAACAAAACAAATCAATATTAATCTTAAAAAAACAAAACAAATCAATATTAATCTAAATAAAGATGATATATATATATATATATGGGTCTCTTTAGATTCAATCAAAATGTTAGCATTAATTTCCAAACAATTTCAATCTTGACTTGCTAGATAGTATATGGATTTTTATTTCATCTCAAAGCTAAAATCTAGTGATCGGTTATTCATTGATTTTTTTTGGTATAAGAAAAACCCATCTAGAGGTTCCAAATAGTTGTCACACTCAAATGCATTTTGCCCTAATTTTTCTTATAAAAACCTTATAATTCATAAATATTATTTTGCATGAAAAATATCTATAAAATACTAAAAAAATCAATCTTTATCTAGATCACATATATAATATAATTTGAATGTAAACAATCCCAACTTTTTCTAACAACTATAAAAGATTTATTAATTTTTTTTTTAACCACTTCAAAAATTCATACCATCACTATCTTTATCATTTTTTAAGCCAAATAGACCTAGAAAAACCAGAAAGCATCAACCATAAATAATGTCAATATAATTATTTTTATGATCCAACCATGTTCTTGAAAATTTTATTTTGTTTTAAATTATTTATTTTTATATTTTTAACATTAGCATATAAAAAAATACATTCTTCTACACAAAAAAAAAAAGCCCGTTGGAACTTTTACATATTTTTTCCTTCTCCCCGCTAAACAACAAATACAACCTGAATTCTCAGACTAAATGACGGAAAGAACCCACTAATCCTAAATGACAATCAAGCAATAAACAGGGAAGCTCAAGAGGCTAGCTAAGAAAAACCCCGCCTCCTCCAGGGTCATTAAGTAATTACAAAATCAGTTTTGATCCAGTCAAACCTTACTCTTTCAGTCAAACAGTCAAACGACATTTTTTTGTTAGAATAAACTAACCACGACAACAACGTTAAAATATTAGGAATATATCAGAGGAAAGAAACTTGCAATGGCATTTTTGTTTCTCTGTGTATTTTAAACCCAATACTATCCCGCCTACTCTTTCACAGAGTTCTTTTTCAATTCTTTCTTACATCCTTTGCTTTGTGAAGATACAGGGCTCAAGTTCAGGTCCCTTCTTTTTCTTAATCTATGCGTTCACATTTGTGTGTTGATGTCACCACCATGCTTATAACATTTGTGGGTGTGAGTAGTTTGTTTTTGGGTTTTGGTGCTTTGGTTTTTGGTTTGCTAGATGGATATGGGTTTAATGAGTTCTTTGCACTTTCTGGAATTTTGAAGGTTTTTGGACATGGTTTTTAGTGAAAGTATTTTTTTTTTGGTTTCTTGGGCATCACTAGCTTGTTTATTGACCAATATTTTCTGTTTGTTCTCTTAGGAAATTTGAGTGTTTTTAGTAGGTAAATGTAATGTAAATTTATAGATGAAGTTAATACCATCTTTTGTTTAAATTATATTTATTTTTGGAAACAACCAAGATGCAAAAATAAATTAAAAAAAAGAAAAGAAAAGGAAAGAGAAGACAACGAGACCCAGAATGTTTAGAAATGTAAAGTTCAGTTTTTTTTCTTGTTTGCGCCACAAGTTGGAATCTTGGAATTGGATTCAGATATGAGCGTGCTTAATAGGGTCTCGAGATTCATTTTTTTCAAGGAAAGTGGTTTGCTTTATCTTTACTTTCATGGTTGCCACTAAGATTTATATCCCATTTTAAAGTAATGTACTTGAATTTTGTTGATTCTGTCTTTGTGCTTGCAGTCTCGATCTTTTATAGAGAAAGTTTTCTCAAGAGGATAGAACTTTTGGGTCCAGTGAGGATTTTCAACTTGAACTTTGGATACATATCCATGTCATTTGAATTATTTAATTATCTTTTCACACAAGATCTTCATGCAACTTGAGTCTAATATTTTTGTTTTACTTGATCCGTGAAGATCCAAAGGTTTTATCATCTTTGTGTGTTATTTGGCACTTTGGTTAATGTTTGATAAAGTGCTCAGGTGCACATTGTAATAACATATTTTCTCACTGTAAAATTATGTCATATTGTATATTCCTTCTGGCAAGTAATACTGTTGTGTTTTTATTCACAATTGCGCACAAAATAGCAGATTTTGTTTCTGTTTGTTTTTTTATGATGGTATCTATTTGAAGGGAAATTTCCTGGTTTATAAATCATTTTGATGCAAATTTCTGTAATGAGCATAAAGTATGAGTTTGTTTATTCTTTCATGTCTCATTAGCAACAAATATCCCTGATACTCTCTTCTGAAGTAAATTAGCATTGCTTACAAGATATGGTTCATAATTGCGAGATTATTCAAGTGATCCCTAAATATGTGGAGTTTCTTGGCTTGGTATATTCCCCTATTGATTGTATTGTTTTGATCAATTTTATTGCAGGTTACCTGCCTAGTTTCTGTTTAATGCTTCGTGTTGCTCTTATTTAAGGCCAAGGCAAGTAAATATGAAAAGGGAAAATGTACTTCCTTCTAATTTTAGGCATCGTAATGGTCCCATAACACGAGCAGCTGCCTTGCGTGCTTCTGGGACGATGCCACCTTTAAAGGCACCAACAAAACAAGATTGGAAAAGGAATTTGCGAACAAACAGAAAAAGAGCAGCCTTAGATGAGAACAGTACTAGCAGACCTGATAATGCAGATAATCAATGTAAGAGGAGAGCAGTGCTTCAGGATGTCACAAATGTTTGCTGTGAGAATTCGTATACGAGTTGCTTCAGTGCAACTAAAATTCAGGTGGTTGTGCTGTCCTTTCATGCATTGATGATGCCTTTTCTGGACCTTCTGGTGTACTAAATCAATCTTGTATGCTGTTAAGGCCAAAAAAAAAAAAAGACATGTCAAGGAAAAAGTGACTGTGCAAGTGAGAAATTAGACCTACGTTTCTACTTCTTTTCATGATTATACTATAAAGGACTAAATGAACAGGCTATGGTTTATCATTCGCTGGGAAATATCAACTACATTGCAATATTTCCTGGATACTATCCCCCCTCTGTTACGAAATCTTTTTTTGTTTTTCCTAATTCAATAATCTTGACTTCTCTCCTTTTAACTCTGCTGATTGCCAGGCTAAGGTAGCCAAGCAGGCTAAAAAGGTTCAGCTTGATGTATCAAAAGTTGCCCCTTCAAGTGCCTCAGAACACCCACGTCTTAAAGCTAATTCAAAGAAAAAGATTGTTTGTCGAGAAGTAAAAATAGAACCTTATTCTGAAGTTGCATCCTCAACTACTTCGGAAAAAGACGTACCTTCTCAGCCCAGTGGCACAGGGGAGTTTGGCACAGATGATCCTCAGCTTCCTAATCTGTGTTCAATAGTGCCTTCCCATCCCCATCATTCTCCAAAAAAAGGTCAGCTTTTCTCTTTAATTTTTTTTGCTTCAAAAAACAGTAAACTTGATCAGTACCTGCATTTAAAACTTGGTGAGAACAGAGAAAAAAGGGTGCATCTTGGTTGAAGGTTTGCGATCTTGTCATCATGTTTCAACATCCATCGATGCAGTTTTGAAGATACGTAACATTGTGCTTGTTTATTTCTTTGAACCTACTTCAATACAAATGAGATACTTGCATAACAACGGAGTCAATGAAGTTAGTTATAGTAGTGAAAAGGCTGTTATGTGGTACTATCATTCCCAAGTTTTTGTCAAATAGAGAGATCATAGGACCAAGTAGCTAGATAGTTGTATAAAAACGGAATGAGTGAAATTCATTATAGTAGTGAAAAGGGCTGTTATGTGGTACTGTTGTTCATTAGTTTTTGTCAATGCAGAGCTTAGAGGAAAAGGTGGTTTGTTGAACCAATTCTTAGCTCTGACGGAGGAAGTCTTGTAATCCAAGTTTGGTCTTTTCCTCCTTCACAGTAATGTGTGCTTATCTAATGGTGTCAATCCATTGTAGAACATGCATTTTAAGACATGCTATTATAGATACGATTTAAATCCCAATTGAAAAAGCATAAGTTCATCATAGTAGTAGATGATGCATGAAGTTCAAGGTCTCAAAGTAAGAAACTAATTTGGTTATCTATTAAAAGTTAACCTTGCTAAGAATAAGAAGCAGAATTACATCAGAACCTCGTATGCAAATTACCATTTTAAATTTTTTTTGACTCGAACTTTAGTAGAACTATCTACCATTGGGTTACCCTAGACATGTTTAGAACAGCTGACCCACAAAGTTTAAATGCAAAGCTTTCTTGAACAAAATGGATACTGAGGAATTTGATTGTTACCCTCTTAAAGCTACATAGTGATTTTATTCATAACCCTCTTCTTCAGCCGTGACATGCATCTACTGAATTTATGAGGTCAAATCCATTTTGGGTCACTGGGTGCGCTAGGTAGGGCTTCATTGTTTGTGCTATTCTATTTAAGTGACTAAAATGGAATGTCATGAGTTGCACTAACATATGGTGAGAAACTACTAGTTTAAAGTAATATTCTCCACATTTTCTTTTGTTGTGTATACTGCATGCAGTAGGTACTGATTTTTTCTCTCAAATTGTTATAGCTGAGAAATGCAACGTTTCTGAGAATTGGAAGGCATCAAGTGATCCAGAATTTATAGACATTGACAGTGATCACAAGGATCCTCAACTTTGCAGCCTCTATGCTGCTGATATCTATAACAATTTACGTGTTGCTGAGGTTTGTTTTTATGCACAAAAATAGTGTTTTTCTTTCTTTATCTACCCTTCTCTTGGTGTTTTTTTTTCCCTCATATTTTTGCACTTTGTGAATGGAAAGAAATATCCTCATACAACAAAAGGTTTTTAAAGCTTTTAACCATGGGGCTATGCATGTTTGCCCCAGTATAGCAGCATGTCATGGTTTTAATGCCATCTATGGGGACATTAGTGGAAAAATTCACTAGCTTCCCTTTTTTTTTGTCTCTCTTGGCAAGATGCTGATGCTTGCTTATGGTATATTACTTTGTTCCTGCAGCTTGTCCGAAGGTCTCTTCCTACTTTTATGGAAACAGTACAACAAGACATTACTCAAATAATGAGAGGAATTTTAGTTGATTGGCTTGTTGAGGTCAGTGTAGATTCATTGCGTGAGATTATTCTTGTTATGCTCTTATATGTTTTGCTTTGACTTTGCAATTTATGCTGTTTGTTTATTATTTAGATAAGGAAAGGTTGTTTGTATACTATCGATCATGATATACTTGTGTTCATGTCATGTAGAGAAGCACATCTTTCTTGCTAAAACTATCATACTGTATTTTCAACTAAAAAGTTTTAAGCTCTACATTATGGATAAATAACATGCCTTGTCCTCTCCATAGATATGAATGTTTGGATTAATCAAAAGCTTGCTCAAGATTAAGTAAAGCATATTTGTTTCATGTTTAGTGTTTGTAGTTTAAGTCTTACTTTGTCCAACTTGCTGAGCATGGTTTTTTAAATCAATCATAGTCAATGGATTAATTCTCATTCATTAGATGGTTTAGATAACAAAGAGAGTGCTCATTTAATTAGAAAGGAACTTCCAAGATACTTGTACAGGAATACATTGTCCTGTCATGAGGAGAACGCTTGTCCTTTTAAGTTCTACTCTAAACGCTTGTCCTTTTAAGTTCTACTCTATCCTTCTGTTGACTTTAATTCCTATTTGTCTTTATAATTCCCAAGCATGGAGTGCCATCTCATGATCTGGAGAGTTCTCTGTTTGTTGATTGAAAGTTCAAAATGAAGAAGACATATTATTCTTCTCAATCAATGGTTTGGTTATTGTAGTCCTTGCCTGTTCATTCTAACACAGGGCTGTGCGATTCTTGATGATGATTCATCTAATCTTTAAGTTTGTCCTTGTCCCAGTTTTTGGACTTTTCAAAGTGGGCTAGTCCTCTTCTCAGATAAATCTTTTCCTCCTTGGTAGTTGGACTTCTATTCCATGTCAATGCCATGACTAGAGACTGCACTAGCTGAACCAGTAGGCAACTGCTCGCATCTCATATAAAAAAATCTTCCCGTCAATTGTTTTCAATTGTGTTTTTATTTTTTCTAGAAAACTAATATTTATCACGTTCCAGTTTTGGTTTCTCATATTTGCTTGATTTTGTATTTTTCCAGCCTCTCATGTCTGTTTTTTTAGATGCAGTAGCTCATGTTTCTAGTAGTTTTATTCTTTCCCTTCATTTTATATTTCATGATGTCATATAGATCCTTCAACCATGATTCCGAATTACATAACATTTTTCAAGTGCCAGTGTTTTGTTTTAGATCATTTATCTTGTGCATGGAGCAGGGAAGTCCTCAACATGACACTTTAGGAACACACACACATATAGTTTAGATTCATCAACAGCTGCAATTTTTGAGTCCAACACCCTTAAACTCAAGCTAAAGTGTCAGCTTACCTAGTCAATTCTAGTTGAGGCATATTGCACGCCTAAGGCCTGTGCTCTGAATGTCAATGAAATACAAAGGTAGTTCTCATAATAAGATCATGTGAATTTTTTTTGATAAGTTATCGTTTTTTTTTAAAGTAATTTGTTTTGTGAAATACCATATCCGATTAAAGCTCCAGATTAATTGGAGCTAACCTTGGAGGGATTTGAAACCAAATACCATCCATGTATGGTTTGTGTTAATTTTTTTTTTCTTTCATTTGAGCTGTAACTATCACTCATAGTTTATTGCTGTGTTAAATGCACTCTGTGGAACAAAATGAAGTGTTTTTTTTTTTAAAATAAAAATAAATTGATGGAGGTTCTCTTGCATTATATTATGTTAATTTTCACCTTATAAAGTTTCTCAATGTACTGGAAGAATTTGAATGCCTATTATTGCAGTATTAAACTCTTATAGTTTTTATATCAAGTATGAATTCCAAACAAATAATTCTTGGATCTGTTTAAACTTGCTTCCAGGTATCTGAGGAATATAAGCTGGTGCCAGACACACTTTACCTTACAGTATATCTCATAGATTGGTTTCTCTCTCAAAATTACATTGAGAGACACAGGCTTCAACTACTCGGTATCACTTGCATGCTAATTGCTTCGTAAGTTCTCATATCTTTTGCAATGTTCATTCCACTCAGAATGACAATGATGAAGTTTTAATGAAAGGTTGGGTGCAACATTGCAAGTTTCTTCTGAATTTTGGGATCTAATTGAAATAACAATTCTACAGGGGAGAATATTTTATTATTCAGAGCCGTCAATTATCTGGTATTTGTTTGTTTAATTTGCTTTAAATGTATTTATGCGTGTCCTAAAGCAAATATGAAGAGATTTGTCCGCCACATGTGGAAGAGTTTTGCTTCATCACTGACAACACATACACAAGCATAGAGGTATGTCACATGGTTCACTCGCCATATGAGCGCGTGTCAAATTATTTAAGCTTTGAAGCAAATATTATCTTCCTTTTAGCTTATATCATATATCTATTCAAATCTATCACATGTCAGTGCTTTATTATTTTGCCTACCTTCTCAAGCTCTGGGAAAAATTGATATGAACTATCATTTTTAACTTGTATTTGTCACATTCTCCTTTATTTGTTCGCTAATCTGGTGGTCTGGAAGAAAAATGACTCCACATATGTGAAATTTGAGACTGGTTTCTAAAATGAAAAACTGTGGTGTAGAATCTATTTATAATACGAGCAGTCATTTTCATTTTGTTTGCCTCCCTGTTGGAATATTTTTGGTTTTGGTCCTGACCAAAGTCTGGCGCAGGTGTTAAAGATGGAGACTCAAGTGTTAAATTTTTTTGGCTTTCAGATAATTGCTCCTACTGCAAAAACTTTTCTGAGGTGCTGCTACAGCTTCTTCAACTTTCACCTTTTTTTTATTTTTATTGTTTCAAAAAATTATTTCAGTTTTAATAATACAGTTGCTTCTGCAAATTTTTGTTCTCAGGAGATTTTTACGTGCAGCACAGGCATCATACAAGGTAATGTTGTTGGTTCAATTCATATCTATGCTTGTTTTAGAGGATACCAGCCTCTGTTAATTAAAAAGTGACATTTACATATGTAATTGCACGTATGCAGAACCCTAGTTATGAACTGGAGTTCCTGGCTGATTACCTAGCAGAACTGACATTAGCTGACTACAGTTTCTTGAATTTTCTTCCTTCTGTCATTGCTGCATCATCTGTATTTCTTGCCAGATGGACGTTGGATCAGACAAGCCATCCATGGGTCTAAATTCTCCTTCCTATCATCTGATTTTCCATATTCTTGTAGATTAAGCATTTGGAGCCTGACTTTATATATTTGTTTGACAGAGTCCAACTCTAGAACACTATACTTCTTACAAGGCGCCGGATCTTAAAACTACAGTTCTTGCATTGCAAGGTTTACAATTGAACACCAAAGGGTGTCCCCTGAATGCGATACGCATGAAGTATAGGCAACCAAAGGTATAAACTAAGAATACTGCTCAAGGGACTTAAGATTGCTTTTATCTGCGGTTCTGTTTTAATTTCTTTATCTATCTATTTGCTTTTTGCATCCTTGAGCTTCAATTTTCTTGCTCTGTATCAAAATCTATAAGATGTCTGGTTCCATGGTAAATGCACATGTATTGTTGTTTGGTCTCATTCGGTTTGCTAATAAGGTTGTTCTCATAGCAGTTCAAATCTGTGGCGGCCTTGTCTTCTCCGAAACTGCTTGAAACTCTATTCTGAAGATAAACACAGTGGTTCCACGTTTTTGAAAGTGGTTGCTAACATAAACACATCTAAAGCGAAATTCCTCCTGGGATTTTATCATTTCCTTCACGAGATTGTACCCGGAACGTTTTTACTCGTTATATACATTTCTATTATCTTTTTTTTGTCCCCTAAATCTGTGTATAGATTTTCATGACATCTATCAGGTTTTGGTACTTCCAACTCTGGTAATTTGAAGGAAATATCTTGTCTACAAATAGGGCTGTGTCATGCTACTACAGATTTCAGAATAACCATCAATATATCTTTCTTTTGCATCTTAGCTATGGAGAATTTATTTGTTAGATCGTTAAGTTTGGGGAAGACGGGATGTGACTGGTGGAATGAGACTTTGGCAGCCTTGCCCCACGTTAAGTTTGGGGAAGGGGATGGAAACAGGGTTTGAAACCAACAAAATCACAAATCTAAAGAAACTACCAAGCTCATATGCATAATGGATATCAAAAGAGTATTGAATAAACCATTCCAGGTCTATACTATTTCAACGTAAAGGATTAAGCCAAAAACAACACATTAATTTCCAACACCTGAACAGATGAGCATTAGGTTAAGTGACCACAGAACTGCCACAATCTTTTTCTAAAAAGAGAAAACTGCGAAGAAGTTGCACCACAGCTCTCCTAAAGTTACACTTAAACTCTTTAGATGATATATTTCCATGCTTAATGCAAATGCTGCTTTGCATTAAGAGAACTTACGCGCAACAGATTCCATCTGCCAGGTTGCCAAGGTACTGCAATCAGGTGAGCACTGTTCTCTATATGGGGATTCAAACTCAAACATTGATTATGATTCCAAGTTCTCAATACCAAAATGTAATGGGACATCACACTTGTACATAAAGAACAGCCCAACCCAGATACGAAGGATTAAGAAAGGAAACTGTCAACTTAAAAAGAAAAAATAACATGGAAAAGCATAAGCCAACAGTAATGGGTAATGGAAAATCTCCTGACAAACAAGTAGACCGTATACTGTGAAGCAATGGATAGTCCATTTCCTACCTCTAGAAATACTCGTTTTCCTGTAAGCAGCAGCTCACATGTTTTAGCAGATTCAACAATTTATACACAAAATTTTAAAAAAAGAAAGTTAACAAATGCATAATATAAAAGTTCCAAGGCTGAGACGACTTCACCAATAATCTCCACAAGAACACTTGCCATCCTTGAAATGATGAAACCTTTTGTTGTCCCTAACT
>Ga0307509_10012688_pt1 | contig 10049 bp, 14 predicted proteins | sample 10_EM_MG_FD_202245 | JGI IMG/M metagenome (GOLD analysis project Ga0307509, IMG submission 202245) | Populus trichocarpa ectomycorrhiza microbial communities from riparian zone in the Pacific Northwest, United States - 10_EM | ecosystem: Host-associated > Plants > Roots > Unclassified | place... | reverse complement strand
GGTACCAACAGGTTCTACCGGACGAAGAGTTGCTCAAAAAGCTCCGCTTCTTCTTCCCCGACGCTCTCGTCCTCGCCGCGCTCGATATCGTAGATCGGGATGGTGGTAGGTGACTCCCAGTAAGAAGTCGGGCAGCTGACGCAAAGGCAATAGTCGTCAGGTACTCGTCCCCGCTTCAGCGGATCCAGTATCAAGTGACGGGGACCAAGAGGAATTGTTATGTGTTCCACAACCTTCCAGCCTGGTCAGACTCGGGGCTGAACAGATATTTCTGCGATTGCCCAGCCTTCACGCTATCGGTCTTATCGGCCGAATCAAACTTCATGGCAAGCGCTTTTTTCGTCCTTTTGGCCGTCAAGCGGGCTAACTGGGTGTGGAGACAGTGCAAACACCTCCTGGCCACATATTTGGCAGAAAAATTGGGTCGAGTTATCGAACGCAAACTCGGTTTTGAGGAATGGGCGACACTGATGTCGACCATGTCTAAGCAAGAGGGCCAGTACTGTTGATGTTAGGTGGAAGGGGGAAGGAGTACAGATGCATTAAACCTGAATATGTATATCTACGAGATAGCGAGAACCCGGGACAGTGTTCTAAACGAAAGCGCCGGACGACAATTATGACGGTTGTGGTTGCATGTTTTCGGGTAAGGGAGGGAGTTGAGGGCGAGTGTTGTCGTTCATGATCCTGGAAACCAAGACACCAACACCTTCGAACACACCCAAGAGAATACCGCAGGCAACTGCTGAACCGAAAGCAGACCTAGGGCCGCCTGAAATTCGAGCGGTTTAAGTAAGTCATAACCTCCAAGGCGGTCAAGAGGGAGAAAGACGCACTTCGCGCGGCCAAACAACCACCAGTCAGGAAACCAGAAGCAATGGCGTTCCAGGCGTCCTCCTTTTGTCTCCAGCCCTTGATGGCACAATCAAACGTTGAGAACATTCCACCCCAGACACCGAAGTTACCACCCGTAACGGGTGCTCGAGACCTGATCACGGACAGAGCACCGGGAAACCGTTCACCCTAGAAAACAACATGGCAGTCAGAATGGATTCACCGAACGTGTACGGGGGTAAGACGTACCCTTGGTGAGTTCCGGGCTCCTTTGATACCGTGCCAAAGCCCACCTCCGATTGCGCCCATGGAAAAGGCCGCGCCGAAGTCGCTGAGGATGACCCATGGGCTGGCGGGGAGTCAGAAAAGGACGGCAATTATGTTAAACACGGGAAAACGTACCAAGGATCTCTAGTATGGTCAGCGTGGGCCATTTTTTAGGGAAAGTTGGATGTTTTCAACGCGGACGGGAGGTAAGGGAGTGCTGGCGTGGGTGTGACTGTGACCGGAAGGATGGGTGACGTCGGGGATGGGCCAGGTCACGTGTCTCGTTATGCCTGCTCGCCTCTTAGCCCGATTTATTTAAAAAACGCGTCGATGGCCGTTGACGGATACCGCAACGACCACCGAAGATTGCAAGTCTACGCCGACGTTCCCCCAAGGTGAGTCCAGGGGAAACTCTCGGTGGTCTGTTCTGAACACCCAACTTTCTTTCACCAATCAGAAGGAAGTCGGTGGCTGAACGTGAATCCAGTTCTGGTAGTGCCGGCGGCGTCATCAACATGTCTGCCACGGATCCACCCCCGCACAAACGGAAACTCTCCCAGCCCGACGTGAACGCTTCCGCCGAGCTCAAGAAGCAGAAGCTCACAGAGAGCAACACAAATACCATTCCTTCGAAGACCAGTACTGGGGAGAGAGACACAGGGAAGGACAAGGAGGTTCCCAAAGACGATCTTAAGCCTCCGAAGAGGACTACGACTAAGAAGGCCAAACCAACCACCGCTGTGAAGCCTGGGGCTTCTGGGGCCGCTTCCGCTATCAAGCCCTCGAATGCTTCTGAGGAGTTTCCCAATGGCCATCTCTACTGTCATCAGTGCAACAAGAAACGCGACGCGTCGCGTGAGTCATGCCCCCCTCCTGATCCACTTCCAACCTTGACGGCCCGCACTCTCACAGAGGTTATCAGTTGTACGGAGGTTGTGAAGAAGTGCAAAACAAAGTACTGCAAACCATGTCTGGGTAATCGCTACGGTGAGGACATCGACAAGATCAAGGAGACCCCGCCAAGCGGACGTGGGAAGAACAAGATGCCGTACACTTTCAAGTCTGTCTTTTCAGCGCAACTTCACCTCCTCCCATTCGGTGATCTCAGACAATTCTCCCACAGGTGCCCTAGATGTCAGGGGATCTGTAATTGTCGCACCTGCCGTCGAGCACAAGGGCTTGAACCAACCGGGTATGACAACTCATACACCGGGCTCGTCAGGTGCTTATAGATTCGCTCAGCAATCTGACAAACGCCGCCCGAAAGGTTGGCATCTCCGCCGCCGAGCTCCTTGATGTCAACCCAGATCAGAAAGTCAGCCCCCGCACACCACACTGCTTCCCCTGCTTTGGCCTCACCATGCACCCACTCTAGGGAATTCTCCCTGGTCAAGGCCAAGAACGCAAGCGCGCCAAGGCCGCGGCGGACACAAACGAAGCGACCACATCTGCCGGGGTATCCGCTTCAAAATCCGCAGAAAAGCCCCAACCAAAACCCAAGCCCAGACCCACGAAGCCACTGATACCGCTTGTCCAGCCCACGTGGACGAGGCTTTCCAACATCCCACAAGAGATTACCTTTGAGCACCTTGAAGAAAGGATGTTCATCCGAGAGTTCATGGTTAGGTTCTCCCCGCTCATGGACAAGGAGGTCAAGGCTCATTTAGACGAGCTCGGGGAGGTTGTTGGTGATGGGTCTGTCGACTGGGTTGGAAGCGAGGATCGCTCCAGAGGTGGTCGAGCCCCCCCCGATATCCCATTGGTAAGCTGGGTAAGCGAGAGGTGTATGCGGTCTGTTGTCCTTGGACTTCTTGGGATATACGCAGAGGAGTCGACCGGCCCACTGGGAAAGGCTCGTCTTTCTTCGCGGCTCGCGTACCTCTCAACAGCAATAACCATTCCATTTAGAGTCTCCAAAGTGCCATCAAGGAAATTAAGAATAGCTCGGCGAATATGACCAAGATTTGGACTACCCTCGCCTCTCTGCGCCATAGCCACCCAAACGATTTCACTTATCCTGATCCATTACCACCGCCCACCACGATGCCGGTGTACAATACCCGCAGAGGTGCGCTAAACCAAGATGGTATCCCCGTCGGACACTCAGCACAGCTGGTTCCGGTTGTGCTGGATTTGATTGACGGACTGATGATGGGCGGGTCGAGGGCGCTCAAGGCGGAGATCGATAAAGGTGTTAACGAGGCCAAGGATATTACGAAGCTCGGGAAGGAAGCGATTGCGAGGGAGAACGAGCGGTGGATGAAAGAGAAAGGCCGATTGGGTACCACCAAACCCGTACGCGCGTTCCTCCGCTCATGTTAGGAGTGACCCTGCTGACAGTCTCTTGGGTTATCCAGCCTCGGGCGTTCAGAGATGCCCACAAAACCCGCATCGACGACCTTGAGAAGGCCCAACAAACTCTCGCCTCGTGCTTGACTTCCAGATTCTCCCCGCTCGGCAATGACGACGAAGGGAGGCGATACTTCGCTTTCTCACCTTCCATCATGGAGAAGGATGCAGCCTCAGACACCACCCTTGGTGATCTCGAGGAGGTTGGTACAGAACCAAAGAAGTCCACTCGGGGTGGCCGGGGTCGGCGGGCGGCGGGATTCGTATCTGGAGGCGTGGGAGCAATGGATGAATCCAAGCGAGAGGAGTTGTGGAACTGGAGTTGGTTCGTTGCTGTTTGGGGGAGGAGACCGGAAGGTGCTATTATCGCACCCGACCCTCACCGCGACGAAGATGAAGATGGGGACGCGACTGACGACGAGGATGACGAGGGTGAGGGGGGGCCAGGAGGGACTGAGAGATGGTGGGCGTTTTGGCGGCCGGAGGACATTAGAAACCTTTCCCTCTGGGTCGCCCACCGTCATGGGCTGGACCACGAGGATGAAGACCACGATCCCAAAGAAGGGGACAAGACTGGCACAGTGAAGAACAAGACCTCCAACGGTCTCCTGATCCCCCCTGCTGGCCATTCTGCCGCTGCTCCCTCCACCGTTGACGCATTTTCTGATCGCGCGAGCACGGTGAATCTCGAACACGACACAATGGAGGTCGACGGGGATCGCGAAACTGACAACTCCAATACGGACGGGGCCCGTGGGGAGGGTTCCCCGCTGACGGACTTCGACGAGAGCGGCGATGAGAGTGGAAATAAGAAGTTATTAGACTCTCCGCCGAACAGCAAACCGAGTCAGAGGGCAGTGAAAGAACTTGTAAGTGCGTTGAGCGGGTATGCTCAGTTGTTGGAGTGGAGGGTGCAGAGGGGGGAGAGGGAGAGGAAAGCGAGGCAGAAAGATTAGAGGATGAGTCCAGGGTTTGGACGCTCCCCCCCCCCGACTTTGAGGCGGGCATATGCCGTCGAACTCCCCCACCGATCCTTCTCCCACGTTCTTTTCTTCCATCCGACGGCGAAGATAGAGGTGCAGAAACTGCTACATTACTTTACAAGAACCTCACAACCATGGTATAGTACTAGATTACACTTTTGCAGGTGGAGTATAAACAGAGACCTTCGATGCAAATCACGACTCATTCCACGAGTACACTGATGGGGGCGGTGGCGACTTGAGAATCCTACACCCCAAACGAAGGGGGAAGTGCTGTCTGAACGTTGTCTGCTGTCCATCCGGCGTTATTTATTTTATGCCCTCCCCGTACGGCGCGGTTCTCAAACCCAATCCACCTTTAAGTTATGACTGACGTCTCAGTTTGTCCGAGGCCGCAGTCCTGACGCATAACAACCAAGGGTACTGCACTCAAGCAAGCGGCTGGCGGAATAAGTCGAAGCGCCCTCGTGATGTCCCCGCTGACTTTGGGGATGCCATGGACGAGATCATATTCCAGGCTTTGGAATGGGAGCGTCGTTTTCCCACGGTTGCTACCTGCAAGACCGGTGCCACGCTCTCTGGAGGGAATCCCCGCTGGTCATGCACAGATGTGGGAGGACCCTTCTCTCTAAACCACCGACGGAATTCTTCCGACTCTTCTCCTCTACCCCCACTCGCGCTGCCGAGTCCGCGACGCCACTTCCTAGACCAAATGCTCTCACATTAATTCACAAGGCCTCCGCCCTTCTTCCTTCCATCCTCTCCCCGACACCAAAACATCCGGTAGCATCCCTCAAACTTTGGGCCGACCTCCTGGACTATGCCCACAACGCCTCGGTGACACATGGGGGATCAGCAGGTAGCGGGAAACGGAAGGCGAGAATTGTAGGTACGTTTATTCCGCGCTCGTTCTCTCAACCTTGTACCTTCTCGCTCCTAACTTCCCACTTCCGGTACAGTGTATGGAGCGCACTCGGCTTCGGGCGCGTTTGATCTCGTGACAGCCCTACTCGAAGACGAATTCCCCTCCAACCCCGAACACTCCAACCTCCTCCGCTCTAGACCTCGCGACATCACGCACACCATCCAATCTGGTTCCACGCCGACCCAATCTTCCAACTCACTTTCGTTATCCTCACAATGGCTGACGCGCTTCCCGACGGCGGTAGAAATCGTAGAGCTACCGACCGCTACGTCAGACGGCGATTTAATCAGCCTCCTCACAGCCGACATCCCGGTCGTGGTCCTTAATCCGATCATGACGGCCCCCACTGCTATCCTTCAATCCCCTTTGTACCGCACTGTGTTTGATCACCCGCACGCCATACTGGCTATTGTCGGCATTGAGACACCGGAAACACGGTCCTACGTTCAACGCCTTCTCACTTCCTACTCGTCACGGTCAGAACGGGGTTCTAGGCAAGGGGAAGGGGGTGCTGAGATGATGTGGGCCAAACCCCCAAAGCTTATTTACGTCAACCCGTCACAAGCATTAGAATCCCTACAAACTCTCAAGAAGAACCCAACTTCCCCGCAGGCGATCGGGGAATACCAACACGGGAAACTCGCCTCCCGTATATCCGACTTCGGCAGTGCCATTCGTGAAAACTTGACAGAGGCCAAAGCGACTCTTGGGAAAGACACCCCGCCCCACGCCTTCACTGCTGTCGCTTTGCTCCACCGGTCGCTGAACATTGCACGGGGCTCCCTTGATGAAAGCACGCGCGAAGTTGACGACCTAGCGCGTGGCATCAGTGAACTCTTGGGTGAAACGGAAACCACCAAAGTCCGCCTACATCCCGATGTCCTCGGCATTTGGGACGACGTCTCCGGGAGGGAGACCGGGACGGATGAAGTGAAGAAGGCGATGATCAAGTCCAAGGAGGAAGTCAAGCGTACCCTCGACGCGTTAGGGTGGTGGAAACTTCTGTGGCGAGTTGATGACGTACAGGAAATTGTCAATGCGGCCATTCACAGGCAGTGGTGTAAAGACCTAGAGCGCACGGTATGGTTTTCTCTCGGTTTCGGATGTATTCACGGGTGGATTCTAAACTCCTGCACCCTTCCAGCTTGTCTTTCACACCGGTCGTTTGCAATCTACCCAAATCCAGCTCAGAGACAAGACTGCGCAACTCCTCCACTCTTTCCACCACCCCTCTCCGTTCTCGTCCAACGTCATCCACAATAACTACCAACAAACGATATCTTCTCCTACGTACCCACTCCCTTCTATCGCCCTCCTCCGACCTCTTTCCGATCGGAGAGACATGTTGGCCGAGTTCCCCGTCACCCGACTCCATCTTGCCGCCCAACGGGTTGTATTATCCACCCTTGGGAGTGCAACAACAGGTTTGGGAGTATTGTGGGCGAACTGGGTTGGGCTTATTGAGAACGTCAGCTTACTTGGGCTGAATCTAGCCGGGGAGACGGTCGTAGGAGCGGGCATTCTTGCCGGTGTAGTTGGGGTGAGGTGGTCAGTAGGTAGGTGGGAGAAGGCAAGGAAGAAGTTTTGGGCGGATTGGGAGAGGGTGGGGAAAGGCCTGGGGAGGGATCTGACGGTCCGTTTTTTTTTTCATTTCATTTGGGATCCTGGATGTCTTTATTGACACCCCGTGTGGAATCTTGACAGGCCACGTTGGACGAGAAGTTCGACGAACACGTCGCTTCAGTTCCAATGGCAGTCTGCGATCAGTTGGAGGCGTTAAAAAAGAAACGGAGGGAGGAATTGGCTGAGCTACAGGGTCAGGTCGATACTCTGTTACGAGATTCTAGGAATCTACACTCTGGCTGAGCAGAAGGTCTTGACCTCCCAGAATCGTTGTGGGTAAGCGTCCAGACGCGAGATACAATTGACCGACGTGGTTGGGTAAATCGATCCTCACCGGGACCCTGTTTTGGAGGGGTATGGATAGAGAAGTTTCAATCCGCAACTCCTCAAGCCGGTATGCCCATAAGAGCGTTGGACCGCTTATCTGCCTCGATGCAAGTAAGTGAACCCTGGCAATAATAGTCCCGGTCTTATTCGTGATCCCAACCAGTGACCCCACCACGCTGTTTCCCACGTCCCCGGTGTGTATACCGAGGATCTTCTGCGACACGAAAGTTGTCGGGCATTCCGTCGTTCGACTCCGGGGAGAGCCACCTATCCTGTCCTGCTACGGCTGATGGCTATGTGCGCGATACCCTTTGTCCCCCTCCGGCAAGAAGTGGGGCGGAACTGGATCTTCATGATCTTTGGGGAAGCACAAAGGCGGCTATGAGACTGAACGCCTGACGAATACGTTTAGAGTGGTGAACTCGGACTTCACGCGCCCGTCCGTTCATTTGCCATTGTTTTGTCATGGTTCTCGACCGTAATGACCGTAGTGGCAGGCAGTGGGCGGGCTGTGATGATCACCTTGGACCCTGGCCATCACGTCTCCGATCGCTTTTGATCCGCCAGCGTCTGGTCAAAGCCAATCGGCAACAACTTGGGTCGGTCCAGGTCCTGTGGCGTTTTTGCTTCGTAATGGCAGGCGTCATCTCGCTCATGGCTGTAATTCGTGGGTTGCGGTTTCGGGCTGCTCGTTCGCGCTCACTGCACTTTGGAACACATTCGGGAGTGATATAAAACCAGACCCTGATGCCAGAGCAAAAGCTCATCCCCCAGTTCTCACATCCTCTCTCATCTCCTTTACGAACGAGTTCCCCGACTCCAATCTACCTTACGCATCATGAAGTTTACCGCCGCTATCGCTTTCGTTCTCGGAGCTGTCCTCCAGGCTGTCGCTCAAACTGCCGACGCCGCCAAAGCCGCAGACCTCGTGGCGGATTTGAAGAGGGCACCTACTCAGGTCGCTCGTCTCAACATCCTCAAGGACAATAAAGACGTGAGTATCCGATCGTGATCCATCCCTCGATCTTGCCGCTGACCGTCGGACCTGAATCAGTGGTTGTTCGATTATAATGCTGGAGTTGGGACCACCAGGAACGCCGGTGGAAACCTCACCGTCGCCACCATCGCGAACTTCCCTGCCCTCTTCGCGAACGGCATGGCCATGGCTGTCGGTCAGATGGCGTAAGTCTTACAAATGCATTCTTCTCGATCACTCTTCTGACGAAACCGCCCATCAGACCCTGCGGAATGAATACCCCACACACCCACCCTAGAGCGACCGAGTTTCTGTTCCTCGTTAACGGTCAGATGGAAGTCGGGTTCATTGAGGAAAATGGTGCTCGCTTCGTCGGCAACACTTTGACTACGGGTCAGGGAACCGTTTTCCCCAAGGGTTCGATCCACTTCCAGGTTAACCTCGGCTGTGAACCTATCACCTTCATCGCGGCTCTTAACGATGAGGATCCTGGTGTTAACCAGGTTGCCCAACGATGTGAGTATCCAGATCTCGGTGTTTCTCAAGATGGCCGGTGTTGATATTGGCCCGCTTTTGTTAGTCTTCGGTCTCCCACCTGATGTCGTCGCTGCTACTCTTGGTGACGTCGGTGTTAAGGATGTCGTCGGCCTCGCCACTGGTGTAAGTCGCAGCACACTCGCGTTTTCGTTTCAGATGATAACATTAGATTCCTCCTTTAGATCCCTGATAACCTGGCCATCGGTGTTGACAGGTGTCTCCAGAAGTGCCACCTCAAGAGGGGTGAACAGACCAAGACCCAGCAGCAACCCCGGGTCGAGGGAAACGCTTTCCCCAACTACTGATGATACCGAGGAGATGATTAGACACTTTTCCCCGTTCCCCGAAGGCGCTGTTCGTTTTGGGTGACCTGAGGGTGCGGATGTCCGGACAATTTCGTTCAAATTAATCAGCTTTCATGTCGTTCACGATACTCTCATTACGACCACTCATGGACATTGGATATAATCCGTTAATTATTACACCTGATGCTTTTCAGCCATACGTTTTGGAGGACCTCTCGTGATGTGAGCTCAACTGAGAAAGTAGCTCCGATTGCCTAAATCCCAGCCCTGGTGACGCGTAGAGATCTTTACCACCCGTGAGGGGGACCAGGGTAAGCCCTTAACGTATCCCAGGATGTGCAAGGGTGAAGAAGAAACGATATCAAGATGTTTGGCCACGACCGAACCCCCGTTGTGATATCGGCAGAGATCCGTCCGGGTGGTGACGTTGTACTTGCGTGGCTGGCTTTCCAGTGTTATTCGCTCTCAGGATTCTAAATGAACGGACGGCGAGACCACGATACAAATTCGAGCCAATCGCTGACCATGCCATGGGGGAAAGAAACCTCTGATCGAGGTCAACTGAATCTTATCATTGACGAGATGGATTCCATCGACCTCTCTGCCGACCTAACCGCTCTCCCAACCGACCACGCCGCTCGTTTACTCTCCGAATCTCCGCTGGTAGGGCGTTCCAACCACCCGGATCTCTCCTCATCCGATCTTCTCTCCGTGCACGATGCATCACGGGGTGATCGCAGCCAAAGCCACGCCGTAGACGAGCAAAATGACGAGGATGAAGTTGAAGAGGGCTTGCAAGAAGGTGAGGGTGAAGACGAGGGCGAGGAGGAAGAGGAGGCTCGGATCAGAAGGACTAGGAAGGCCGCTCGGATGCGAGAGGAGAAGCTCCAAAATGACCTATTCCTGCTCAAGAAGCTGAACGG
>Ga0307509_10012686_pt1 | contig 10050 bp, 13 predicted proteins | sample 10_EM_MG_FD_202245 | JGI IMG/M metagenome (GOLD analysis project Ga0307509, IMG submission 202245) | Populus trichocarpa ectomycorrhiza microbial communities from riparian zone in the Pacific Northwest, United States - 10_EM | ecosystem: Host-associated > Plants > Roots > Unclassified | place... | reverse complement strand
TAAGGCATTTAAGGCACTTTTCAGTAAATGACCTGCCTTAAATTAAGGCATTAAGGCATTTAAGTGATTGTGCATTTTCCTGATGTGAACACACGTAGTCACGTGATTACTGACAGTTGGCCCAGAAAAAATCCCCTACACAAAAATTCAACGAGCTCGACCTAGCTGACCCAAATACAGCTAGGAGAACGTCCCTGAACACACGTAGTCACGTGATTACTGACAGTTGGCCCAGAAAAAATCCCCTACACAAAAATTCAACGAGCTCGACCTAGTTGACCCAAATACAGCTAGGTGCTACGAACTCTCTACGACACGTGCTTCCACTTGAGTAGAGATTACTAAGACTTGCTGGAACTTGCGCAACCGGGAACTATCTTCAGGAGTTCCTGACGACGGCTGTGAGAGACTCTTGACTCTCCGTAGTAACTCAAGGAGCAGATGTAATAGAGGGCAAGAAACCTGTAGATTGTCGAGTACGTGGGATCGAGAATACAAAGGTAATAGTAAACTGAAGATATCTACAAGATGATCTTAAGTTTATATACACTACTAGTGTCCGATTATGGAAAGGCATAGCAAAGACAAACATATGGTGCGATACAATGCAATACAACTAAAGAACAATAAGGACAATAGAAAGGCATTCAATATGATGCGATATCGCATCATCGAAAGCTATGCATATGATGTAACTGATGATGTCATAGGAATGATGTCATGATAATGTCATAACAGTCCAGAAGAGCCCAGAGCATAAGAAAACGTAACACTAGGCATGCGTGGGATTGACACTTGGGAGTCAGACGAAAGTATTGAACTACCTCCACTTCCTGATGCAGAGCCTCCATGGATTACAAGAGAGAAAGGACAGCAGTTGAGGTGATATCTATACTTTGCTGCGACAAATTTCTCCATACTGATGACTCCGACAGGGTTCTCCAAAGCCGTTGCTTCAATTTACTTTTCATTCTGTGCATCTTCATCTTCACACTACTTTGGCGCTACAGTATGTAGTTATATAATATATATTTCTATTTTTTTTTTGTTCTCGCGCATGGCATGTTGGACTTCTTTTAAAGTGGGTACATAGACGGCCATAATCTTTGACGAGCTGTAGACAACAGAAAGTGTCATCTCCACGGCGGTAATGGAGCAATAATCCTGTTCATAGGGGGAGTGACAGACTGAGGAGTCATAGAACTCTGATGAAGACCTTTAAATTTAATGAGATGCTTTGCACCTCGGCATAGCGGAACTAGACTACTACCGGAAACACCTCAGCCGGACGGTGAAGATGGTGAACCACGAATGTTGATACTCTTGAAAGAGCCCAGCATCTGTTTACTGTGAAATTCAAGGACAAATGCCAGGCGCACTTCAAATGGACTATGCAGCATTATTATAAGATTAAAAAATCACGGTACAGGTGCCACTTTCTCCTTTGCTGTTCTAAGTCACCTTCGGCCGCTGGATAACCGCCACTGTGATAACATCCCAGGTCTCCTTTTTGAAGAATGCAAAGGGCGATTCACTAAGACCCCGGGCTTTGCCACTGAAAGGCGACGGTTGGGGAATGCTGGATAGATCAACGGCATGCATGGATATGAAGAGTTTAATGTAGCCCACCGAGAGTTTGGTTTGGTTTGAGGCGATATTGGGAAGGGGGTGATCCACTCGCACCGTACCCAATAGGAAGGGAACCCTCAGGACATAGCGGCGGGTCAACTTTCGCAGTTGGTCCTGCCACGGGCGGCATGTAGTAGGACGCTAAACACACATACCAAGTCAGATCGTTGATAAAAAGGGAACGAAAAGCGTACAAATGCTGAGGTCACTGCAGTCAAAGTAAAAGACTGAAACGTAGAGCTCCGCTTTGTGCTTGTTTTGAATTGTCATGCCGTACCAAGTCTCACCATCGGCCTCGATATCTACTACACCACCCAGATTCAAGTTGTTTTCGGAAGCTTTCATAATCGGCAACAAGTTATCATCACACTCCGCCGTTTCCACTACCCTGTGAAACAATAAGTCAACCTTGGCCCGCAACTGACCCTTCGCCGGCTGGCGGAGGTGCCAGAAAAAGTGCGCTGCAGCTGGGATCAGGTGCTGAATGTTTACCTCATGAAGCGATAAGGTGGGATACAATCTGGTTAAGCCGTGACCAATCATGTCGCCCAGCTTGAACTCAACTTGCCCATTAGCATCGAGCGCAAAGGAAAGCTCTGCCGTATCTTGGTCAACAAGAACGATGGCGCGCTGTCCAGGACTCCAAGTGGCCAGCTGCTGGGCGATGGCTTGCAAACTCTTTGGCTGCGTGGGAACGTGTAGGCGAAGTGGTTGACACTCTCCGTAGCGTGTAGGAGTGGCGACTGATTGAGCAGGGATATGGAAGTGAGGATGTACATCCGAGAGGCGAAGGAGCTCGGATTGGTCAGGTTTGACGTAGTTCGATTCAGAGCGAAGGGTGCCAACGGCTCGCCTTCGCTTAAGCCAGGCGAGGGATAAACTTCAAATTCCATATCACCCGTGATACCGTGCGCCTCTCCAGCATCCAGTATGTATTTGTCGCCTTCGCGGCGAACAGGGTAAAATTTCTGAGCCGAACTTGGGCGGAGACCGCTGAAAAGAAAGCGGCTCGAGTTGACCCCTTCGCACTGCGGATTCTGCCTGGAAGCTTATCAGATCACTTGGTAACGCGACATGGAAATACAAACTTGCCCTGGGAGATGGGAAATTCGCCTAATAAGGCCTTTGTAGGTGACGCATTTGGTATCAATCTGATACAAGATGTCGAGCAAGGCGGATGTGAACACGCCTCTTCCCGCCTCCTCCCGCGCAAGCTCATCCGCACCACAAGCCGAAAGCAGAACGTGGGACTGCAAGCCTGCATATGAAAACCCTGCTGCCATGACAGTAGCACGTCCCTGCTCTTTTTGCCAAATAGTCTGGTCGAGATCTACGGGAACTTCATCAGGACGTAACTCGAAGCCTCGTGAGATACGTGTCGGGTCACCCTCCCGAGTACCAGAGCCGGAGTGGCAGCAGTCAAAAATGACTGTCTGATGCAGTCGAGGTAAAGAAAGATGCTGAAGGAGACAAAGAAACAACGCAAAATATTATCACCTTTGACATCTGCGAGCTGATGAAGCAAAGCTCCCAATGTTCTGTCTGGTATCGCGCGAACTTTACTTCCTCCGACATTGACACGACAATCATATGGGACGATAAACTGAACCTTGTTGTTCTCCGTTTCCCATCCGGCTGGTGCACGACCACTTGCGCCGTGTCCATAGAAGATGAGGATTGAGTCACCATATTTAATATATGATCGTCATTCTTTCTTCCGAGATCACGAATGCCACTGATGATATTTTCTCGGGTGGCCTTGGCATCCCGCAAGTCCGTGATCTGGGAGCGAGGAACATTTAGACGATTCATTAGATAGTTCGAGAAGGCATCTGCGTCTGCAACAACGCCCTTGAGGTTGGGCACTTCAGGGGATCTGTAGTCGTCGATCCCGACGACTAATGCATGTAAGGACAAAAACTTTCTAGACCACTGGTCAGAAGGGAACGAAGCAAATAAAAATAGGACATACTCGGGGTTCTTGACTGTCTCTGGTGTGGGCGGTTGCCTGATTACTGATAAGCAGCGTACGTATATGATAGGTCTCACTGAATAGGACCCACTTGTCAGCAGGCAAATCACTGATCAATGGTTTGCCCTGGGCGCCCTCCCTACACGACCAAAATCATAAAAGGAGCTGATGGGTGTACAAGGTCTACTCACACGGGAATAGCAACAGGCACGTTGCCATTATTTCCTGAGGTTCTGGTGTTGTGGTCAGAGTCAGAACGTGAATTGGTAGAATGTAAGACGCCTAAGTACCCGTAGTTCAAAAGAACCCAAAGGATTTCTTTGGCCATCGTTGCAGCAACATTAAATATGGAGAACATCATATCGAGAAACAGGGAGAACGACATTGCCATGATGTTGAGCAGAAAGTCATGCCGCCTGCAGCACTAAGGAGTCGGAATGACGGCACGATACTGGTGTTTGTGGGCTGATTTCAAAAGGTTGATGGTGTCCGTTCCCACGGATGGTTCTTGACACCACAAACACCGCGGGCAACGTGATGTCCGCATCCCGAAAATTCCAACGGACGTGTCTGTCATGGACCCTGGTGGATTTGGGTGATGACTTGAGTATTTAGAATTAGATCTAGATATATAGACACAGGCAAGGAATATCGAAATAGTAAATTACATGGTGGAAGACATGCATCGGGCGTGACACTTAGCTCTCACCCATGTCATGCCCACCCCCTCTCCTATTTTTTTAGCATACGGCAGCACTTCCTCGGCAAGGAGTATGTACAGCGGTCCTGCACACAGCATGATCGACGATGAGAGGTGAGGCTGACATAATGGTTTTCTGCTTGATCGAGCTGGAGGGGCGCAAATCGGATTCCGGAACTTTCTGCAACTTTGAACGACACTAGTGTAGTAAGTTGCAGTTTGAATATTTAATGAAAACTAATGAATGCCATAGAGTTTGGTCGAGTTTCCTAACTCAACTCGGCGGCAACACTATATGACGAAGATCGCAGAAAGGGATGTTAAGTGAGAAGCTTGACATGCTTTCTGCGAAGTTGGTATCCAGGACGAATCCGTTCTCATCCACGAGCAACGAGGTCTGGGACTGAGCAACAGAGGGTTGATGAGGAGCGGCTTCTTGCGACTCTGACCCGTGCAAGAAGGCCTGCGAGGGGGAGTGTTGGCGGAGAGAAGCTGACAAGGCCGAGTGGAACACTGAGAAGAGGAAATACGCCTGATCTATAAAGCTACTATTTATCTTTTTATTTTGTATGTTACACTCGATGAAGCACTGACAGAATAAGGAAACGCTATGATGTGTCCATACCTTGCGACTCCTCAATGTCACTGTAGCTGAACAACTCTTCCTCAGGTAAATCTTCAAAATCCGCCAGGGCCGTAACCCTGGCACACTCCTTGGCATAAGCTTCAAGTTCCTCGTCGTCGAAGTCAAAAGGCGTCATCTCTTCACGCTGCTCCTGGGCGGAGGCTGGCTTTGAATAAGGAGTAGCACGAGTCGAAGCTCCCGGTCTAGGTAGACTAATATGATCGGCTGTATTGAGGCCTTGAAAATATAAATCGTCAAGCAAAGCGGCTTAAGGCGAATTGGATCTACCTGCTAGTTCCTGCTCCCAATAATCTATGTCTTCAATGTTCGGGTCGAACGACGATCCCACTTCCGCAGCATAAGACAGTCGGTAGCTGTGTTTTTGTTTCCTATTAGTGTTCTCCATTATCCTCCGAAACAGCTGGGTCGAGGTATTAGCCGCTGGAGCACAAGAGGATAAAAAAATAAAAATCCACCTCATCCTTCATAATATCCTCTTCATCTTCCGACTCGTCGTCGTTCATTTGGTAATCAAGGGTTCCGTAACCACGTATCTCTTCCCCGCTATCCGCCTTTTCCGTTCCTTCACTGCCCTTTCTATACACCGAGCGCGAAACTTTTCTCGCATGGACAGTTTAGGGGGGTTGTCAGGTGGCGTCCCAAATAGATGCATCGAAATAAATATTGGGTACAAAATTCGAGGCTTTTTTCCCCCCGCCATCAGAGTGTACCCCAGGAAGTCTTCTATTTCCTATTGGTGTTGTTGTAGGAGAATGGGACTTGTATTGCGATTTCCGACGTGCTTGGGCAGCCACCACTGGGGATGATAGGATTTCAGCCAAAGGAGACGAAGTCATTGGTTTGAATTGCAGAGGATTACGTAGGGCTGCTGGGGTCGACGGGTACTGAAATGAGGGGCTTGTAGAATGCATCTTTGGAGATGGAGAGTCGGGTTCAAGGATGTCACTTAACACGTTACGTAACGCGTTTCATTCAACACATCTGTCACGCGCGTTTTGAAGATAAGCCCTATCTTTCATCCATGCTCAATTCCTGGCCAAGCGTCGTCGCGGAGGAAGAGCACGTTTGGAACGCAAGGACCAGTCGTCAGAAACAGGGTTTCTGGAGATCACGGATGCTCAGGAAAAACCGATAATATCCAGAGCGGTATTGAGTAACACACCTTGGTTGATCTGTCGCCGTGTTGTGCCCATTTGTAAATCCTTTTTTTTTGTGTGTGAAGAGGCCTGATAGTGACGTGGTAAAAATCAAAAGCGGAGAGCCGTGGTTCTAAATTTTGGTGCGTGAGGATACAAGATTTTTGATTAGCCAGACTACCCTCTCATGGTGGCAAGATATCTTCCCTGTCCTGTTCCGTCCGATAAGATGTAGAGCATGTGAAGGGCCAGAAACATTGACGAGGCATGGGTAAATTTTTTAAAAACCATGCTCATGATTCTAAAAGTTGTACTTAACAAAGTCACAGATGGCGCATGTTACATTCAGGTCTTACATAATCCCGACAGATTTCTGTTTCAAAGCAAAATTTGGAACACCGATAGTCAACCGATAGTGATCTTCGTGCGCACCTCACTGGAGAGAACAAAGAGGGCCCGGGTTTGATTGATTGTCAATGCCCACACGACTGCGCCTTCATATTATTGTAAGTTCGTCGACAGGTTTAATGATTCCTTCCAGGTATACAGCGACATTTTATTGGCAGATGATATTAATTGGACCATAATATTGAAAGACAAAGAACTGAAAGTTGGCATGGTTATAATCCTTATTTTGACACGGTATCCACATAAGTAGCTTGAGATGAATGGGTCCCGTGTCCAACGGTAGTTACTGGTTTTGGTAATTGATATGGTATATATTCAAGTTCGCGGGGAGGGAATAAGAAACCATTCACTCCTCCAAAACAAGCTCTCAGAAATGAAGTCCATTCTTTTCCTTCTTGCCATCGTGCTCTCATACATCACAAACGGCTTTGCCGGTACAACTAACAGCACCGCCATTGCAGTCCCAGAGTCGTTCGAACTCGAGCCGTCTGTCGATGCTTCGGGCCCTAAAACTAAATCCGCCCTCGTTGCCACCCAATACTGGGTGTGCATTGCAGTCTCCAGAAGCTCTGGTCGATATGGGTGGTCGCAGGGCAGTTCCGAGTCCTCCGCTTTGGGGGCGGCTAAGTCTAAATGTGGTAGGAGTGATTGCAAGGACTTTTGGGCCTGTCAGGAGTTAGGTTGTGTTGGCATTGATTATGGAAGGGGTTGGGTCGCTATTTCCCGTGCGGTGGGGTACGGCCTTAATGATGGCAGCAAGGCAGCCAACGGAGCTCTCTTAAGCTGCAAAGCGCACACCACAGGTTGCGGAAGGCCCGGCTATTTCTGTGCAAAACGTGTTGTCTAGACTTGTATGATGTACGTCATCAACAACTTGCAACACTTTCCTACTGACATCCCCCAAATATTCAGTGCTACACAGGATATACAAACCTCGGTTGGACACTAGTACAGGAGTTGGTCATGCTGTTAGCTTCCTCGGCCATATATTCTTCTTCGTTCATCTGCACTGCCTATTTGTTATGTTTTCTTCACTTCCTTTCACACTCTTTATCACTGCGTTCATTACTTCTCCATTACGGTGTTATTCCCTGGTTCAATCCGAGCATAACTGTAACGGTACCGTAACAATACCTTTATTCCATGATCGATCTGTCCAGCATCTGCTTCTGGACACACTTTAGTCCACAACCGGGCTCCATGCTAACTCACGGAGACCTTTGGAACGGGCGCGTACTTGAGGTACCGCACATGAGGACATTACACGGATAACAACACCCCGATTGACGTATTAATGCCAACAGGGTCAGCAGATCACCATTGCTTCCTGGAGGGATTACTGACCGCATCCTCCACTCCACATGCAATCGCCTAGCATAGGGTAGTATGAAGAGTCTTGTTGTTAGACTAAGATCCACCAACGCCTCTGGCTTCGATATTGCAACTACTAGTAGCTCCTGCGAGGTAGCCATCATGCTCATGTCCGTTTGTACCAAATTTTGTACAACTGTTCTCTCGATAGCCTCACTACTGGCCTTTGCTGTCCAATAACAGAACAGGCTGCTGGTTGGCGGGAGACTCGGAGTGTATTTGGTATTCATGATATAATAATGCAAACCATATTGCTAAAGCTGAAAGACAAAATTGCAGTCGGACAAATATTTATCAGGACCAAAAAATGATTCAGAGTGGACTACTCAGTAAGAAGGTATCACAAGAGTGCTTTAGTAAGAAAGAGTTGCGTAGTAAAGGAGTGAAAAAGATAGTCCAGGTAATCAACAGACTGTCGCCTGTTCACGTTCAAGTTCGGGTCTCAGGTTTTAGAGGGTCCAGCCCATTTGTTCAATTATACCGTGACTTGTCCTTAGTTGGGGAACTTGCCTGTGGGACAGAAACTATTGGAGAAGTTAATAGGATACCTGGCACGATACCAAGCAAACAAACGTTATAATGTAATCTGTTTTTGAAACAGGGCACTGATAGTAAGGTGGAGGTGGCGGACTAGAGGTGGGACCAGGGAAGAGCACCTGAGGCTCAGCCGAAAACGCCTGTGGACAACCATGACCGTCGCATTGAATTTCTTGACAAAAGCCATTCTAGAATACCAACACTAGTTAGACTAGTGACTCGGAACGGACACGGCTGAACTCGCATGGCTGTGATGCTTCGGCCTCACGTTCAGACCAGTATTGGCATGTTCGGGGTCTGAAATCATGTAATAATAGTCCTGAGGGATTCAATCATCCACGTCAGAGTCCATGACACAACGTATTCCACTCACGTCGTAGAAGCCAGCATGAATTGTGTGCTTAGCAGTTTTACTTCCACCATTAGCGTCGGTGTAGAAGTAGCCTGGACCAGTACTGAAAGTCTTGACGATTTTTCCATTTTTGGGAATTGTTCCGTGCTTCTCGCCACCGATGTACAAGTCAATGGGCGTAGGACATTTGTTGTATACGGTGTAGTACTGTTGCATATTTTCCCTCGCCAACGGAGTGGCCAAAATAGTAGAAGCTAAGACAAGTGGAAGGAGGACAGCGAACATGTCTGACAGAGAACAGGTGTTGAAGGGATGAAGGATCGTGATTCCGTTGGTCTTTTTATCCCAGTAATTTGGGAGATGTCTTTTTCGGGAGAGGTGAATGATAGAAATGAATTCGGACTTGGGGAACTTGCATAAATAGTTGGTATAATTCGGATATTCTATGTATCCTAGTAACCTGATGTTAGGACCATAGTATAGAGTGAAACTTGTGGAGGCTGAAGCATATAATATGATGGGTTCGGACAGCCGCCGAATTACCTAAGGGTGGAACACAAGGTGTAGTCGGCCAGTAAGAGTGTTACTAGGTCATCAAGAAGGACATCGCCTTTGGGTGCTGTTCCGCCCCACGCAGGCTAGAACTTGTATCCGATTTTCTCGTCATCACACAAATTGAACATGGTCCCTTCATGCACGATGGCCCAGAAATGTATGAAGAAGTCCTTCAGGAAGATCGGAGGCCTATTCCAAGTGTGAAGGAAGAAGGTGTGAAGACGTGGCTAGACAAAGAGCTTGGTAAGTTGCCTCGGTAGTTTAGCTCCTCGATCGCTCATACTCTTCAGGAATCAAGACGAGTGGCTACAAGAGCTACTACTCTAATAGGTACTACTAGTACATTCTCTTATCGATATGTGGAATCTCCGATGGTTCGGACATGTGGAGGTTATATATAGTGTGGACCCATCTGTAGCAGTTTTGTAAATGGATACGGACCAATCTCGAACGGAATATGGCCAAAGCCATCCTCGAGTATGATTCACAGGTGTTCCGACAAAAAAGGATTCGACAGAACGCCAGCTTGATGCCACCTATTTTCCGAGTCGACCCTTGACCCGAAGAAATAGAGATAAGGCAGAATTTTGATCATATAAAACATAAAATCCTAATGATTTTCCTGCAATGCAGTGGGTCCTCTCACTACCTCCAACTGATTATTATATACAAGAACTTCTCGGTACTCGTTCCGGAACACAACGTGAAACAAATTTCGAATTGCTAGAATGAAGTTAGCGCAGG
>Ga0307509_10012685_pt1 | contig 10050 bp, 9 predicted proteins | sample 10_EM_MG_FD_202245 | JGI IMG/M metagenome (GOLD analysis project Ga0307509, IMG submission 202245) | Populus trichocarpa ectomycorrhiza microbial communities from riparian zone in the Pacific Northwest, United States - 10_EM | ecosystem: Host-associated > Plants > Roots > Unclassified | place... | reverse complement strand
TACCTCCAAAATCAATAGCATCAAACTTGTTTTTCCATTCTTAGAAAAATCTAAGACTAGAAATTTGAACTTGATTAAAGCATGCTCCATACATACCTATCATATCAATGCACTGATTCATGGAAAACAATTCCATCTACATGATTTATAAAACCATGTTTCCTTTTGTCGTATCAACAAACAATTATAAAACTCTGATTTACAAAAGAAAATCAATGATTTACAAAATAAAATTGAACAACAGATCTGTTCAGACTTACCTAATGCTTTCTGGAAAAGAAAACAACGCATTGTTGATCTTCCATATGAAGATACTTTTTCAGAAAAACTTATACCTACAAAAGCAAGACATATACAAATGAATGCTGATTTAGAACAGCATTACAGACTTGAAATCCGCGATCTCGAGTCTAAAGGTCTTATCCAAAAGTCTCGATCATCCTGGTCGTGTGCAACCTTTTATGTAAATAAAAACTATGAAATTGAAAGAGGCACGCCTAGACTTGTGATCAATTACAAACCTTTAAATTCTGCTTTAAAATGAATCAGATATCCAATCCCCAACAAAAAAGATTTGTTGCAAAGATTGCACTCTGCATTCATATTTTCTAAATTTAATATGAAATCCGGATTTTGGCAAATCCAATTTATCCTACAGATAGATACAAAACTGCTTTTACAGTTCCTTTTGGCCAATACGAATGGAATGTCATGCCCTTTGGCTTAAAAAAAAGCACCATCTGAATTTCAACGCATCATGAATGCACATTCAAAATTCTGCATTGTTTACATTGACGATGTGCTTATTTTTTCACATTCCATAGATCAAAATTTCAAACATCTACATACATTCTTTCATACTGCAAAACAAAATGGTTTAGTTGTTTCTAAAACAAAAAATTTCTCTCTTTCAAACCCGTGTCCGTTTCCTAGGCCATTATATCTGCCAAGGCACTGTAACACCAATAGAGAGATCTTTAACCTTTACAAATAAATTTCCTGATAAGATCACTAATAAAACCCAATTGCAAAGGTTTTTAGGTAGTCTTAATTATGTTCTAGACTACTATCCCAATATTAGTCGTCTAGCCAAACCTTTACATGACAGGTTAAAAACCAACCTCTTTCCTTGGTCTGACCTCCATACCAACCTAGTCAAACGGATTAAGAAACAGGTCCAAACTATTTCTCTCCTCCATTTAGCTAACCCGTTAGCTCCTAAGATAGTCGAGACCGATGCCTCTGACCTAGGATATGGTGAGATTCTCAAACAAATACAAGATAACAAAGAACAAATACTCCAGTACACATCCGCCAACTTGAATGATTGTCAAAAAAATTACTCCACTATAAAAAAGGAGATCCTTTCAATTGTTCTTTGCATTACAAAATTTTAAAGTGATTTATTAAATCAAAAATTTCTTTTACGTGTTGATTGCAAATCTGCAAAAGAAGTTTTACAAAAAGATGTCAAAAAACTTGTTTCAAAACAAATTTTTGCCCGATGGCAAGCTATTTTAAGCATTTTTTATTTCGATATTGTCTACATTAAAGGAGATTCAAATTTCATCCCTGATTTCCTAACCCAAGAATTCCTTCAAAACAGGTCCTGATGCCTCATAAAGCAAAATCCAAAGACAAAGGGAAAGCCCCTCAAACCCAGCCTACAAAACCAGAGAGCCCCAAGCCTTCTGCAAAACTCATGTCTTCAGCCATCTTAGCTGCCAAACCTATCAAATCCTGGTATGAGGCAGTTATTGAAGAAGAAGAAACTACAAAACCACCACAGGTACAAACAAACGTAGTTCAACATTGGGTTTACACTATATCCAAATCACCAGAATTACTCCTGGCGTTAAAAAGGTGTCCCAACAGGCCTCAAGTGACTCCGTATCTCAAACAGGTAGTATTTCCAAATCCCTTTCAAAACCCCAAGGAGGCATTTATGCTTCAAAACCCCTCATTTCTTTACAACAAACCAGTTTTCCAAAAACCAAATCCAAATATATTTTCAAAACTAATTTCCAAAATATTTTAACTATGAAAGAAGGATTTTATCATGAAAACCCTTTCATTACTACTTCAAAAATTTTCCCTCCAAATTGGTACTACAAACCCTGGAATTTAGCCAAAACACAATCCTACTATGCCGCCATCCTTGAGATTACCAATTCTGTCAAGTTCAAACATTTCAAACTACATTCTGATCACACTGAACCAGCATATTCTACATGCATCATTCACAAAGTTATCCATCCCAAAGATTAGGGATAACCCTTACGTCAACCTCTCTCTTTCCCCATGCACTTCCATACAAACCCCCAGGACTTCAATACTTCCTATACATATTGGGATTACTAACAGGCATGGTTCAATGCCTTCCTCCTACAAAATCAAAACCATAGCCATTCTTGGCTTTTCTACTTCCATAATGTCATGAATACTACAAACCTCCCCCTCTGGTTCCTCCAATGGTGGGACTACTTTGGTTGTCATGTTGACTACCTCAAAGAACACCCTCTGGTTGAAAATTGTTACTTCCATTTTAAAAATAATTTTCAACCAACTCCTTCTGAAAGGAAGTTTCCTTCCCTTCTCATTTTCTGTACAAAATTTTTTGTTTCATGGGTATGTTCATGGTTCTATGATTATAATCTCCAAAACAGACATCCAGTACTTGTTCGCAAATTCAAAATCAAATGGTGGGATTCCTTTGCAGACGAGTCCAAAAGTTCCAAATTAGCTATTACGAAATGGTTACAAAAACATCAAACAGCTCCCATAATTGATCATCATCCTCAATCAAAATTTCTAGCCCAAAAGGCTCAAACGACAGCTCTCCTTGCCTCTGCTAGAACTGAGGAAGAATACCTATAAATAGTACAAGACATTATACAAAGCCAAGACCCGAAAACAGTCTTGTCCCAATCCAGCTCATCTGGCTCGACATCTCCTGCCATTTCCCTTAGAGACGATAATGAAGATGACTGCTTTGGCATTCTGCCACCTATCAAGAGACATTAAAAAAAAAGTATTTCAGGCTTTTTTAGGCTCATTTGTTTCGAGCCCATATCTTTTCGACTCAACTGTTTTGAGTCCCTTTTTTTTTAAGCCCATTTGTTTTAGGCCAATTTTCTACAAATATTACCTGCTGCAAACAGATAAAAAGTGTTGGTGGCAAGAAGACAACAAACGAAAGTCCCACAAAAAACATGGGAAATTTCCATTTTGTCGTCACCCAATCATGGCAGGCAATACCTCATGGGTTCACATGGGTTCTGAAGGAATCTTCAAGCTTTTCGAAAGACGTTTTGGCCTCTTCCATGTCAACTTGTCTATAAAAAGGGACTCATAAATCCTTAGAATGCAGACTATCTTTTTCCCTGAGAAAATTTTACTCTCCCCTGTAACCCATATCCATTTTGTAACCGATATCCACTCTCCTCCTCTGTAACCAATATTTCCTATATTGATTTACATTACAAATTTAAGTAAGATTCTATTTTTATTATTTACATTCTTACCATATTTTATATTTTTGTACATTTAAGTATGCTCTGTGTTTGATCAAGGATCCTGACATTGTTGTTCTTGCCTTATTCATTCGCATTAGAAATTTGTTTATATTTGCTTGCATTTACTCCTTTGTTCTTTTACAAAATTAGTATATCGGCTGGAAACCTATGACCCGATCTTAAAGATCATTCTCAGGTATAACAACACCACGTACTGTTTATATAATGTTAGTTTTTTAAACCCTTCACTTCTCCTTCACTTCACTTCTCTTTGTTTATACAACGCTTATTTTTTCAGAAGATTTCAAACTTGACACTATTACCTTATTTGACACAGGTGCAGATTTAAACTGCATCAAAGAAGGCGTGGTTCCAAAACGATTTTTACAAAATACCTCTGAAAAACTCTCTGTTGCTAATAATTCAAAATTGCATATTGCAGGCAAAACCCAAGCCTCTGTTTTCAACAAAGACATTTATCTTAAAACATTCTTTGTCGTTACAAAAGATATTAATCATACCATCATTCTTGGCATTCCATTCATTGACATGATCACTCCATATCAAGCACATCATAATTGTATTACCTCCAAAATCAATAGCATCAAACTTGTTTTTCCATTCTTAGAAAAATCTAAGACTAGAAATTTGAACTTGATTAAAGCATGCTCCATACATACCTATCATATCAATGCACTGATTCATGGAAAATAATTTCATCTACATGATTTACAAAACCATGTTTTCTTTTGTCGTATCAACAAACAATTACAAAACTCTGATGTACAAAAGAAAATCATTTATTTACAAAATAAGATTGAACAACAGATCTGTTTAGACTTACCTAATACATTCTAAAAAAGAAAACAACACATCGTTGATCTTGCATATGAAGATACTTTTTCAGAAAAACTTATACCTACAAAAGCAAGACCTATATAAATGAATGCTGATTTAGAACAGCATTGCATACTTGAAATCCGTGATCTCGAGTCTAAAGGTCTTATCTAAAAGTCTCGATCACCCTGGTCGTGTGCAGCTTTTTATGTAAATAAAAACTCTGAAATTGAAAGAGGCACACCTAGACTTGTAATCAATTACAAACCTTTAAATTCTACTTTAATATATATATATATATATATATATATATATATATATATATATATATATATATATTGTCGGGTCTCACTCGGGTTCGCCAGGGCCGCCCGGGTCATGAGTCAACCCGCCGGGTCAATCAGGTCTTATTGGTTTTTTACATTTGTTGGTCTTTCGCCTAACCCGGACTGATCCAGCCATCAAGTTGACCCGCCAAGCCAGTCCGGGTTTAATAACTATGCTATAAATTCCTAAAACTATCTTAAAATAACATACATGATATTATTCATGAGATAAAGTGATATTTTACTATTTATAAGATTATCAAGTTTCTTCTATAAATAGAATATTATGTCTTATATTTTCTGAAGAGAAGTATGTTAAAGAACATACAATAAAAAAAACACTTGAAAACATAAATAAATAAAAAAGAGTTAGCATTCAAGGCATAGTAATTCCTCTCTCATAAAATGGTTTTAAAAGATTTCTGATATGATGGTTTGTGTAGATTACTGTTGAAGGCAAGATCATTGGGTGGCTTGTGACAACTCAGCCTTAAAGAGTTAAGAATAACCTAAAAAAAGAAAAAAAATTGATCTTCAGATAATATTTGCTCAAATTAATCCTAAACAACCTGAATTATACAATAAGATCCTTGGGACTTGAAAAAAAAATTATTGTTTCCACTGTGTTTATGTGTTTTAGGAAACCTATGATATGATGGTTTGTATGGATTATTGTTGAAAGTCAGATAATTTGATGGCTTGTGACAATTCAGCCTTAAAGAGTTGAGGAAAATCTAAAAAAATAAATTTGATCTTCAGGTAATATTTGTTGAAACCTTAATCAACCCTGAATTGTACAATAACATCCATGAGACTTGAAAAAAAATTAAATTATTGTTTTATTATATTTATGTGTTTTAGGAAACCTAATAGGGAAAGGGATTGATTAATTGGTCAGAAGTTGGTATAACCGATTATCTTCTTTGAGGACTCGTACTTCTATATTTCTGTAGAAGTTGAAGGTTTAAGATTTCTAACCTCACGATTGTGCAGGAAAATGAAGAAAAAATCATCTCTCTATCATGGGAAGCAGGATCAATGACAATAAGATAAGCAAGAATAATAACGGGAAGACTAATGAAAAAATGAATGAGAAAGATAAACAATGACAGGAAGACTGTCCTAGATTTTCAGATGAACAATGTGAATAATGGATGAGAAAGATGACAGAAAAGCTACTACATACGGTGATGAATTGATTGACCCTGCTGCCGCGCTATCTCCCATACACCTGCCATGACAAATACTCCTAATGGCAAGTCACAATTGTACTACTAAGTTACCTTTGCAGAAATAAATGAATAATAACAACAATTCAAGTCTCAAACTACTCCACTTCATCGTATAAAGTCATAGGAAGCACGAACATAGACAGAAACAAAGTCATGATGACAAGTCACGAGAAACACGAACAAAACCAACTAGTCACAAGAACAAAATGTCATTCTGCAACTCACGAGAACAAAGATGTGCAGAAGCAATGAAACAAAGCAAGTCATGACAAGGAAATAAAGCAAGCCCTAGAAAAATAAATAAACAAAGAAATCCATGTCAAGGAAACAAAGAAAGTCTCATTGGAACCGTGTATAAATAATTAAGAATGACAAGATGCACTACAAGATTTCATAGTTTTACCGACGGACACATTCCGTCGGTGTGTGATTAGAAGTTCGTCGGTGATTTATTTACCGGAATCATCACCGACAGCATATGTCCATCGCCTTTCCTTTCGTCGGTGATTCCCCATTCCGTCGCTATATCAGTAGGGAAAACAAAAAAACCATTTGCCGATGGTTTTACAGACGAAATTTGCGCGCCAAAAAAAAGATTCCCGCTTGAAATATACCGACGGATTTTTATTCCGTCGGTGATATCGTGCTTTACCGACGGAAAAAAACCGTTGGTAAATCTGTCGGTAAATACCGACCGAATATATCCGTCTGTAAAGTCGTCAGTAAGTGTTGTAGCTTCTGTCAAATGCCGACGGATTAAGTCCGTCGGTAAGGCTGTCGGTGAGTGTTTAAAATACCGACCGAATATATCCGTCTGTAAATGCGTCGGGAATGCTACTGTCAGTTGCTGACGGTTTTATTCCGTCAGTAAAACCCTTGGTAATAGTTTTTTTCAAATTTTGTTTTTAAAAAATTATTTAGAATATATAATATAAAACTATATAAATTAATGGTAATACAAACCAATTATGCAAATAAAATTTATATTGAACATCAAAAAGAAAAAAAATCAAAGTTAAATAATATTCATTACAAACTGAATTTGTTTCAAAAAAAATATTAAAGGAAATTTTGAAGGTAAATAATGTTTATTACAAATTAATATAAAGGTGGAGCTGGAGGAGGAGGAGGTCCTGGAGGAGGCTGGCGGTTATGCGGCCAAAAAGGATTAGGCGCACACGTTCCACTCTGTGTTGCCATGTTCATGACCATTTCGCGAAGCTCTTAATACTCCGCTCTTTGTTCTGCATGAGACGCTTTGAGTTGTGCGTACTCCGCTGATAGGTGGTCGTATTTTTCGGTGAGCTGAGCCGTGTGTTGCTGCAAGGCCACGAACTCCTTAGATTGGGAGCTCGATATTGATTGGGAGCTCCCAACAGTTGAAACACTACGGGTCGACCGCAAGTTGTCGGCCGTAGTGTTGGAGAGCCCGTAAACCCAATTTTTATCGGGTCCACCTGACGATCCAACCTCCATCCACAAATCCGGATCGAATTCCGGATGGGTCAAAATATCATCCCCGTATCTCTTCCTCAACCGATTATTATAGGTCTCCTAAAAATAAAAATAAAAAGTAATCATCATATTCAATTCAATAAACATAATAACTTACAAAATAAAATGGTTGAACAAACATACCACGAAATGTTGAGCACGGTTATCAACGAACTATTGCGCCCCCTTTTGGCGGTCTTGACTCCGCACGTGTGTCTCCACAGACAGCTCCATCGGGCTCGGCTCACGTCCAAGAGACGCAGCCTATAATGAAAAAAGATATATTAACAACAACTTAATTTAACAATATATTTCATTTAAATTAATCTTACCATCCGTTTTGTATGTGCAGCAAACAGAACGGAGCCGCCAGTGTGCATTGTCACCGAGCCATGAATTGGCCGATTCCGGTTGCCATCACCGAATTGTGAGCGTCGTGTGAACCGCTCAGATGTCACGTGCTCAAGATAGTGCGGCCATATATCTTCCGAGATGTATATCGGTTTGAAATCCCTCCAAACCGCAACATCGTTCCAGCCTTGGAAACCCCTATCCCTCGCGGTTTTTTTTGCCCTTTTTTATGCTTCATACCAAAAATCACGCAACCTACTTCACGCAACCAAAAATTACATTTCGAAACATAAATTTTTGTCTAAAAAAAATCTTGTATTGTTTTTGATCTTACCTAATTGCCGCGTGATTTTCCCACACCCTCCTCACAACAGTGTTATGCTCACTGTCCCAGCAGAATTTGTGCTGTGTATAAATAAAGAAGTTTAAATAAAAATAATAATTAATTTACAATTATATTAATAATTTATTAGAAATAAGCTGAAAATTATAAATTAACACCAACCTGAAATCTGTCAAACCATGCATTGATTTGAGGCATCCATTCAAGATGCTTGGATATCTGACTCCATTGAAATAATGGAATCTCCATCAATGATTTAAACGCCGATGATATTACTCGGGCGGCCTCAATGTTTGTGAACTTGAAAAGAAATGAAATAAATTAAATAGTGATTACTTTATAAATTATGTTGTAATTTTTTTAAAAAAAAAATTAAAACCTTAACAAACTTACATTGAAAGGTCGTCCTTCCACTATGCCTCGTACTTGCGGGAAAATTGATTCCGCTGCGAAGGCACCCCGCCTTTACGCTGTGAAGTAGCGCTGGAAGAGGCAGCATCGGTTGACGGCGCAGGTGGTGTAGGTGCCTCTTCTTGAGAGGCACCTAAGAAAATATCATCATCGCTGCTAGACGAACAAGCTGCGACCGTACGTGAGCGACCAGCACTGGATTTCATTCTACGCATCTACACAATTTTATACAAATAATTATATAATTAAATTCAAATGTTAAAAAAAAATTTGACAGCACCTCCCCTATACTGGATACTACTCAAATCCACAAACCTGCACATATTAACAAAAGCCACAACCAATTGACCCAATCTATACTAATTATTCCAACATATTCAATTACTAATCCTAAGGTAAATTCAACATTAAGAATTATAATTTAACAAATTATTCAATAATTATGCCAATACAACAAAACAATAAATTAAAAAAAAAACTCTAGAATAACAATCAAAATAAATGGAAAAAATTAAACACAAATCATGCCAATACAACAATAAAAAAATATTCAATAAATTCAAAAAAAAAACTATAGACTTTAGCAATGAATTATGCACAAAAAAAAAAACTATAGACTTTATCTACATTACAAAAATACAGCAAAACAAAAAACATAGCAAAAAAAACCCTTAAAATAAAATGAAATAGAAGAAATACATACCTTTTAAACTGATGGAGATTCACGAGAAAAGTTGCTAGAGATTGCTGGTGAAACCTTTGAAGAACGGAGAGGAAAAGAATCGATGAAAAACTGAGGAGAAGAAAAAATGAACTGAAGCGGCGGTCGGGGGAACTTATATGGCAGTTTTACCGACGAATTCCCCGACGGATATAAAATTAATTATTATTTTAATTTATTCCGTCGGTGCAGTGTCAAAAATCCGTCGGTAAATTTTGAATTTCGCACCAAAATTTTTAATGACCCTCCATATTTTTTGTGGTCTGTCGGTAATTCCGTCGGCAAGATGACGCGGTCAGAGATGCATTTAATGCACAACCCTTTGGAATTCGCGCGGTCTGTCGGTAAACTTGACCCGCCGACAACTTACCGACGGATTTATATCCGTCGATATGGACGTCGGTGACTGTGGCATTTCAAGTAAATATTTTCGAACTCTCTGTGAATTGCCGACGGATATAAATCCGTCGGTATTAGGGTCGGTGATGATGGCATTTCAAGTAATTATTTTTGAACTCTCTGTGAAATGCCGACGGACTTATATCCGTCGGTATGGACGTCGGTGATTGTGGCATTTCAAGTAATTATTTTTGAACTCTCTGTGAAATGCCGACGGACTTAGTCCGTCGGAATGGACGTCGGTGAATGTGGCATTTCAAGTAATTATTTCGTGTTACAAAATATATCATCCATGATCTATAATTATTTCAAGTAATTATTTCGTAATTGTGGCATTTCAAGTAATTATTTCAAGTAATAAATATTTTGTGTTTCAAAATATATCATCCATAATCTAAATTACATGAAAAAAAGGGTTTTA
>Ga0307509_10012683_pt1 | contig 10051 bp, 2 predicted proteins | sample 10_EM_MG_FD_202245 | JGI IMG/M metagenome (GOLD analysis project Ga0307509, IMG submission 202245) | Populus trichocarpa ectomycorrhiza microbial communities from riparian zone in the Pacific Northwest, United States - 10_EM | ecosystem: Host-associated > Plants > Roots > Unclassified | place... | reverse complement strand
AGTTTAATGCACTCCTTTTCCATTATAGATGTAGTGTACTTGATTTTTAGATTATTGAATCGAAAGGCATAACTTTTAATAGGATCCTAAATTATCCTGGTTAAGTTAATCAATGTCACTTTTGGTTCTATTTTATAAAAATGCTCGTAGAAATGAGTTTCCATCTTCTTTCGACTTTTAATAAAGTTGGGTGAAAATATAGAGAACCACTGAAAGACTATGTTAGTCAATGATAAATCAATTAGTCTTAGTTTTATGAAAGGATTTGTTGCATCATTACCATATTGGTCGGTGAATTTGACAATATATTCTTTTGTTGATTGGTTATCTTTTCTATAAACCTATTTTAGAATTAGTGATATTTATTCCTCTAAAAATTGGATGCAACCTATCAACTCACTCTAAATATGAACGATTATAAGCAGATCTAGATGTTCATCCAAATTATAGCCTTATTTCCATTTAAGTATTAGCCTTATTCAACCTTGTGTATCATTCCTCGTGTTATTGATCATTAGTAAAGGCTTGTTACGCTAGAGGATTGGGTTTTCTCTAGTGCAAAACAACATATGGGATATTAAACTACCTTATGACATGTTATTATAGTTGGTAATAGGGTTATTGAGCCATGTAATTGACATGTGATTACTTATATACTTACAAGACAACTAGTGTATCAATGGTGACCATTACCTAGGCTTCGTTAAGGTTGTTGTAGTGCCTAATACATTGGCATGTTATACCCTGCATAAGGCATTGTGCTTTCAAATACTCCTAATAAAATACTTATGACTACATAACTTACTAGAACTTGTCCCATAGGTGTATGAGTTTATGAGGTTCTAGATCTAGTTTGTCATAACTCATTTTGAATCTAATTCAATATATCACATATGGTCTACATAGTTTTATTGACTATAAATATTATTATGGTAGGTTGTGTTCATTGTATTCTCCATCTTTATCTAAATGATCCTCATATTAATATTACAAAGATTTAATGATGGATGCCTATGTAGGAGGAGCTATGGCTAGTTAGTACTCATCATAGCTTATTGTAATCACCTAATAAAATCATCTAGCCCATACAAAGGATACTTATAGGCCTATGTTTGAGGCACATATGCGCCAACATACTCGTTTATGGTTGATTGTGATGTCGTCGTTAAGAATGGTAAAAACATGAGATATTGTATATGGACATCATGGTTTTGTCTAAATATAGTTTTATATTATAAAAGCGAGTTAGACAATGAAGATCCATCTCATAACACGTTTAATATTGGTTGTTCCATAAGGACTTGTGGTGATGGTGGATTATCAGGTTCTTCTCAACCAAGAAAATAAACTTTATTTGCTAATTATTTGTTTATCAGGTGTTACAACGATAAATTTACTTATATTCTTTTTTTGTGGTATAATTGTTGGTTAATAGAATGAATACTTAATCTTATCATACTAGGCATGTTGATATATTGATTTAACACCTAATTGTGTGATCTATCGTCTATTAATCAACTGACCAATTATGAATTTTCTAATTAATTATACTATAAAAAAAGATAGATTGAATAAATTATAGAAATAAATTGTATATGTGGGGTTAATTATATTTCCTATTAGATGGATGATCCTATTTCAACTGGTACAGTGTTTGAGTCCTATCTAAACATCTAACTCAAATTCTAATTCTAATTATATATAGGTAACCTATAATTCTAATTATATATAGGTAACCTATATCAAATAAGAAGGTATATTGAATCCTAATGCAAACTAAACTTTTTATTCACTGATAATCACATTAATTATAACCAAGGTATACCACTCAGTCAGTTTAACTTGTAAGGATTCCTACTTTAGTTAAAATTGAACCTTATGATCATTCATGTAAATTTAAATTTGTACTATTGATTATTTAATCAAATGCTTTCTAGTTTTTTAATTTAATTAGGACTCTTCAAACTTGATATATTCCACTTGTTGCGATCAATTTTAGTCTTTCGTTTTCATTTTGATAATAAACAATTAGTATTTTTACGTGAATGCTTTTTTTTTTCTTAGGTAAATATCACTGACGCACCTTAAGCCAACCCTTCCAGAAACAACCGGTAGAATGATGAGAATTAACCGGAAGTGGTGGATTGCTCCAATAAATTTTTTTAAAAAAAAAGGCTATTCCATTTGACCAAATGTCACGGCACCATATAATAAGACAATTTGATTCTTAATCATCGAGATTGCCTGAAAATTTGGGTAAATATATTGCAGTAAAATATTCCATCTGACAGCTTCAATTATGTCAGCCATCCTACAATTGTGCGGTTCCGGCAACTATCATGATATGTCGACTGCTATCATGATATATCGGCTGTATATGTTTCTGTAAATATTTGATTTTTTTTTAATAATTTTTTTATATTATTTTAATATGCTGATATAAAAAATAAATATATATTATTTTAAAATATTTTCAAATAAAAACTCTTATTATTATAGTAAAAAACAATATCTTAGTAATAGTGATAAGTGATGTGGGAAATGGCATTCACAAAAAACACAATTTAATGTATCAGGATTTTTTACTAACTTACGTTGAAGTAATCAAATCCCTGGCCCTCAAAAGAATCGATGAGAAGTAATATCGATTTAGAACAGTTTATTTTTTAGTTTTAAAAATATTTTAAAAAAATTTGAATTTTTTTATTTTAAATTATTATTTTTATGCTTTTATATTCTTGAGTTGATATTAAAAATAAAATTTAAAATATTAAAAAATATTACTTTAATATATTTGTAAATAAAAATACTTTAAAAAACATTCATTATTATCCCAGTAAAATCATTAAAAAAATATTGATATTTCAGATTTCCATTGTAAAGGCGGCAGCCTACTTTTAATGCAGCATTGCAAGAAATTGACTTCAGGACCACTTGGACCCAACGAGATAATTTTCAATACTGGAGGTTCTAAAACAGTTTAATCTACTGGCTCTACCATTACAAGAAAGCCAAATAGAACAAAAAAAACCTACCTGCCCTGAGGAATCAAAAGACAATCCAATCCTTGAACGCCAATACAAACGATTGAAATATATCCAACAGTCATTCATTGTCACATACAAAGTAACTGGAAAACATAGAATGTCTAGAATAAAGCAGGTAAGAGAGCTGCAAACCTGAAGCAACCAGCCAATTTGGCAGCAAAACCAGACTCACTCAGTAAAACACCGGAAGTGAAACATATAGATGGGGAAACTGGGCTGTGGAATCGATGGTGGTCTGAATGAAGCAAAGTTCAGTGCACCTATACCATGGATTGGTCTCTACATAGCAGTGGCATCTCTGGCCTGTGCAATTGCTATGGCTGCGGATTTCATCCGTGGCTTCCGCCAACAGAAGTTCTGGTTCCCGAGCAAATTCTTCTCCATTAATGCCACTTCACTGACCATAATAGCTGTGGCAGTCAAATTGTCAGTGGATCTAAACACTGCTATGCCTCGCCGCGTTGATCAGCTCGCAAAACTTAGCAGTGGTGCCTTGCTCTGTACAGTAATGGGTAACTCTATGCCTTCTCTAGGAACTATGGACAACAATGATTTATACACAAATATTATTGCTTTAGGAATACTCGTTGTTACTGTTATTGTTAATACGGGAATCCAATTAGGCACTGGTGTAATATATCTTCACTGGAAAGAGCATGCTTTAATTATGTTTCTCATGCTTATTTTGCTTGTAATCCTAAGCTTTTCGGCTTTAACTGTGCCGGTAACTAAAAAATATTTCCAATATAAATATAATAAGAAGTATGGTATGGCTCTGAAAGAAGACTCGAATGAAACCAGCAAAAGGGAAGACAGGGAACTTAAAGAAGATATAATGAAATTCTGGATGATGGCTCATACCTGCAACCCCCAGTTCGTGGTTGGCCGTTCAGTTACATGCACGGCCGCAGGTGCATTCTGTCTCCTTGGTGCTATGACTTTAGCAGAGGCCATGCTGCGATCTTACTTGATGCCCTGGTCATTCAAATTTTGCACCGGAGAGTCTGACTATGAGTGGTCGACCATCTTAATTCTTATTACACAGACCATTGCAGTAGGAGTTGGTACTATTGCCCCAGCAATCAGATGGTTCACTGCTGTAAACTTCAGATGCCCAATCAGAAGGATGAAAAGCGGCAAAAGAAAATGGACAGTAGAAAGGTACTGGATCCAGTTGCTTGTGGAGATTAAAGAGTGCCCACTAAGCATACGATTCGAGGACCGGTTTTGCAAGAAATTTGCCCATCATGTTAAAAACAAACTGGTGGACCTCTGTATTGGAATGCAAACGGGAATTGTGTTGGGAAGCAAAGTGATTCAGTTCATTTCAGTTTACTTCATGATCCAGGTTTTGTTATTCTTTGATTTCTGTAAGAAGTTAAAAACGATGAAACCCAAAAACGGCATTTCATCTGACTCGGGATCAGAATCACGATCGACTCCAAAACCAGATCTCAGACGTTACGTTATGCATCTTGAAGGTGAAGACGAGCTAGTTGAGTTGATGATGAAGAACAACTTTGATGCCACTGATCATTGGCTGCGAAGGGGGGAAAGGAAACAGCCAAAGCATCTCACAGAACTTCTGGAAAAATCAACCTTTGCAGAAGGATTTAAGGGAGTGAGAGAGTTTGACAGTGACCTAGTTCTCTCTTTAGTTTGTGATGAACCTCCTAACTGTTGGGCTCTTCCTGTAGTAACTCTGACAGCCATTGCAGTTGCACTTCCAAATGTCAGTGGTAGTTTAATGAAACAGTTGATGCGCAGTGTAAATGAAGGCCTCATGTATGTCAGACTCATAGAAGATAGCCTGGACGCAAATGGAGAATTGCTTAACATCAGGAAAGCAGCAAGTGTTGCATGGGTAGGAGTCGATCTCTTCCACAAGTGGCTAGATGTGGACCTTCGAAAACTGTCCTTCCAAGCAGAAAGCACTAAGGAAATACTCGAGAAACTATCTGATGCTGCAAAGAATAGGTTGGAGGAGTTTAAGAAGACACCCATGAATCAATGTCTGAAGGAAGGACCTTCAAAGTGGCCCATCAAGATACTGGCCGCTAATTCCATGTATAGGATAAGCCAAACTCTTCTGCAGAATTGTGAAAGAAGAAATGGCTTGATCGACGAAAGATTATTTGAAGCTTTAACTGTCATGATCTCTGATATACTGGGCGCTTGTCTAACTAACTTACGGCAGGTCATATTCCACTGTTTGAGCAGGGCTGTCACTGATAGAGAGCATTGTGTACGCAGAGCCGTTTTCATTCTTGGAAAAACTGAAAAGATTCGGAAACTTCTAGATCAGCAGCCTATTTCCACTTTAGATCCAGATCAAATGGCCTACATTGATGAGTGGCGTTCAATGCATGATTTGAAGATCTCTTTGCCCTCCATTCCATCTTCAGCAAAGAGTGAAACGGCCTTATCCACTTCGAGCGACTTGTATATAACCATGGAATGAAATTACTAGTTGCTTGGAGTTGCAAAACAGGAGCAACTTATGACTATTGCTGTGTAATATTTGAATTATTACTTGCAACTAATGTCAACATGTAATGAAGATAGTCCATCTAGAAGTAGAAAGTAGATTTTTTGTGAAACTGAGGATGCAGTTGGCATCCCTTGATCAATTGTAACAGTGCAATGAATCTATATGGCAGTATATGAGTTGAGATTACCATAAAGTATCCAATTGAACGTTTTTTAACTATTAGGTGAAGAGAACTAGAACATGGTGGATCTGTGGAGTTAAACATGCCGTATGGCTCATTCAAAAGCTTCAGAATCTTGTATCACAAAAGGAGACTCGATTTCTTCCCAACTTGTTCAGCCTCTTGAACTTCAATTCTTAATAAATATACAGCCATAGGACCTCCCTCACCTGTAGAATGATGACAATTAAGCGTGGATTGCTTCTATAATTTAAGCATTTCCATTTTGACCAGAACCAGAAACTTCCATTGTCCACTGATCTACGTTGGGTAAGAATGTCTTGGCATCGTATAGACAACTTTTGGGGAATATCAATATAGCTACAAATGTTAGAAATTTATGCTTAAAAATTCAATTACTTTAGAAATTATCTGGCAACAGCAACTACATTAGCTTAACATAATTCTTCCAACTGTGTCACAATTTACAAAAAGATTGTGATAATATTAACTGCCACAGCATCAAGACTTTCATACACAAGCAGTGGTGATGTAAGAAATTGACATGCATAAAAAAAAAAAAACAATTCGATGTGCCAGGATTTTTTAACTCAAGCTAAAGTTTAACAAATCAAATCCCTCCGCCCCTGAAGATTTGATGGGAACTAATATCCATTTAAGGAAATTGAAGCCTTGCAGCTTAATTATACAGCAGCATTGTGCCAGACATCGACTCCAGGGCCACTTGGATCCACAAAAAATAATTCAACACTGGAGGTCTATGATGCTCTACTTGATCACCATTGCAAATAGCTGAATTGACAACAACTCTGTCCACTCCTGAGGAATCAAAAGACAATCCAGTCCTTGACAACTCCAAGCCAAACGGTTGAGATACATTTAACAGTCATCCTGCTTTGTTTCAAACAGTATTTTAACTTGACCATAGACAATATCCGGTGCAAAGCAGATAAGAGAAGGGCAAACTTGAAGCAACTCGATCAACCCATTTGCCAACAAAACCAGGCCAAGCAACAAAGACCAAGCAACTCGATCATACTTGATGCCCTGGTCATTCAAATTTTGCGTTGGGGAGTCTGACTATAAGTGGTAACCAATTTGGTTCTTATTATGCAAACTGTTGCAGTAGGAGTTGGCCCTATTGCCCCAGCAATTAGATGGTTCACTGCTGTAAAATTCGATGCCCTACAAGAGGGAAGAATTGCCACAAATGAGAATTCAAAGTAGAAAGATACTGGATCCAGTTGCTTGTAGAGATGAAAGAGTGACTATTAACTGTACGAATCCAGGACCGGAGCTGCAGGAAACTTGCCCGTGATGCAAAAAATCAATTGTTGAACCTTCGTACTGGAGTGCAAACTGGAATTGTGTTGGGAAGCAAAGTGTGTCAATTCATTTCTGTTTACATTGTTCACTGGATTTTAGTATTCTCTGAGTTTTGCAAAATAAAGAAGTTAAACCCCAGCAACCGCATTTCAAGTGACTTGCGATCAGAGTTACGTTCCAGTCCCAAAATGGATCTCAGCCATTTCGTTTTGCATCTTAAAGGTGAAGGTGAACTGGTTGATCTGATGATGACGAACAACTTTAATGTCACTGATCATTGGCTGCAGAGGGGAAAAAAGAAACAGCCAAAATATCTCATAGAAATGTTAGAAAAATCAACTGTTGCAGAAGGTTTAAAGGGAGTGAAAGAGTTTGACTATAACCTAGTTCTCTCTCTAGAATGTGACGAACCTCCTAATTGTTGGACTCTTCCTGTGGTGACTCTGACAACCATTGCAGCTGCACTTCCAAATTTCAGTAGTTTAATCAAGCAGCTGATTTGCAGTGTACATGGAGGCCTCATGAATGTCAAACTCAATAAAAGATTACCTGGATGCGAAATTTTTTTTGATTACATCAGGAAAGCGGAAAATGTTGTGTGGCTAGGAGTTGATCTCTACCAGAAGTGGCTAGATGTGGATCCCCGAAAACTGTCCCTCCAAGCACAAAGGATGTGCTCAAGGGACTTGCTGATGCTGCAAAGAACAGGTTTGGGGATTTTAAGAAGACAGAAATGAATCACTGTGAAATTGAAAGCCCTTCAAAGTGGCCCCTCAACGTTTTAGCTGTCAATTCCATGTATAGAATAACCCAAACTATTCTGCAGAATTAAGAAGGCAGAAATAATCTGATGGGCGAAATATTATTTAAGAAGGTGAAGGTGAACTAGTTGATCAGAAACTATCTGTCATGATTTCTGATATACTAGGTGCTTGCCTCACTAACTTGCGACATGTCTTATGACAGTGTTTGAGCAGGACCAGTGTTGAGAGTGAATATGATGTACAGAAAGCAGTTTTCCTCTTTGGAAAAACAGAAAACATCCTGAAAATTATAGATCAATGATCAATGTCCAGTTTGAGGCCAGATCAAATGGCACGCATTGATCAGTGGCGTTCACTGAACAATGTGAAGAACCATTTGCCCTTGATTCCATCTACAAAGAAGAGTAGCACAACCTTGTGTACCTGACGATTGATTAAAAGTTGCTAGCCTGGAGTTGGAGGAAAGTAAAAGCGGTTCGTGAACATGCTGTGTAATCCTTGAAATTAGTCAGCTTTATGCTTCATGTGTGATGTTATATGTTATTTCTAGGTAATTTTTTTTTCAATCAGAATTCAGAAGTTTAAAGCTCTGTTTGTTATTCAATTGTAATTGAACAAACCAGGAAATGTATGCACCAAAAGTAACTCATGCCATCCATGTAAGGAGGTAACCTTCATGAGAATTTAACAGGTCATTCTTATATAACAGCACCAATGAGCGTCATCGTCTAGATTGAAAAGGAGCTATAGTCAGTTGAAAGGGATTAAAATGCACACCAGAAGTGCACATGACTAGGGCACTAGGCAGAATGTGGAAAGAACCCTGTGGATTACCTTTGAGAGGCAAGTCAAAGAGCTTGGATGAGACCACTTAGCAGCAGTCATAACCTGTAGATACACTAACAAAGAGATGGTTGGAGAAGCACAAGAGTCGGGAATGGAAGTTGTGACTTGTGAGGTAGAAAGAGCACCAAACCATCCGGTGCTGGAAGGATGCCCCAGTCAAGTTAAGAACCTCTCCATTGCTACCAGACATCAAGATATTACACATTCATGAAGCAATTTGTTGAGACGTGTGAGTTAGCAGCAGAAAAAGACATATTCAGGTGAGCCCCAGTGGTGTGGCATCAGGCATTCAAACTCTGGAAATTGACATGAATTATCAAAGGACTGACATGCCAAATAGACCTATATTGGAGCATTATTTCTCCAGGTTTCATAAAACTACTAATTAGTGATGATGGGGGGAGTTGGCAACATGTAGCCTGAGTCAAGGAATGGTTCTTGTGAAAGGAAAGGAGAAATGTCTCCAAGAAATTGATTAAAATATATACTGTAACAGCAAAGAAAATCCACGTCCTGTAGTTTTGAGGATGCCAACAACATAAATTGATGAAAACATCATTCAGCTCACAATACCTTTTGTTTAGAAACAGAAGAAAACACAATCATTATAAACTAGAACATAAGAACCCAATTTTAGTTTATCCTTCTGTGTATAATTTTAAAACCGCGCAGCAGTTTTATTCACCAAAATAAGAAGCTTAACTACTGAAATCGATAACAAGCAAGGCAAACGGTGTCCTAGCAACCTATGCATTTTAATTTTAAGCATTAATTCAATTTATGCATCCTTCAAATAATCAAATTGCGAGCAATAGTACAATTTGTTTTGACATTCATTAATTGCAATGCCAACCACATTTTGTTTTTGCTCTTGTGAAAAGCACTCCGCCAGTATCATCAATTTCCAGCAGTAAGAAACAATTGAAGAACGAGACGAAAACAGAAAAATAAAAATTCTATTAATTCAAAATATTGATTAAAACAAAACTGTTCCAACTACAAAACCCAAGATCTTGCTTACCCCAAACAAAAAGCTCTCAGAACAGCCTACGAAGCACCCTAAAACCACTAAACAGAAAAGAAAAAAAGAACCTGTAATCCAAAAACAGGGAATAAGTAATAAAAATCAATCATCGCCGTCTCTCTTCTTGGGCTTCCTATAAGTTTCCTCGATGTGATTGGCGATTAAGAGACCAGTATTGGTAATCTTCCTTACGTTTGGAACGTTGTAGTTTTGAGCAACGTAGACGCCGAACACCGTCCCTGCGATGAACAAAAACCCGCTCCGAATTATCCCCATCTTTACTTTTACCAAACGAAAAAAGGGTTTATTTATTTAGATCTGAGTGGACCGCGGGGGGGGGGGGGGGGGGGGGGGGGGGTTTTTAAGTGGGAA
>Ga0307509_10012682_pt1 | contig 10051 bp, 8 predicted proteins | sample 10_EM_MG_FD_202245 | JGI IMG/M metagenome (GOLD analysis project Ga0307509, IMG submission 202245) | Populus trichocarpa ectomycorrhiza microbial communities from riparian zone in the Pacific Northwest, United States - 10_EM | ecosystem: Host-associated > Plants > Roots > Unclassified | place... | reverse complement strand
ACAGTGCACCACACTGCAAGTTCAATTCTGTAGTATACCTTAGTATACCTCATTGTATATATGTATAGTACATGCAATAAATGGGGTGTTGTCTGCATGCAGCCTTGTGTGTGAGCAGGCAAGCCATGGGTGTCCCCACTCCCCCTCCCTGTCCCTCTTGCACCTTCGCTTTGCCTCACATAACTTCAGGTCCGGTTCAGGTCCAAACCCTAGAAGAACCTGAACCAGACCTAAAGTCTGGTTCTCTTGAGTTCAGGTTCAGGTTCATGAAAATCTGCGAACTGGACCCAAAGTCCGGTTCCAGGTTCGGGGAAATTTGCTGCTGAACCAGACTTAACCGGACTGCAGCATCCCTAACCAGGTGTCACCCTGCCAAATCATGGGTTAGCATTGCCTTCTCTGAGAGCAGGGGAGGCTCACAGGTATCATTTGGGGCTTGAGTCTTCTTTAGAAGAGGATAGTGTGTGTGAATGTATAAGTGAGCACATGGGGTAATGGAGTGGGAAGTCCCACTCTTCTGTGGTCTGTAATTATTTGTTGTGTACTATATAGTAATGCAGAAGCTACAAATATGGAATGTAGTTACTAAACACTTCGGGGATGCCCTTGGGCTCAAGTTGGGATGATTCCCAACACCCCCCTTCAAACTGATACAAGTCCTAGCCCAATAACATGTTTATTATGTTTAACATGTGGCAATGCCTTAGTGAATATATTGGCAGTTTGTTCTGGGTTGCAGATGCTCACAAATTCAATGATCACATCCTGAACTAAATCACAAACCCAGTGCCAGCGTATATTGATATGTTTGGCTCTCTGATGGAAGACAGGGTTCTTGGCCATAGCAATTGATCCCTCATTGTCACCATGCAATAGTGTCAGTGTGTCTGTTTGTAGTATGCCAAGCTCCGAATGTAGACTACAAAGCCAGCACACCTCTCATGCTGCTTCCGACATGGCAATGTACTCTGCTTCCATCGAAGATAATGCCTTTGTTACTTGTTTCTTAGAGCTCCATGTAATAGCTCCACTGCTAGTGATAAACACATAACCCAAGATGGATTTTCTCTCATCAGCATTTGCATATGAAGTGTCTGTATATCCTATGAAATTCAGATATTTGACGTCCACCTTGTAAATGATGCTGAGACTTTGGGTGCCAGATAAATATCACAACACATGCTTAAGGGCAGTAGTATGTTGCAAACTCGGATTGGCAGTGTATGATGCTAGTCTGTTGACCACATAGGAAATATTGGGTCTTGTCACATTTGCTACATATTGCAGCTCCCCTAGCAGTCTTGCAAATGAGTTGCTGCAATTCCCAATCTCTCCATCAGGATTGGGGACTAACTGCACATTAGGATCAAGTGGAGTTGAGACTGAATTGCAATGCTCATGACCTTCTTTGCACAAAATCAATTCTATGTATCTTTTTGAGGAGATCATGATAGATTCTGGTGTTCTTGTAATCTTGATGCCAATTATCTTTTGTGGCTCACCAAGATCCGTGACCTTCCACTCTTTCTCAACATCTGATTGTGCTTTATCTCAAAGGTTGATTGTAGTTGCAAAGATCAATAGATCATCAACCCAGACAGCAATAATCGCAAAATCTTCTCCTATGTGCCACACATAAATGCATGGATCTGATTGCAAATGCGCATACCCACGCTTCCTCATTTTAGAATCAAATTCATGATTCCATTCTCTGCCGGCTTGTTTCAAGCCATACAAGGTCTTAATTAATAGGCATATGCATCCTGTGCCATCACCATAGCCTTCTGGCTGTTTCATATAGACTTTCTCTTTTAGGATACCATTTAAATAAGTGCCTTTTATATCCATCTGGTGGATGTATAGCTTGTGCTTTGCTGCTACTGCTAACAGCAATCTTATGGTCTCCACTCTGATGACTGGCAAATGCATTTCAAGGAAATCATATCCTGGACATTGGGCGCATCCTTTAGCAACTAATCTAGCCTTGTACTTTTGGAGTTTTCCATCTTTGTCTCTTTTCTTGGTGAAGATGAACTTATTGGTGATTGGAATTACACCTGGGGGCTTTTCCACAAGCTTCCAAGTCCCCATGCATTTTAACTGGTCAAGCTCTATTTTTATAGCCTGTTCCCATTCCAGCCATTCTGGCAATGCCTTTGCTTCACAGAGACTATTGCAATCGTCATCCTGTATGACTGTGAAAGCTTTCTCTTGGACATCAACGATTCCAGCCTCTTCCTCATCTGGAAAGGGGTCATTCATATATTTATAATCTGGTCTGACTCCCCTTGTCTTACAAGGTTCTTCCAGGTCAAGGTCTGAGTCCAAGTTGCTTGTGGTTTGCTTTTTTGGGATAACTTTCCACATGTTTTCTTCCTTTGCCCCCCCTTTGCATGGAGGATTCTCCCTTCCTTCATGCTCAGTTTGGTCCCCCACTTCAAGCCTGGGCATATCTATGGCTATTTCTTCAGGTGGGGTGGGATCCACAGGGTTAAGGAAATGATAATTTCTTGTGGTTAGGATATTTTTTGTTGCTGCATTATAGAATTTTATTGCTTTCGAGCCCTCATCATATCTGACGTATGCTCTTCATTGAGACTTTGGCAGCATCTTTTGCTGCACATTTTGTCCTTGTAATAGCACCCATACTGGGGCTCTGAACTCACAGAGATGGGAAACGTTTGGCTTTTTACCATACCAAACTTGGTATGGTGTTTGATTCCCTAATCTTGGCAATGTCATATAGGACATATTCTAAAGATACGCAGCATGGGCAACTGCTGGTTCCCAGAGGAATTCTGGTAAGTCTGAATCTACTAACATCACTCTTGCAAGTTCTACTAACGTTTGGTTCATCCTTTTAGCAACACTGTTCTGAGATGGTGAATACGGCGCTGTTAGCTGCAATTGGATGCCTTCTGAATGGCACCAGCTCCTCAAATTTTCATTGAGGAACTCAGTTCCTCTATCTATTCAGATACTACACAGGCTAGCTCCTCTAGCCTTTAGGTATGCCATATAGTTCTTTATTCTTTGTGCGGCCTGATCTTTGGTCTTTAGAAATTCAACTGTGATATGCCTCACAGCATCGTCAACAAGCAATAAGTAATATTGGTTGCCATTGATCAATCATTTGTCATATTTTCCCCACAAATCTGTATGCATGAGTTCCCCCACTTTTGTTTCTCTTGTTGAAGCAGGGCCATATAGAGCTTCAAAGAGTTTTGCTTCTGTATACGCAATACAGTTGGGTTTTGACAAATGTGTATCGATGTTCAAGCCATCAACAAGGCTGAGATGTCCTAATTTCTCAAGACCTGAATAGGTGATATGGCCAAAATGTTTGTGCCATATCTCCCAAGATATTGATGGCTGTGCACTGAAACATATTAAGTCTGATATTATATTTTTGTCATCGTCAGGTATTAGAGAAGGAGGAGCAATAGCAAATCTAATTCTATAGAGCTTGCTATCCTTCCTATGTCCTTTAGCAATCATAGTGTTTTTATTTGAATTCAGTGTGACTATTTGATCTTCGAAATGGGCACTATGTCCAGGAGCTTTATCCCAATGGATGACCAATAATAAGTTGTTCTGATTGCATGGGATATGGAAAACATTATTCAAACAAATGATATTTGTTTTCCTATCGCATTCAGAGCTCAAATATACAGTGCCTTTGCCCACTGCAAACACTTATACTCCTCCAATGCCAGTTACTTTTATGTCTGGTACTGGATTGTAGGTTGTGAATGCATCTTGCTGATTCATAATGTGGACTGTGGATGCTGAATCTGTGACCCATTCAAATGAATCTTCATTTTCAGACATCTCAAGGCTACTTTTTACAGGAAGATGTACTACATTAACACAACTTGAATCTTTTTCTTGACGATAAATCTGGATCTTTTTGTCATCAGCTGTGTCAACTTCATCAGTCCCTATAATGGACACTGCTAATAAATTCATGAATGCTCTGTGAATGTTGGCATTGTTCACTTCAGCACCATCTTCTGCACTGTGTGACTGCTTCTGCCTTTTGTTGGAAGACTTGCCTTCCTTTTCTTTTCCTTTCCATGGACATTTACTTCCACTCTCCTGAGGGACCCAGCACTTGTTGCCCTTGTGGAAGCAGTCACAATCCGTGCATTTCTTCTGGCCTAGATACTTACAATCTTTCTTCTTGTGGTTGTCGTGTCCACAATGATTGCAATGGAGCTTCTTATACAAGCTTGAGGAGCCATTGGAAGTGCCCTGCTTCCTTTTGCCTGAAGACTCAGACAGATGGTTAGCCAATGATGAGTTGGACTTCTTGTTCTGCTTCTGGGCCTTCGTATCTTGTTTCTTCTGGGACTCTATCAATTTGTATTCTTGCCTGATTATCCCAATAAGCTTCTGGGAATCTACACATTTCTTTGGGTCCTTATCTGCTTTGTCCACATGCCCTCTGACAAAGGGATTGGTAAATGTGTTCCAGGACCTGGGGAGAGATTGTGCAATGACACATTTGAAAAACACATTGCCCATTAGCTTGTTATAATCACTGAATAGGGTCAACTTATCCCAGCTCTTCTTGAGCTTTGACAGGTGGTCAGGGATATGTGTGCCCTCAGTCGCCCTGATCTCCAGAGTGGCCTTGAGTTGGTTGGTATAGACCATATAGTCTGTGCTTTCGTACATTGACTTCAGGTTTTCCCACATCTTGTGGGATGTTGCACATCCTTGCATATGAACTTTCTCCAATGGTGCTGTGTTATTGTCGATGCAGAGCTTTGCAAAGGCATTGTTATATTGCCAATTCTTCGCTCCTACTGGATCTCATGCTTTGTCTGGGTGCAGAACCCGACTGACGATGAAATTGACTATATCATTGAGGTTGAATAGCATCATTATAGACTCAGACCATATTGTCCAGTTGTTCTTTTTGCCCTCCAAAGTCTCTTTGATCTTTGTAATGCCCAATCCCCCTCCTTTTAGAATAAGTGGTACTGCCATCACAGCTTGTGATGTTGCAGGTGCTGATGAGTTCTGAGGGGTTGGGGCTGGAGCAGATGTCTGTAGTGGCTGTTGGATTGTCTGTGTTCCTGCTGTCGCTATCTGCAGTGCTGCGGGTCCTGGATCAAGATCAAGGGCATCAGGGTCATCGATAAGGTCATCACCCACAGCACCTCTGAGATCCTCATCTGCTATAGTTGCCTGAAGTACAGGCTTGGGAATGTAACCATTGTCCATTTTTATAGGGGTAGGTGGTTACAAGGTAATAGGGGTTTAACACACTGGTTTGCGCTTGAATGCTAATATAATGTTTGGTTTTGATGGTTAGATTCTGAGGGTAGTTAGAGCTGCCCAGGGCCCATAACCTCTTCTTTAGAAGAGGATAGCATGTGTGAATGTATAAGTGAGCACACAGGGTAATGGAGCAGGAAGTTCTACTCTCCTGCAGTCTGTAATTATTTGTTGTGTACTATATAGTAACGTGAATGCTACAAATATGGAATGTAGTTACTAAACACTTCAGGGATGCCCTTGGGCTTGAGTTGGGATGATTCCCAACATTGAGTGTCTGACAGTTCTACATCAGCAAGATGACACATCACTGGAAGTGCTAGGCCTAGCTCTCCTAGCAGATCCAGTAGTCTAGTAGCCTGTCTGGCACCAGAAGACTTGCCTGGATTTGGAGCAATGTACTAGTGCTAGTTATCCTAGTGCTGGCACATAGAGCCAGATTATCAAGATAGGTCCAGAATATGGTGGTAGGGCCAGAACTGTAACCTGGTACCAATGTGAGTTCATAGTTCCAGGATGTTCAATAGGATTGGATTGGTGTATTTGCACAAAATCACACATCATATTTTTAGGCAAAAATGAAATTATATTGATACTAATGGATAATAGCCAAAATGATACCACACACATCACATTTTGCATACACACAAACAGATTTCAAGCACCATGAAGTCTGACAATAGACAATAAGAGCAATTATTGGGACATGAACCTTCCTAGTACCTAGACTACCTGCAATGATGACACTCCTTTGCAAGAAGGCAGGGAGAAGGTCATAGGACTTGACACCATCTGGGCACCACAATGACATAGTACAGATGAGCGAAAATGAGGCAATTCAAAGAAGTCTTAATGGTGCTCACTGTGGTAACTCACAGCTGTTGATGTATCTACAGCAAGGTTGAGAGGGCAGCAGGCAAGGTCAAGCATATTATGGGGGCTTTGAACAGGACTGAGTCGGGATGGATGTCATAGTCAAGAGGGCCATCTGCAAGCCCATGCAGAGGAGAGAGGTGACAGCAGTAGAGGTGGGGGGGAGACTGCCAGCACAGGCAATGGACCAACTCCATGAGGATGGGGTGGGGTGGGATTGGTCAGGAGTCAGGACATGGAAACAGGGTGAGTGCATGGTACTTACAACAACTGTATGTGATGACAGCGATCCAAGTCTGAATGAGGATCATGGGGTGTGCTGGTTATGGACAATATGGGCAGTGACACCCCATCTGGTGCTGAAGAAGCAGGACAGTAGCAAGGATGGAGCAGGAGAGGGGTACTCATATAGTACTCATGCACTGAAGAGGTAAGAGGGTTAGTAGAGAGACGGGGCTAAAGGGTGAATGGATGTGGGTATGTACCTTGCCATGTGAACACTCTTGCTGAAACAGCAGTGAAATCTATGGACATGTGAGAAATGGATGGATGTACACTGAGCGAGTGGGGCCAACTAGTGTTCCTCTTGAAAGCATCCAGACCTGGCCATTGTAGGTGAGAAAAAGGGAGAGATAGAGAAGGGAAAAGAGAGCACCTCCTGCCACATGTCAAGAGGGGGGAAAGAGTAACCTCCAACCACACACCAAACATCCCTTTTCTTAAGTTAGTTGTCCACGCTGATTCTTTTCCTGCTCTCACAGACTTAGGGCATCACCCCAAATTTGTGTGACATGAGCCTACTTCCATCTAGCTAACTTCTAGCCATCAGCTACCAGGTATGTGACCTTTGAAAAACAGGGCATTTTTGTGCTGCCATGCACCATCACATCCAGTCATGCATACAATGCCAAAGCTATCTGGTACTGGTAACCTGCATACTTGTCAACAGGCAAGAAAACCCTTGGAAACAGAGAACAAGAAAAGCCACACTTCACCCCCCAACTGTACTCATGCAGGTGCTTTGAGAGAACAGTGCAGATGTGCTTGACATACAGTGACTTGCCCACTTTACCATGGCTGTTATGATCCACCCCAATTTTTCTCTCAGTTGTCAGATCCCCTTCTCATCACCCTATCCAAACCTCCACCTATGGCTAAGCAACCATTACCATTGAACCCATCACCTCTACCAGACCTGCCACTGCTACCATCTAGCAAACCATCCAAACCATTGTCACCTCTTGACCAGCCACCAGTCTTGCCCCTTGTCCCCATCCCCTGGAATATCCACTGATGGGAGTACTCCTCAATAGAGACATACCAAGAGTCACCCCCAGTAGAGAACCCACTAGAAGACCCAGACAGTCCCATGGAGGACACACCGCCCTTAGAGCCAGAACTAGTCACTCACTATGAACCCAACACTCCTGGAGGTCATATGAAGACCTTGTCTTCCCAAGAGTCCCCTATCGCACCCTGGGAAGAGTACCTCACCCAGCCTAGCAGTCCTGTGTCCTGCAAGCATTCCTTGTCACCTACAAGTTCCTCTTCAGCGCCCATACAACAATGTACCAGTTGAGAAGGCAGCTACCAGTCAATCACCCCTTCAGCCTCATTGCCCATAGCTGGCACCTCACCCCAGAGTCTGGGCCACCAGTCGACCTCTTCAGGAGGATTCGCAGATCATCCCTCATCCATGCAGAGCTCTGCAGATGACATGGATAGTGACATGGCCCTTAATTGGGTCACCATCAATACCAACTACCTTAAAGGGTAGTTGCTTACACTAGATGCCCATTAGACCAGAATAGGCACGCGGAGATCAGATCTCCTCGGATCAACCTCAAACCTCATGGACATCATCGCATCATGATGACACTTCTCTTCTTGGAATGACCCACTGCCATTGTTCTCCAGTTAAGGATAGATTAGGCAATTCCTTGATCCTTCATTTGCTCTCACTCATTCTCTATTGTTCGACTCATACAGACCACAGCACTTATCTGCGGACCTTCATACGATACAGACAGATGCCTCTTGACCAGAAGTACCTACCTTAGTGATAGTGGTCCGTGCACAAGCCTGCCTGTATATAAGCACCCAGTATTTTGACAGTCAAGCCCTAAGCTTGACTTGATTATCAATATCAATGTTCTTGAAAGCCTCCCTAGTGCCTCCCCTTTTACCCACTTCACTCTAAGTTGTCTCTAGTAATACTAGAGACTTCTCTGCTCCTTCAAGTACTTGCCACCAGTTCAACTCTTAGTACAAGTCGTACTATCAAGGCCCATTGAAACCTTAACAATGGCACAGGATCCTTGAATAATGCTTTGGTGCAGTGTCTCTGCCTCTGTCTCTGCATCTCCCAGGATGACACTGTGCCCTCTCTATGGGCCTCAAAATGGAAATCGGGTGGACTCCTCGATGGTGGGATGGGACGATGGTGGATGGGTATAGATGTGTGGTTGTTTCTGTTGCTGGTGCTGTTTGACTGACTTGGCTTTTGCATGGCCAGGTTTCTCTGTTTGTTTGTGGCCGTTGATGCCTGCCATATCATGTTGTTTGCCTTAACAGGCCCTTTGGACTCGAAATTCCCTCTCCAGGAGGCCTCCCTCTGGGATCCCAAGTGGCCAGCCTCCCCTTTGTAAGGTATGGATATGCACCAGCCCTGAAATCGGCCTCTTTCGACCACATGATGGTGTCTGTACCTGCCAAACCAACATGTTGGCACCTCATTACTGTTATATGCCCCACTCCCTTCACCTCAAAAATGACAATGTGCACATTGCCTTGCCAGTTGAGCCCCACTCAATACCACATCACTGAACACCCCACTTCTCCCCCCTTTCCAACAGTCAAAGTGGTATTTCAACCTTTCCTTCCCTACCTAGCTGACAGATAAAGCACAAACACTGCCTATGCTTGGACCTTGCACCCGCAGTTGCTCCCTTAACACAACACACTTGTTCTGCATTCTTTTTCCTCTTTTACTCATATTTATTCATAGCATACTTGTATCTATTGTATCAGTTCCATCATATAAATACCTTGCACCTGGCCTTGCTGAAAGGCACCAGGTAATTGAAGCCCAGTTTTCCCTCTCTTGTGTGTGATTTCCCTTTTCTCTCCTTTGTCTGGTTGATACTGAAACAGCATTGCTCACTGTCTGCTCCCAATGTTCTGCAACCACACATACCTGCTGGCAGTTGAGCAATTAACAACCACCCATCTGCCTCCCTTACTTGCTCCATCACATGTCCTTATCTTGGGGCATGACCCTAGTTCTATTATCTCAGGGCCCTTCCTATTGAACTCACAGGCATTGACTATATGTCCATGTTACACCTTTGTCCAGTCTATGTGCAATGGTGTATCAAGTTTGTGCCAACTCTGTTGTGGTCCCCTGTGCTCATGCCTGCATTTGCCCTTGTTCAGGCTCCCTTGTGGCAGCATGTCTGGTTTGTGCTTGCATTTTCATGGCAATGTGTCTGGTTTGTGCTTGCCCTTCTGCAGCAGTGCCTTGGGAGGCAGCTCATGCACACACATGCCTTCTTGCATGGATCCTAACTTTGCGCTCACATCCCAAGTGTGTCCTTTCCTCTTTGCAGTGTCTCTCCTGACAGCCAAGCAGGCTCACATTCTCCCTTGTTCAGGTGACCTTGGGTGATGTCTTGGGCCCACACTTGCCCTCTGTCGGGGGCATCTTGATTTCTTGCCTGGCCTCACTTTGCGGTGGGGTTTCCTGCACCTATGGCCAGCACCACCCCTCCCCCCCTTATTTGTGTGCATCAGCGCACTATAAACTTTAAAGGTACTGAAATTCAGTATGTGGGACATGTGAAAAAATGATGAAAAATGGCTGAAAATTTACTGAAATTCAGCCATTGGACAT
>Ga0307509_10012680_pt1 | contig 10054 bp, 13 predicted proteins | sample 10_EM_MG_FD_202245 | JGI IMG/M metagenome (GOLD analysis project Ga0307509, IMG submission 202245) | Populus trichocarpa ectomycorrhiza microbial communities from riparian zone in the Pacific Northwest, United States - 10_EM | ecosystem: Host-associated > Plants > Roots > Unclassified | place... | reverse complement strand
GATATAACACTGAACCCAACTCTAGAAATGAACATTGGTGCCCAAAACTAGGATGTACAGCAAGCTCCCCATCAAGTATGCGGCGAAGCCGCATACGGTCATTTTTTGACGCGGACGCGTCATGATCGTGGGAACTAGGTATTTGAATTCTTCGCGGCTTCGCGACTCATCCTGCTTGTCACTGCGAACCATCATGCCCGCGTCGACGCGACAGGCGACTCCTGGCCCCAGCACCATTCTACAGCCCCACACAACACAATCAGTAAACTCCAGGAAAAGGGCTGCTACCGAAGCAATTATCGAAGACCGGGACACAAAGAAACCCAGAGCCGATGCACCCACATCAGCAAATGTGAATGGTGCGAAAGACAAGAAGAAAAAGAAAAGGAAGAAAAAGAAACGAACATCTGTGGTTCTTCAGGATCCTCCTGTAGAACTGTGCAGAGTGCGGTCGAGTTCGAGGTCTGTGGCACCTCCCAGTGCTACGTCTACCATTGTTAGACCGCAGGCCACACCGAATGCAGTGCTCATCGCCTCTGCTGCTATTGGAACATCTAATCGTGGGTCAGAGGAACCAGTCCTCAGTGTGCGTACCCTCTTTCTGGATTCGATCTTGAACTCACATCGTATCATAAATCCCAGTCTTCCGACAAGGGGAAGGGGAAAGCAAAGTCAGACTCACCCTCTCCTAGTCATTCGCCACTACCCAGAGCCACATCAAGCTTAGGCCCGTCGAGCCTGATTATGCCTGACTCGAGTTCCCAAGCGTCCGAGCTGGCTCGTCTAAAGGCACAACTTGCTGACCAAACCATTGTACGTTTATCTTGATAATTATCAAGCTTGATATACGACCCACTATCACATTTTCTAACAACCCTTACCCTTAGCTATTAAAACGACACCAAACCCATCTTAATCACCACCAACAATCGTTGACATGTCAGATCTGCTTGGACCTCATGCACAAACCCTATGCACTCGCACCTTGTGGGCACATCACCTGCTATGGCTGCCTTGTGCGGTGGTTCACCGCCCCGCAGAATCCTCAGCAGCAGAACGCCAACGCCGCTGACCCGCAGCAGGATAGCATCGAGCATATACTCAATAGCGCCGCTGTCCGGAACGGTACCTTCATGCGGCGCCGCAAGACCTGTCCCATATGTCGGGCTGTCGTCCAAGACCGCCCAATCGAGATGTGGGGCATCAAGAGCATGGTAGCTGCTCTTGTGAGGAGCGAGCTCACCGACCTACCTGCCCCTGCCGCAGAAGTCGATCCCCCAATTGCTGCTGCAGGTCAATCCGCGAATAACGGCCGCGACAACAACGATCCGTGGCGAAACGTCTTCCGCCGAGTTGGTGCGCGAAACAACTTTGGGGCATACATGTACGATCACATGCTGCCCGTCCCTCCTCCAGTGAACCAGGCTCCAGGCGGGGCAGGTCCCAACGGAGGCGAGGCGGACCGCGCCCAAATGGGCTGGTTTGACATGGAGGACGGTGGGATCTACCGCTGTATTGACTGCTATCACGAGATCTGGGAGGGCGTGTGCACCTCCTGCAATCGACGTTACCCGGGCCATAACTTTCTAGACGACGACGATGTCGAGTTTGACGGGTCCGACGATGACGACGAGGATGATGGCTATGATGGGCATTTTAGAGGCGGGATTGGGAGGTTTATGGAGGCCATTATGAATGATGATGATGGTCTGGATGACGATGAAGATGAGGAGTTGAACCTGGGGTTGTTGGCCGAGGAAGATTTAGAGGAAGAGATGGAAGCGCGCGAGGAGGTCCTGAGGCAGCTGAGGAACGCGGAGGAACAACATGGGCGCTGGCCGAATTATGACAGAGACGTTGTTGCCATGTTAGACGAACTTGTCGGTGAGGACGATGAAGACGGAGAAGGAGACGAAGATCCTGATTCTGATGGACGGCCTTGGTATGATTGGCCGGTACAACAACATCAACCAGTTGGCGCAAGGATTGAGGAAGTCGCCGACGACGATTCGGGAGGGGAGGAAGAAGATAGCCAATATGGAGGCAGCTTCATCGATGACCAAGCTGTAGAGGAGCATGACCACGAACCTGCGGTCAGCGAGGAGGGCGGATCAGAGGACGAAGTCGAATTCGTCGAGTCACCACAGCAAAGTAATGCCCGGCGACCTGCGCGCCCGCTCGTTGTCGTTGAGAGCTCTGATGATGAAGACGAATCGGAGGCGGAGGAACCCCGTGCGCTGGTCCGACGGCTTGGGCGGGGTACTAGATCCCAGCCTAGCCGTTCACGCCGCGCTCGTTACGTTGAGGTTTCTGATGAAGAGGAGGATGAGCCGGACATAAATCTGACAGACCACGGGGAACCAGAAGCGGCTGGGAACGACTCGGGGTTAGATTATATCTCTGACGAGGAGCGGGTGATGACGAGGAGAGGACGATATATTCCTCGTATAGGGTATCACGAGGATTGGGACGACTAATTTCTGCTTGCTACATGTTATCGTTCAAGACCGCAACTGTATATAATTTATGATCAATCGATTCTGTGTATAAAAAGAAGGATCTCCGATGCCACTGGACGTCGTTCCCAACGATGCCAAGGGTACGTGATAGTGATGACGGATTATATTGTTTACAGGGTCTCCTTCCGTCCTCATCACTGCCAGCATCGTCAACATCTGACCACCAACATTCACGATATCGATATCTCCAATAAATCACTCGTCACCGTGTATTTTAATGCCGACCACTGATAACAGACTTATTAATAACGGTTTCTACAGGTCCAACATCAGAGGAAACGACGGCCGGCAGAGGTTCCATATGGCGGACGCTGTTCTTGAAATCTGGATCGATATTTAAATAGCCTACAAGAGCAACTCGCTGCTCTCGAAATCGCAGCTTCACCTTTGGGACCATGTTCAGCGGTGTCTGTGGCGAAAGTGGGCCTCTCGACTTTAGCAGCCCATGCATTCGAGCATCGTGGGGCGCATTTATTCCAGCGTTATTCATATTTAGCCTTTGCTTCCTCTCGTCACCTCTCGCGGCTCCCTTCCGAAAGACCGTTGCGATCCTAGGTTCACCCTTGAAACCATTTTTGACCGTTCAAGCAGAAGCGTTGTGTGTGGATGAAACCATCCGACTCGAAGAACGAGAGGTGGCGAAGACGGAATACTCCTCCCGATGGCATACGGTGATGTTTGTGACCATGGGGTTGCTGGAGTGCCTCGCTTGGACGATCTTTGGTGCCTTCCAACTCTACGAGGGCCCGACAAACGTCTGGGTTGGCGCCATTCCCTTCTTGGTGTCTGTATCATGGCTCTACAGCGCTGTTCGTCCCATCGTCCGACCTCTCGCCACATCGCCATACGACCTATTCGTATTATACGGGATATTTTCCGCTTCGGTCCTTCGATCATGTGGAATATTATACAACCAGATATTCCTCGGTGTACCACCGCCCACTAATTTCACCTTTATGGTTCTTATTGCGGACCTCATTTGTGCTTTTGTCGGTCTTGGAACGACCCTTGTGATGCCTCTTGGAATTCCAGATCCCACGGTGGATAGAAATGAAATTGTATGTTGCTCGATCGTTTCGAATCCGTGGCATTTGACTGACCCTCCTGCAGGGCTATCCGGTATCCCCTGAAGACTACGCCCACTATGGAGGTGGATTACATTTCAATGGTTAAATCCCCTCCTTCATCGGGTAAGTGCACTTTTTAGAGTCTTTGATTATTACTGACCCGGTTTCAGGGGAGGTATACTACTCTCCATGAAAAGGATGTGTGGAACCTCAGCCCTAGTATGCGATCTAGGCCACTGTTTTGAAGTTCAATGATGTTTAGTTTGTGTATATTTCTTTGTGGAATCGTCTAAGGAAGTTGACCTCTTGAGAACAGTCGTCCGACGTTACTTCGCCGACTCATCGCTGCTAACTCTTTGGATGTGACGTAAGTACTTCGCTGCTATCACGATTGAGACCCCTTCCGAGAGTCTGCCGTTTCATCTAGCCTGGATTTTACCTTTACCCTCGTCAGCATTCTGTTTAATTACGCAGGGCCTTTTTTCCTGAAGTTCGTGTACCTTCCGGTACAACCATATCCCCAAGCGTTCATGAATTATTTTTTTCGGGCGCATCCTGGAAGCAATTGATGAAAAGGATTTGACGGCGAGTCGTGGAAACGCATATATCTATGCATTCTTCGCTTTTTTATGTAAGGTCTGCATTTGCTCTCGTTGACCATGCTGGAACCCAATATGCTCATTCTGTTACAGGCTCAGTCCGACCTCCAGCACCTTTATTGCGGACGGCGAGCATCGATTCGGATCCGCCAGGAGATCATGGCCTCTATCTACGATAAAGCTTTGAAAAGGAAGGACCTTTCCGGTATCGTATCCAAGGATCAAAAGGAAGGAAATGGAAAAGGTGCCATTCCAACACTTGGCTGTAGTAATCTGAGTCTCTTTCAGGCAAAGAAGCGGGTCAGAATTCTGCTGCGAGTGATGATCCCAAACCCGGTGTTGACGTTGGGAAGATCGTCAACCTTATGGGTAGTGATTCCAATCGAGTGAGAATAAATCTAATGATATATTTGGTCTTTGTGGGACTCAATATCATTGATAAATGCAGGTTGCCAGAACAGCTGCGACTATTCAGATATTTTACGGAGGTGCGTATTCGATTCAGGCTAAATGAACACCTTAGTCATTCCTTTTTCTTCGTAACTACAGCACCGTTAGAAATACTGGTAGCCGGCGTGTTCCTCTATGAGTGAGTTCGACGTCAATTTTACTGTATTCTCGTTGCTTATCCACTTTTTGTCGTAGCTTGCTTGGCATCAGTGCGTTCGCTGGCTTCGGGATTCTACTCGCCGTATGGCCTTTGAACACGTTCTTGACACGAAGGAGTGTGAGGATTCAAAAGGGCCAACTCGCCGCCCGTGATAAACGAATGGGGATCCTCAGCGAGTTGATTAAAGCAGTAAGCTCGCCCGTATCTGCGGACGGACGTGCATATCTCATACGAGGCAGGTCAAAATTATCAAATTCTTCGCATGGGAAGAGAAGCGGATTGGCAAGACTCTGGACGCTCGAGAGGTTGAAATGCAATGGTTGATCAAGGGTATGTGGAGATTCACCCACTGTGCATCGACTTTTTGTTGAAGGAAAAATAATGTTAGCTCGAATAAACTCGGTTTTATTCAATCTTCTTTGGTCTAGCGCACCCATTTTGGTGTCTATTATATCATTCATGACCTACGTTATGCGCGGAAACCAATTGACGATAAGCAAGGCATTTAGTGTGCGTTCGATCCCCCAAGGGGTTGTTTCTTTTTGTATATATTCTTCCAGGCTATTGCGTTGTTCGGTATGGTGAAGTACGTCCACTCTTATTTTGCGGAGCTAGAATGAAAGGTGCTTATTATTATTAAATCAGGTCTCCTCTCAATGTTATTCCGTCGTATCTGATCCAACTCCTGCAGGTATGTTGAGGTGCCCGCATTTCTTGGGTTGCTTCAAACCCCATTGACGTTAACGACAGACTGGCGTTGCTCTGAAACGCATCGCCGTTTTCCTCGACGAAGACGAAGTCACAGACCAAGTGTCATCTTTGAAGGCGGGCCATACAAACCCGCATCCAGACAGTAGTGCTAGAGGATTGGGACTTGAACACGCCACGCTAAGGTGGAATGCGGTTTCTGAATCAGCGAGTCGAAGTACCGGTACGGCCATAGGCAAACCCGCCCCCAAACAGAAGAAGCACGTCCGAACTCCCCCATCCTCTGACGACGAAACGAGCACCACAGTCGCGGATAGTTCTAATGAGAGTGGCTCGGAAGAGGAAGGAGATCGTTCGTTCCGGTTGCGAGATGTCTCTGTTTTATTCCCAGAGGGTGTATTGACTGTGGTTACGGGACCCACAGCGTCTGGAAAGACAGCGTTATTGGTATGCTGTCTTGAATTCCTTTTCTTTTAAAAAAAATCTTATAAATATCCCTCAGCTTGCGGTCCTCGGCGAAATGAAGGCCAGATTGTCATGTCGAAAGATTCCTCACGGGTCGATGAAAATGGGTTCATGCATTGCATTTCGTACGCAGTACAAAGCCCGTGGCTGAGGCATCAGTCGATCAAGGATAATATTCTTTTTGGATATCCTTTTGACGAAGAGCGATACAACATGGTTGTAGAATGCTGTGCCCTCAATCCCGATCTTGATATACTGGGAGACGGAGATGCAACAGAAATCGGTGTCCGGTAGGTACTTTTGGGCTTTATCCCAGTATTCGTTGCTTATCCAGACCCACCGATCATAGAGGCGTAAACCTCTCTGGAGGGCAAAAAGCAAGGTAAATTCCCATGTCCATGATCCAAATCGTCCCTAATCTCATGTCAAAAGAGTTGCGCTCGCTCGTGCGGTGTATGCGAGAACGAAATATGTTCTCCTCGACGATCCCCATAGTGCCGTTGTCCGTATCCCCGCTTTCACATCATCCTCAGCTATCTGCTAATTCTTTCATTATAGGATAGTCATACTGCGAGGTTTCTCTATGAACGCTTGTTATGTGGACCCCTCCTCAATAATCGTACCGTGGTGAGTTTCTGATTCGGTCCTACTTGAGAGGTCATTTGAAAATTTACCATCATAGGTTCTGGTTACCCACCACGTCGAGCTGGTTCTTCATGGAGCGTCCTACTTGATTCAAATGCTTGATGGACGTGTCGATATACAAGGGACCGTGGAAGATCTAAAGGCAAAACGGCTCGTGGAGACCCTTGTCCACAAACCCCATGCAGAGACAGACCTGAGACAAGGAAGGTTCGAAGGAGGCAACAGATAGCATCGCAATCGGCAATGATCAGCCTGTCACCGACCTCCCAATTCCTGCGGCGGGCAGCACCAAAAAGCCGAGGAAACTGGTTAAGGATGAACATAGGGAAGTTGGGTCTGTTAAGTGGGCAACGTATGACAGTTATTTGAGGGCTTCGTAAGTGTCTTTACGCAGAGTTTCACGTCTGATGTTAAATCAATCTGCCATAGGTCCTACTGGACGTGGGGGATTATCGCGTTCTTTGTGGTTCTTGTTCAGCTTTTAAATTTATCGGAGAAATTGTGGATCAAGGTTTGGGTTTTCTTGACAACTTGATCCTGGTAGCTTGACCTCTAAGCTTTTTCATAGACGTGGGGTGAGGCTTATAAAATTGAAAATAACACTGTCCAGATGTTCGCGTGGCCTTCAATAAGAGCTGAGCTAGACTACCAAGACCCGATGCAGAACCCCCATGTACTCCATATCCTGGGCACGCCCATTACCCACAGCCTATTTGGAGTCAAGTGGCCCGATGCAAATGAACATCCTCTTTACTATGTCGGCATTTACGCTGTGATCGGGCTCTGTGTCGTCCTTTCGTCCAACCTCTCTGGTATGACCCAGTACACTGGCGCGTTGAAAGCCTCTCGCACACTCTTCAAGTGAGTATTTCTGCAAACTGTTTTCGCCGACCTCTTTTCATTGAATATATACATGTACAGACAACTTCTAATCAGGGTTGTTCGGGCAACATTCCGGTTTCATGATACGACGCCGCAAGGTCGCATGCTCAATCGCTTCAGCAAGGTATGTCAGTTGATCTCCAGTGTTATCCTCCTTTCCTTATTTTCCTACCTCAGGAGATAGGTACGATAGATATGTCGCTAGCGGGCTCTCTACAATCTGTAAATTCGTCAATGGCTGGGTTCTTCGCCTCTATCATCATCATCTCGTCAGTACACCAAAAATTATAATATAGATTAAAGTGACATGATTTCCTTTTCTGTTTTGACAGGGCTGTATTCCCTTATTTCCTGATTCCAGCGTTCTTCCTCGGATTTGCGTATCGTGATCTTGCAATAGCATACCTGAATACAGGAAGGGATATCCGCCGGATGGAGTCAAATACCAGGTCGCCCATTTATGCGGATTTTGGGGAACTTTTAGACGGAATCGTAACCGTTAGAGCATTTTCGGCCGAGCGACGCTTCCTGAACAACCTACATACTAAGCTTGACACTACTACCAAGGTCGGAATTCTTATATTCTCCCCTTCCGCGTACTAGATAATGATAGAAAGGCCGTGGTTATTCAGATGTGGTACTCATTCTGGATGATCAACCGATGGCTTCTGTTAAATTACGATACTCTTGGTGCCGTGGCGGTTCTTATCACGACCCTGTTCTCGATTTCTACTTTGGGGGATGGCGCTGGATTAGCGGGTTTGTGTATCACTAGTGCGATGGCCTTTTACAAATGCAGGTAACCATTATCCTCTTTTCTTACCTTCGTGAAGGATCAATACTTTCCTTTGTAGTTTATTGGGCTTGCCGAAACTGGACCAGTAAGTTTTCGAGTTCCACAGAAGCGCGCCTCGTAGTCTTTCATTAATGATGACTCCCCTAGCTCTTGAGCTGGATTTGAAGTATGTTTTTCTCATTTGGACAAGTTGCCGCCGTTTCTCATCCCTTGCAGCGCCGTCGAAAGGATAGTTGAATAGTACGCTCTTCAGGCTCTATTATTCAAGCTGAACAATAATATGATCGATATTTCCTGCAGCTTGAAACTCCCCCAAGAGCCTCCAGCTATCGTAGAAACGAAACGAGTTCCCGCTTATTGGCCTTCAAGTTCGAATACTTCTTTGCTCATAGTTGTCAACAATCTAGAGGTTAAACATGCCCCGGAATTGCCCCCTGTCTTGCACGATGTGTCATTTGGCTTAAAAAGAGGGGAACATATTGGGGTGTTGGGTAGGACAGGTATGTGTTTCCAGTTGACTTTGAGCATTAATTATTCATTGTGGATTGGCTCTGTAGGAAGTGGAAAGTCAACACTTGTGATGAGCATTTTGAGATTTGTGAATTCTACCCATTTCGCTCTCCTCTTCAGTTTGCTGACCTTGGGGATTTTTAACTTTAGGTTGACCCAACAAACGGACGTATTCTTATCGACGGTATTGACATTTCCAAGATAGGAACACATGATTTGCATTCAAGGATGGGGAGCAAATATGGCAAGTTCAGTGCTGGTGTTAAATTTAATTGTGGTGCTTTGCCTTTAGACATTATACCCCAGGTAGTTAATAAAAGATTGACTCTCTCATAGCGCTAATCCTTGTGTTTAGGATGCCACGCTTTTCTTGGGGTCTTTGTGAGATAACTTAGATCCATTTGGTATGTGAGCGCCTTTGAGTTGTTGTTGGGGAACAAGTGATGGATCTTCACCAGGCGAGTACACTGATGCTGAATGTCTTGAGTCCCTCTATCGAGTTCATATGATTACGGATGGCAGAGGTTCATTATTGGATGCCCTCAATAATGACATTATTGACTCTCAGTCCACAACAACCACAGCTGATGGAGATTCAAAACATGCAATCATGCTTGACACAAAGGTGTCTGCTGGTGGCACTAATTTCTCCCAGGGTCAATGACAGCTGATTGCCATGGCTTGAGCTTTACTTAGAAGAAGCTTTACTTAGAAAAAGCTCAATCATCATTCTTGATGAAGCTACCAGCAGCATTGATTTTGCCACTGATGCAAAAATACAGGCTACCATCCAACATGAATTTACCAATTCATTACTTTTGACAGGCAAGCCCTTCTATTTTAAACTGTATTTACTTTAGGTTAACTTTACCCTTGCAGTTGCACATTGTCTTTGCACAGTTATTGACTATGATTGCCTGATTACGAGTCCCCTTTAGGGCTCGTTCTTGTAACCGAGCGCACAGCGTGAGTTTTGTCACATCAAAATGGCGCGAACTTATTTCCATATTTGGATATCAAGGTTTTGATTTGAACCATGTGGCTGTTCTGGAACTGAAATGATGTCGCTATTTCACTATTCCAGCCTCACCGAACTGAAATGACGTCGCTATTTCACTATTCCAGCCTTGGTGGTTCTGGGTTTCCATGAGTCTAACAGAAAGAAATAGAGAATTGACAAAAGATAAGATATGGTGGTTAGGCATCTTTCTTAGATAGCATATTCAGGTCTCCATTTCTTCACTTATAAATTC
>Ga0307509_10012679_pt1 | contig 10054 bp, 6 predicted proteins | sample 10_EM_MG_FD_202245 | JGI IMG/M metagenome (GOLD analysis project Ga0307509, IMG submission 202245) | Populus trichocarpa ectomycorrhiza microbial communities from riparian zone in the Pacific Northwest, United States - 10_EM | ecosystem: Host-associated > Plants > Roots > Unclassified | place... | reverse complement strand
TGATTGACATACGATTTTCACTCTTAGGTTATTAATTAGTTTCACCAATCAATTAATTCAATAACTTAATTGGATTTTTGAATTTTGCAGTGCGGATAAAAGAAAGAAGGAAGAGAATAAATAATTCAAATATAAAAATACGCTTTTCAGGTAATTGGGCTTATATTGATCTTTTTTTTTACCTCAAATTAGTGGCGTTTTGATTCAAATGTGCTTAATTGAGTTAAGTCATGTTTATTGCTTTCCTTGTTGTTTATCCTTATGATATTTTCTTCTTTTATTTGTTGCTTAATTTACTTAGATATTCGGAAATTTATAAAAAGAGAAAAATTCAAGTACTTTAGAGCAATGTGGGTGCACATTTAGACCTTTTCTTGTTACATTAATAATGGATGTTTTATTTATTATAAAATGGCAGATATATACAGCAAAAATGAAGCAGAGCAACTTAGGGCCGCCGTTGATTTTCTTGTGGAGCTTTGTGACACTACTTCGCCTGGAAGAGTGAATTACTTACTATTGTTCGGTGCTTTTATTTTGTTTTGTTTTTTTAATATTCTCACACTAACCATAAGACAACCATGTTACTTGGTTGAGTTATCTTTCAGGTTTTGATTCTACATCTGTTAAATTTTGCAGGTAGAGGAGGCTAATTTTGCTAACTGGTCACACCAAGCTGCAGACTTCATTTTAGGTAATCACAGAGTACTTTTAGATCCCATTCCACAAGAAAGTATTAAAAATAATCACAATCAGCATTAGCATCTATTTCGACAGAGTAGTGTTTAATCTCCATGAAATAGCATTTTCTTGAATTTATAAGTACCTTGAATGGCATATTTATGGCTTTTAAATGCTTTTTGATTAGTATTTTTTATTTTCTTCACATGAGTATTTGTAATTTTTTGACACTGAGATCAATAGAGATTTCTTTTCTTTTCATCGTCCTGACCTTTGATACATGTGGAATAAGCTTAAAACATCTTCAGTTGACTTTTTTTTGTTGTTATTATAGGAAGTCACAAAACCTGCATATTAGTTCATAGATGATTACTCCAAGGAAGTTATATGATTGATCTAGTAGAATATGATGAGTGCAAGGATTTGGGAGGCAAGAACAATGAGAGGAATTTATAGACACCTTTCTGTTTATTTGGAACAAATATGTTGGTATATTAAGATGATTCAAATCCGATTTGAATAAGTGTGGAGTGTCCCAATCAGCGTTCTAATGAATTTGAACAGAATTTGACTCAGTTTGCCAGGCAGACCTCCAGATTTGTTATCATATTCAAGAGATTTATTTGGAATTTTGTTTTAGGATTTGGTGTTTGCTCTATTGCAAGTGAAGGAATTGTGATGGCAAATGAATCTACCATCTGTTCCTTATTTCAGGAAGGAGTTGGGTGCAATCCCGTTGCTGCTGTTATATTGTGTAGATTGGTGATTTTTCTTTTAACTTTCACTAAGGAAAAAATGTGCAAACTGATTGGACATAATGCAGATGCAGATAGAAAGGGAAGTATTCTCGCTGTCTATGCTATAATAGGTATAATACACCTCTAGGATTATAAGATATAACCTGAACTATTTAATGTTCTCAACCTAGTTAAACCTCATAAATTAAATTGAATGTGTCGATGCCATGAAACATAATGGTATTCTGGCTATATCCTGTATGAACTCATGCAAGCAGTTAGAAAAAGTAACATAGGATGAGGGGAGGAAGAGGTTGGATTTGTCCTAGGCAGTAGTAGCTGTCATATCTACCCGCAATCACCACTTCTGCTAATTTTTTCCCCTGTTTCTTACGCTATTTTCAGTTTTAATCTTCTCCCTTTCTCTTTTAGCATCATTGAGGAACCTGTTATCAATAGGAAATAACATGGAGCTCATTGAAGGAATTGTCAGTCGCTTAATTGTGCGTTTAGTTAAAAGGATGTGTTCCCCTTCACATGGAGATGGTAAGCATTTGGCTGCTTTTGGAACTTAAGATGTATTAAATCTTAGTAAATACACATGATATTTAAACAGCAGGAACTTTGATCTTTTTTCAACCTCTCTCTTTTATTTGAACTAAACTCTTGATTTCTTTGCTAACAAAATTGTAAGAACACAATGTTTTGGTCTGTTCCAATGAGTGATACTATAGGTTGTTTTATATTATTGTAGTTTTGGCTTGTTAATGAGTTCTTCCTGTTAATATCTTGATATGCTGTTACAGAGTCACGTCAAACTGACACTGACACCCAGTTCTATATTCAACAATTGATCCGCAAGCTTGGATGTGAACCTCACATTGGGCAGCGAGCAATACTTTCAGTTTCTCAGAGAATTTCCATGGTAGCAGAAAATTTGTTATTCTTGGATCCATTCGATGAGGCCTTTTCAAACATGCATGAGTGCTTGTTCATAATGTAAGTAATCTATGGTAAGATTCACAATCATGATCATCAATTCCATCCCTAAACCTAACCGTTTTTTCAAAACTAAGTCCATTGAAAGGCCAAAGCCTGTTAATTTGAGCTTGGAAACGGCATATTATTATGAGATTCTAATCCGTGCATAATTTCTACTGGCTCTACTTATCCATTATGTCTTATCATCAGACATGTCTTTGAGGATATGCGATCTCATTTTGAGTCGAACTTTCATTACTATGGAAATGCCACATTGGTTCTTCCATATAGAACTCAGATGCAAGTATAAGTTGGTTTTATTTATCCTATGATTACCATTATTATTTTAACTTTTTGTGGATGACAGGATCCAGCTTATTGAGTTTTTGATATCAGACTACTTGTTAACTTGGTCGAGGGACGAGGGCTTTGACCATGGTATGTATCCTTACAGCACTGGTGTCTGTTGATTAAACTTTCCTGTTCATTTCGCACTCTGGTTTCATGCTAGGTTTTTTACAATTAATATTTCTCTGAAGCTGGATCTGAATTTAATATATTCTCAGCATTGAACATTGTTAGTATACTCCTCTTTATTGGGTTCAAGATCAAACTTTATAAGCAGGCATCAGAAACCCTACACATGACATCCGATAGTTTCATTGCAGTGCTGTTTGAAGAGTGGGTGACCTCAGTTCTCCATGCTCGTAAAGCATTAGAACTTCTTGAGAGCAGAAATGGGCTTTATGTTTTGTACATGGATCGAGTCACAGGTGAGCTGGCTAAACATGTGGGCCAGGTTTCATCATTTCAGAAACTCAGCCAAGATATTCTTGACAATCTATTCTGCTGACGAAAGCGTGAATTATTCAAGATATTCTTTAAGGAGTATGCTTAACAACAGACTAGGAAGCCCTTTGCCTATCTAAGATCCAAATAAAGCCGACTTATGGAAGCATTGTATTTGAACAGATAGATGGAAAGATTTTATGCAATTAAGAATTATCTTCCACTTTCGGCGCTTTAGTAGTTTATTGACATTGCATCACTGCCTGGAAGTCAATATTTCGAGTCTAGTCTGCTTAGGTAATCAGGGCATTTCACCCTATGAATTTTATTAGTCGGGGTATCCTGTAGAAACTTCGAAGCTAGGGCTTAGGATAAAGAGGGGTCTTAGCTTAATTTATCTCCTGACATGTGATCTATGACTGTTCTGCCTTTTCTGATCATGAAATCAAACGTAGTAAAATCATGCTCTTCCATGTTCCCTCTTCGTCCCGGAAAGTGGTCCCTTATTTAGGGTGTGTTTCTAGTGAAATTATTTTTAAAATTATTTTTTGTATTTATTTATTATTAGAAAAATTGATCAATAAAAAATACTTTTCAGTTAAAGACAAATTTGACTTGATTTTTAGAAAAGTATTTTTCTTTTATTTTAGACGGAAAACACTTTCTGAAAGTAGTGAAAAATTTAGAAATGTTATATTATTTACTGATTATATCAAATTTGGTCCTCAAACTTTTAATTACTATATATATATATATATTATTTTTAATATTTTTTTCTTAATTTCATCTCTTATAATTTAATTTTTATATTAACTTTGGTCCTTATTTTTATAATTGTTATTTGCTTTTTTCTTATCATTTTTTAATTAAATTTTTTTATCTATCAAATTTGGTCCTTATTCTTTTGATTGTTACTTATTTTATTTGAAATAATTTATGAAATGTTAATTATTATTATTTTAATTTCTTCATCTTTCATCTTTCAATTTTTTTATTTTTTAGATTTAATCTCTATTATTTTGATTATTATTTATTTTATTTGAGATAATTTATGAAATTATATATTTTTTAATTTCATTCTCATTCAACTTTTTAATTTGTAAGATTTGTTCTTTATTATTTTAATAAACTTAAAAAAAATAAAACATTAATAAGTTATTTTTCAATTTATTTTCTATGACATAACTAAATACTGAAAAGAATTTTCTAATTTATTTTATATTACCTTATTAAATATCATAAAATAATTTACTTTTTTAAAATTTATTTTTTCAAAATTTATTTTTTTAAAAAAAATTATTATCCATCAAGCAAAACAAACGGCATCATCTTTTTTTTTTTGTTTGGTAATCCGGGGTGTCCGGGCTAGCTTACACGCACCACAACTAATTTTCGGATCCACTGAACACTCTGTAAGCCTAGTAAACAGGTAAAATACCATGAAGATAACAATCGTGCACGCTGCTGAGATTCGAACCCAAATAACAAAGATAAAAAAACCTCTGCAGCTCGGACACAAGCCTCGGTACAAACGGCATCATCCTTGCTTCTCTTAGTAATGGTATCGACCTGCTAGGCTGTTGTCGGTATCTTTCCACCGGCATCCACGTGTAGTGGCGCTTTACAGGTCGGCAGAAGCTAATCCGATTGTCATAATAGTCACATTGGGCCCACCTCAACCACCAAAACTTGTTAATTACTGAAGGAGGAGATATTTTAAAGACCATCCTCCATAATATCTCCTCCTGAATTACATAGTTCGTGTTGGTCCCTCGAGCAACAGATATCATAGCTACTTTTGCTCAGAAGACATGACTCAAATGAGACATGCATTCGCTCTCCTGCTCTTCAGCCTCCTCTTGCTATCTCAATCCCTTCCAGGTTCAGCTGTCGGCAGGCAATTGGATAAAGCTCTTACCAAGTCCCAGCTGCCTGAGGGAAGACAAAATGACGTGATCAGTTCATTGCAGGCTCGGAAGTTAGGAGTTTACATCAGAAAAAAGGCTCGTGTTTATCCACGCTCTGGTCGCAAATCATCTGCTATCCGAACCCAAGTTCCTTCCAGCCATGTGATTGGTTCTGTTTTTGCCTTCCTCAGTTTCTTCCTGCTCTAGATCTTGGTATGGTTAATCGGTCCAATCTGTTGAAGTTATCCTCATATCGAGTGGCTTTACACCAAGTAGTGCTTTACCATATTTGAAAAAAGATGTCTATTTTCTTTATGTTTGCGTGTGCCTTGTGTTTTATTTAGCAGATCGTCTTAACACAACTCAAAAGTATTTGCTTGCATAGACAGAGAAGTTGGTAGTAATAGGGAGTTGCTTTTAACTAATACCTGTGCTGCCATCTTCTTCAACCATGCAGTGAATGCATGTGTTTTCACATCTGATGTCCATGTGATCTGGGTTCTTGTGCTAAACAACGTGACAATGTTGTTAAGAAAATAAAATATTAGCCTATGTTTTGCGTATCAGGTTTAGCGGATTGCCTTTCAGCTTTGGCTAACCACCTTTTTTTTTTATTATTTTATTATTAGCAGTATATGATATTAATGCTAGCATGGGGCCTGGTATTAATACTTATCTTCTTGTTTTAGACAAATATATTTGAAAGTCAAGCGGTCAGGAAATATGGGGCCTGGTATTAATACTTACCTTCTTGTTTTGGACAAATATATTTGAAAGTCAAGCGGTCAGGTATCCTCAAAGAGGCAATTACTCTGACGTAGTGGGTAGCCATATTCTCAAGTTATTAAATAAAGAAGAATATATTAAAAATATCATTTTAATATAATATCCTCAAAAGGGAAATGGAGGCATCTAATTCAAAAGATAAATGCACTATCCACCAGCATCTGCCCGCAATTGATATCCTAATTAATCTTTTAGGCATCTAAAAAGAATAAATGAAAAAGGAAAATTCAAAACGAAAATGCTTTTTAAAAAAAAAAAACATTTAGCACTTTCCGACACTGCCTTCAAATCCGTCGAACAGGTTCTTACACTTCTTTCATATTATGCATGTGAAATTACTTTCTCCTCAATTCAACAAAGCCAAAATCAAGCACAAATGATGATCATATTGCAAAATACAAATTAATTATGCTTGCAGATGAATTGCATCAAGAAGTAAGTTTCCAAGGACATGCAAAATGAGTTTATGGTGGTGGAGATCTCCTTCGTCCTCGTACAGGCCACCGAAATGGGGTAAGCTCTTTACTGTTGAGACCCTCTTCCATCTTCTCCACCTTATCCGGACATGTTACAGTGTGTGTGTGTGTCTAGCGTTATATATTAATTAAGATCCTAGTGCTAGTAGTAACCATTGATAAAAAAAAAAAAAACTTTTGTTAGACTAATTAATTAGATTACTTATTACATTCGTTAGTTAGAACCATAGTTATGAAATTTGGATCGACGAGTTGACTTGGAATCTTGGCCGGTTTCAAATCATAAAAACTCGGACTTGCAATTGGCCTGGTCAAATAAGAGCGACCTGTCAGGTCAACCCGAAACCCAGGTGACCGGTGACCAGACGTAACTCAGGTGAGACCAAAATTTTTTTAAATAAATATGAAAAATATAAAATTAATTTATGAATAATTAGCTACATATATTGTTTTTTTTAATAGCTTATATTTACATGAATTGTTCATTAACTTTTCGATGTAGGATAACTATATATAACTTACATCCATATGAATTGTTTCTTAACTTTGTATTGTAGGATAAAGATACTACACTTCATTTTTTTTATATATAGTTTACATCCACATGTATTGTTTCTTAATTTTTTGATGTGAGATAACTATATAGGGCTATACATTCACATGGATTATTTTTTAATTTTTCTATGTGAGATAACTATATAACACTTGGCATTTCTCTTTTATAGCCAATTCCACATGAATTATTTCTTAATTTTTTTATGTGGGATAATTATATATAACATATATCCACATGAATTATTTTTTAAATTTTTGATGGGGGTAAGTATACTACACTTCACATTTTCTTTTTATAACCTATATCTATATGAATTGTTTATTAACTTTTCAATTTGAGATAACTATACTATACTTCATATTTTTTTATAATCTACATTTACATGCATTGTTTCAAGACTTTTTCATGTTGGATATTAAAACCTCAAACATATTTTTTTTTTTATTTTCCTGGGTTGACCCAGGTCAACTTGTGTGCCCCAAGACTTGACCCCTTGGCCGGGTCAACCCTCAGGTTAGGTTTAATAACTATGATTATAATTCTTATTAGATTATGATAGTTAGAGTTTGTAATCTCCCTATAAATATAAAAAGCCAATGTATTCAGGATTTTAAGAGAGTGTTGAAAATAGTGTGTCGAATATCAATGAACAAGAACTTGGAAGGTTAAATATTTAGTGTTTTTAACAATTAGTATAAGAGTTGTGCGTTAATTGATATTAGAGCCCAACAGTCCCAAATTATTGCTTGTTATGTGCTGCAATCCCAAGTTATTTTGTTTGTTGTGCTGCTAAATAACCATGGCTAGAAGAGTTCACATAACAGAACATGTTTAGGTAAGGGGGGATAAGGAGATTTTCTTTGGGAGAGAAATGTTTAGGAGATGATGATAAAAGACATGCAGAGATGGACTGTAGAATTGAAAAGAGGTGTTCAATAACTTGTGATAGAAGACATGTGGAGATAAATTTCAAAATTAACCCGTCAATTGATGGAAGTGAGGAGCTTAAAATATTATTAAAAGAGTGATCATGGATTCATGACTAGTTTTAAAAACTCGTTTCAGAAGCATTAGCAGAGGAGATAACTTATTCACTAGGATAAATATTATGGAGATTTTAGAGATCACATTTATGGTGAGATAGATATGGATTGATGTTTTACACCAATTTATAATGATTATTTTGTTGATAATAATGATGATGATATCATAAACAATAACAATAATAGTAATGATGATATCATTGATGGTGTACTTGTTGATAAAATAAAGGTTGAGCGTAAAGAAAACATGAAAGGTGCTCAAGAAAAAAATTATTGATATAAACTATATTGATCATTTTAATTACAAGATTAATGTATCATAAAGGTAGATGTGCTCAAGGGTTATGTGGATACAATAATTATTAGTGAAGAAAATTTGAGGTTTGAAATTCATTACTTTAAAAGCCAATAGAACATAAATAATTTGCCAATTATTGTTTATTATATAAATTTTAAAATGAAAGGACTAAAATTGATGTCTAAAATTATTATACACTTGAAGAAAAGAAATAAAAAGGGATAAGAAGTCTTTATTGAACATCCACAAGATCAAGGTAAGACCGATTTGAAATCGATGATGAGTTTTTTTCAATCCAAAAGAACTCATGCATGAGATTTTTTCTAATACATAGCTTTATATTATTAGGCATAATGCTTGATCAAACCATTGAATTGGGCTAAAATTTTACTAAAAGATTCTAGAGACCCTGTTTCCTATAGGGTTTAAAGTTCTCAACAATCAAAGATTAGGAAGGCTTTTCGATAATGCTTAGAAGTTATTTTTCAAGATTTGTTATATTTTTCTAGTTGATTAAGGATTTTTTTTTTCTATTTGGATTTGAACTCTTTATTATTATTTTCAACTTTATTTAGGACTTTTCTTCCTAGTTTGTTTAGGAATTTTATTGTTTTTCCTTTATATTTAGGTTTTCTTGTTGGTTCAAGAAAGTTTTTAATTTTATTTAAGGACTTGTAAACCTTTTAAAGAGATAGACTACCTGAAGAGAAAATATCCAATAATAAAATTTTAAATTGCAATTTTTTTGTGATCCCTATTCAGTATAATTTTATATTCTTGTGCTTGTTATCTTTCTTATGTTGCTTACATCTATGTCAATTGATATAAGAGCTCTGTGTTAGTTTGATATTCAACATTCTTTACACATACTCTTAATTTTGAAAGATATGATATCAAGCTTTTTTTTATTTTTCTTCTTGGTTTGATTTATTTCTTGCACATTCATTGACTCTAGAACTTTGTTTTCGACAGCATCCTAAGCATTAATATACTTAAAGAAAGATTGAATATGAACATTGAGCAATCTATAAATTCTATATTAGAACCCATCATTTTAATTGAATGGCTATGATACTAATTGTTGGAAACACTAAATCAAAACTTTGATACCAATTGTTAAGAGCACTAAGCACACAAAAATTGGTTAATCAGATGAAAGCTAATGGAGAAAAGATGACATATCTCTTAATTATGGAGAAAAATATTTGAAGACTAACACTTCATTTTGAGTGCATGGTAGCAGCTATTGAAGAATCAAAAGATTTGAGTGGGATGTCAAATGGTGAATTACAAGGTTTATTAGCAGCTTATAAACATCGCTCAAATTCAAAGAATTTTACGGTAGCCATTGAAGAAGAATTTCAATATTAGTTAAACATGATAACCAAGGAGGAAATATTAAACAAGATTGAGCACTGCCAATGTGGTCAAAGTTGCAGAGGTAGAAGAAATAACAGATTTGATTAACGACAACGATACAATGTAGGCACAAATAATAGAGGTGGATGAGATTCAAATGAGCATGGCAAGTGATGGATTCAATTCTAAAAATTCCAGAAGTAAGGTCACTATAAAAAGATTGTAAGTCTTATATTCAATGTCATTACTGCAAAAGGTTTGGTCATTATTAATATAAGTGCCAACTTAAAAACTCGAATAATGAGAAGGTACATGTAAAATTTATGGATACTAATAAAGATGCATCCAAGACTTTGTTTTTTTCAAGTCATAATATAGAAAAGAAAGAAAAAATATCTTTAGAAGAGGCTTGTTATATGAACAAGAAAAATCAATTATGGT
>Ga0307509_10012678_pt1 | contig 10055 bp, 6 predicted proteins | sample 10_EM_MG_FD_202245 | JGI IMG/M metagenome (GOLD analysis project Ga0307509, IMG submission 202245) | Populus trichocarpa ectomycorrhiza microbial communities from riparian zone in the Pacific Northwest, United States - 10_EM | ecosystem: Host-associated > Plants > Roots > Unclassified | place... | reverse complement strand
TTCTCCTCGCTCTATCGCACAAGGAGTTGAGATATATATGGAGTTTTTGCACCAGTACTATACAAGCACAGCGCGCCATAAATCCTGCGTGTAACCAAATGAAAAGGGGAGAGGGAAAGGAGTTGCCTAAGACTCGTATGACCAGAGAGCGGAGGCAAGTTGCTTGACGTCGTTTGTTGGTATCTACTGTGGCCTAATGCGCACTGTCATTGCTTGTTAATATATTACCAGAAGCTCTATAGAAGACATTAGGGGCTGTTGGTTGGTCTGGTGGTTTGGCTTCGATGGTGCTCGTGCCGTGTATTGATGCTCGTTTTCGTTCGAGTTGTGGTTTGTTATATCGGCGTTGGTACATCTTACTCGTCTTTGGTCAAAATAATGGCTTGGGGGACGGAAAGCAATGCAATTCACGCCTTGCCCATAGCCCCCCATTCCGGATCTTGCGGGCTCGATATGAAGAATCTAAGGCGGGGGTCTATTTTCTCCCTGTGGCCTCACATTTAAGGTTGTAACCCTAACCCTCAAGTATTTGGCATCCGTATGCGGGGTTGAAACCTCAGTGGGTGGAGCATAGGCAGTGTATCGCACCGCCATAATATTATGATACAGGTATTTTGTTTCCGGCGTTCCTGCTTCGGAAGATTGATAGGAAACGGCGGGGCACCGTATGCGTCGGGAGATTAGACCGTTTGGAAATGTGCGGGCACGTATGGTGAGATGGTTAGGTAGGAGGCAGCAGTATACTGACAAATGTGATGCGTCTGATGCATCTCCCCCCGTTTCGAAGCCCTTCCTGCTATCATGCTTGGTCCGGCATTCGTTTTCTTGCACTTTCTAGCGCACTGCAGCACAGTATCAAACACTCGCTGCTGGGCTCAAGACCCAATCGTATCGGATCATCTTCGGATTCTGGCATTGGTTTTGGCGGGGGCATTGATTTGGCTTTCGCGAATGCGGCACGGTAGCCGGCCTGCAAAATTTGGCGAAAGGTTCGAATTAAGCTTTTGAGTTCCTGCCAGCCGACTCTACTCGAGTACCTATGCGGCTTGGCTTGATGCGCTCTTTTCATGCCAGATTGGTGTAATTCTTACCGTCGTTTCAACTTTACACGAGTCAAGGAACGGGGATGCCTCGGTCATCGATTTGCTTCTGATTCCTACCGCACATGACTGGAGGGCGGGCTGCTACGATACGGCATCTCGTTGTGGGGCTCCACCATCGTACTGGTGGCTCGCCTTGTTCCCATCTCTTAAAAATGGGTTCTCTTTCATTCATTGGTTTCATCCCAAATCGCGACGAGGCTAGAGCTATTTATTGTATTGGTGTTCCACTCCCCTGAAGCAGATGACGGGGAAGGTGAAAGGCCTAATGGCCACCGCCAACACAGCGGTACCCCGGGTCTCTGGATGAAACGTCCTTATCGATAGCGATCCCTGGCTTTCAACTCTGCAGCCAGTTGACGCCGTGAGTTGAAGCGCCTAAGGGAGTATTTTGAGCAGTTGACAACCAAGAATGCTTGTCACACCTAGCGATTCAGGGGAGTTGTTTTTCTCCCAAGAGGCCAAAATTGGGGAGATGTGAGAAATAGGAACAATTGCTCGGGTCGACATTCGGTCCTAGCAGTTTCGAAACCTTTACATGTGGCAAGACAGTCTGGACGGTGTTCCTACTGAATACCGGTAGTCTACCGGCTACCAGAAATACAGACGCTGGTTAGGAAATGGTATCGGGTGGCGGCTCGGAACAATAATGGTGCAACAATAAAGTAAGGTTTCGAAACGGACGTCTCATTCGCCAATCTACTACCAATACTTATTTCGGGGGTTGCACGGGTGGCGACCAAAACAATTTGTCGGATAACAAGCTCGGGACCATTCATCGTCCAAATATGAGAATCTAGCAGGGCTGGCCTTCCTTAAGCGGGTATATCAGACCTCTGTATGGATCCACCCTTTTTTGTCATTTCTTTTTTTGATTCCTTCCCCTTCCGGGGCGCAGCAAGCTACCTTCCTCGATATCCATAAATCCATGATATCCCTCCCCATCAGCGCCCTCCTTTCCTTTCCTTTTTTGTTTTTTCTTATATATCTACCGTGGCTGTCATTTTTTCTTGCCTCACTTTCGCTTTTAGTCGTTCCGGACTGCTGTTCACGTTCGTTACTTTTCCTTTTCTTGTTTTTGTTTCTCGTTCAACGCCGGCATTAGGGAGGGTTGGTTTCCTCTGGCAGGACTTGAATCTGGAATTCATTCGCTCTTTCGTTTTTTTTCCCTCTTCACTTTTTCAGCTTTATTTTCAATTCTCGTCTTGGTGTTTGCTATGAATAGGGTTGCGGGCATTGCGCCATCATCGGTGGGGTGGGATTCAATGGATGAAATGTAGGGAACACGTTTTGCAGATTTGGTTCTTCCTTCGAGGTTAACTGAGCGGGTGTAGTGATCTCGATTACGTGACATGGAGTCTACCAAGGAGCGAGCAAGGCGAGCGTCGGGGAAAGGCAGCAAAAGTAAAGATTGTGCCGGAAGAATTGTTTACTCCAGGCGCAATTTTTCTAAGGCCAATGGGTGGTTCAGATGGGGCATGGGGTGAGTTGGCCGAATCATAGGAAGGGATTGGGGGGGGCTTCTGGCTTGCTAACAACGGTAACAGTGAAGAAACGTTGTGCAGACTTCCGAAGTGAGTTAGCTCGGTGGAGAATGATTTATCTTGAACGGCGAGTGCTGATCCTTAGATTTAGGCACAATCTCGACTAGATGTGTGCGGGATCTGAAAAGGGAATACTCTTGGAAAATCTACAATGTCTGTTGCAATCCTGAGACCGGAGCCGATGCTCACTATGTTCGGATCAGATTCTCGGATGAAGGTATCTACCCACTCTATCCTGGTCCGACGAGCCAATTCTAGGGTCTAATAATGTGTAGCGAAGGATTGTTACTTCGCATCATATGTTGCTGCCCTCAATGGTGTTGCGGCGAAGCGTTTTCTCCAGGGCCCCAGGGAAGACCATGCCAGACCTTTTGGTATAGGTTTTGACAGTGGTATTGCATCAAAGGAGCGCCTATATCTCATTTCCAATTGCTCGTTAGCACCCTCATTCGTATGAAGCAGGGACAGAAAAGCTAAGACAGCGTAGAAAGCAAACCCCATACCTCCGCCGGGTATCCGTAAAATTCGAGGTTAAGCAGGACGGCTCATGGAAGCGCTCAGACGAAGACGTTGACCGAATCGGCTTCGCCACGTATAAATCAGCACCAAAGTCGGCTATCTGGGAATCTAGCTCTCCTGAGACAATCACCTTTAAGGATGACCCCTTTTTGAGGTTCGCTAGGGTAACATTGCGGTTCGGAAAGCGGGAGGAAAGGACTATCCTGGATATGGGTATTACTCACCGGCCCCGAACCCCTTTCCGATTACTCACGTTCAACAGGGAAGAGCTTTAGTCCCGTATTTTCATCTCAGAGACAGGGTGCGTCTATAACGCTGTCGGGCGTGCGAGTGAGAACCTGTGATGACAATCAATCAACAAAGCCGATTCAGACTGAAGTGCGGTTGACATTTACGGACAAGGAGAAGAACCGGAGTAGCTTCTTGCGATCTCAGGCTAGGAGCGCAGCGGTAGGTGAGGCAGAGAAGGCGTTGTTACTATTCAAGAAATCGGTAGAGTTGGCGGGGGATAATTCGTTGGCACTGGAGGATAGTATTGAAGATGATGCGATATTTGAAATGAATATTGCGGATGTTGTGAGCAAGGACTTTTCGGTACGGCTGAAGGGGGATATGGCATCTGAAAAGAAGAATATCAAAGGAGTGTTCAAGGGGTCCAAGCTATTATTAGTGCCTTGTTTCGTGTCCAATGGGGTGCACCTTGTTCTGCAGAGTGTGGATGGAGAATATGTTTTACGTCAATACGGTAGGGTACCCCCGTGGAATGGTTGGCCTATCCTAACGTTTGCATAGTCCCAAGCCCCATTCAATTCATAAGTTCCATCACAGAAAGCTCGTTTGCCGGCCCAAGCATCAGCATGATACGCAGGATAGGAGAGAACATAGAACGAGAAGGAAACGGCAAGATAACCTATCTGTTTGAGAACGGGGAAGCCGGTAAGCCCAGCAATACCTCACCGTTTTCCCGTTCAACTGGCTAACATTTCCCAAGATGCAGCGAATATTGTGGAAAATGTGGTCTCCATAATGGAGAAACTCCACGACTACCAAACAACTCCTCCCACTACCGCCCGCTCCACTCAGTCTTCCCCGCGCCTTCCGCAGATGCAAAGCTCTCAGTTGCTAACCCCTCCGCAATCGCCACCGCGGAAGTTATCCACCTTTCAGCGCCACCGAAGTAGGGTCTTGGATTGGGCTAGCCCTCAGCCAGTCCGTACCCCTCCCGAGGACCTATCTACAATCGACGAGGCGTCATCGGGAGAATATTTGATGGCCCCGGCACCCGATCCGCGAGCGGCTCCTTTGCACTGGTCCGTTCGTGGTGGGGATATCTCGGCCGATCCACAACACTACTATCTGCAGGCCTCTGCACCCCACTCAGCGTATACAGAGTCGATATACAGCGCTCGCTCAGCAACCCGCAAACGCACGCTGCAAAACATGGAAGAATCAGGAGCTCGGGCGCCGTTGCCGGCGCTGGGGAGGATGTTTTGAGTAATTCGTCTACATAACTCGATTTGAGAGATACTTTGTCAAGTTGCTTCATGTATATTATCAATTTTGGGCAGTTGTCGCCTACACCACTGGCGTGGTTCGCGTTTCTTTTGTGATTCCTACATATGTCCTGGTCTGGTGCGGGTGGGTGGGTGGATGGGTGTATTTTATCTTATTCTCAACTGGATAAAGGTGCAGGCTGGACTTGTTGTATCATAAGTTAGCATATTATCGAATGGAAACGGCGGGGCTGTTTATGGCTGGGCCTTATTTTATTTCGGGAATTATAGATTCGGGTTTGTCTGGTATAACTTAGGGGTTTTCTAGAAATAACCCAATCGAGATTTCGGAAATCCTCTGCTACGAGCGCTGTACAGTACTGCTCGGGGCACCCAGTCCCACCATGTTATCCCGGGCGGTCAGAATCCGGAATCGGCTGCCGGTATCCGGGACTGAAACATCCGGGAGACTGGGTTGTTGACTAGGATACCTCCTTATCTGGCAAGCTAGTACACAGAGATAAAGTGGATGCCGGAGTACTCTAGTAGAACGTCCAGCGCAATCGGAAAGAGTGTATATAAAATATGCTTGGTTTTGGCCATAATGTGTTCGGTGGATGTATCATATTGCGAATTTGAGACAGCTCACAAAGAAAAACTCCCCTCTCAAGGTACCGGACTGTACTAGGGGCAGCGGAATCTGTCCAAGGAGTGAGGCGGTCACTAAAGGGCTGAAAAGTCGAGTGATGATTGAATAGAGATGGCTGTCAACCTTTTGGAAATTGTGTTCACAGTCGTACTCTAATGTTCTCTGTTCCTGAGACCACGAGTGACGCCTCGTGACCACTCGCGTCACCCCTTGTCCCAAGTTGCTGGGTGCTCGTTAGGTAGAAATTGCTTACGACAAATACTACACTGCTGAGGCAGCACGCCTCTGCGCCGAGGCTGCCTGCGAGCTCCAATTCAATCGAGTCCTAACCCTCAGACGGACGAAGAAATTGCTGCTCTGAGAGAGCAGATTGAGGTCGAGGGAGCACGTGGCATCGAGTTTGAGCAAAGGTTGGCTGAGCAGGGATCCGTAGTTGCCGGTTAACAGCCGCGATGACCAGAAGTAGATTCACTGCAGTGGGGGTGAGCTGGGGTTCTGGAGGGGGTTCCTGGGAGTGTATCGGAAGTGTGGGTAACGGCCATGATGCTGAGAATCAAATCCCTGGGATGGACGGAAAAATACTCTCGGACTTAAATAGATCGGCCGTACTCTTGGTCTGCATGCTTCCTTGTTCGCACTAGTGAACTTTTGACAGAAGCTCAACAATGTCGTTATCGAAGGGATGTTGCTGGCATTGAAATCCGCAGAGCCTGGCTCGAGTGCTAGTGTTTGGAAGAGCTCGTCTGGGCTCAACGGCTCTTCCGCATAACTAATCCACACCAGGGTCCCTATCCTTAGCCCCGATTTTTACCTACCCTACTCCTTCATCTGTTCATCGTAGATATCCTCCAACCCCAGCCAATCTGTCATCTTGCTGAGTCTTTCTAGTCTCCGGTATATCGTGGGTTCTTGCAAGATTGCTTCGATACCTAGGAAAACGAGTAGAAACCTGTATATATCAATTAGCCGGTAATGAATATTTTTAGTAGACTACGCTCGGCACTAGCAGATATCTACTATATCACGTATCTGAATTCGCAACAAGTCAAGAGCATTCCAGCCAATCGATACCTACGCCCCCCCGACACTTCCTTTCTAAAATATTGTCCTTTATCCTGGGGGCCCATGCGAAAAGGGAACTCTCGAACCACTCAAGATCACTCGCCTTAGAGCAAACTTACCTCCGGCATACGATGGCCACATATCCACCCCACTTTTTTCTTAGGAAAAGAACAATCTCTGCGATTTAAGCATCCCGCTACCTTGTCCCCTTTCAATGGACTGCACTGCTCCTCGTTCCTCAAGATTGTTGAGATGGCGGTTGTTTTGATCGACGGGGGACGATGCGCACCGAGCGAGGAAGATTTTCGGGGGTGTATGCCGCTTGGATTGGCAGCCCGGAAGGAACATGAGGACACTGTGAAAATGCTACATAATCGTGGTTAAACACCACTCCCGCATACTGCTCGGAGTGGGCATGAGTAAGTGGGGAAAATGCTCCTTGAGCGAGAGGAGGCTAACCCCGACAAGCCAGATAATCACGGCGGATCACATCCCATTGAGAGAGGGAAATAAGGGAGGGATGAAAATACTACTCGGGCGAGATGAGGGCGACCCCCAAAAACTAGTTAACGACGGTGGAGCACCTCTCGGGTGGGTAAAAAGTTTGTTCCATCAGGAAATGAGGGCCCTGTCTCACTCAGCCTTAAGATGTCGTAATCAACAGTGATTGGAGAGACTTATGAGACATCCCCCTCGAGCAAATCGCTGCCATTCTCTCTCTTTCCGAACTATATTTCCTCATGGGACTTGTGTTTATATATCTTCTTTTGTGGGCGATCATACCCCGTGGAATGGGAATGCACATATATGCAATGGCAACCTAGCTTCGACTCTGTGTCTGACTTGTTAGAGTGAGCATTTATGGGTTTCGATTGTGACGACACATTAAGACAGCAGTGCGGATGCATTCATTTGAAAGAGAGAGAACGGCGATATTAACGTACGTTATACTAGAGAAGCATGTTAGGAATGATCCCTGGCGAGCGGGACCCTATAAGCGGTAGGTTGAATGAAGAGTTTACATGACTGCTTATTGAGTACAGAAAGTATGGAAAGAGCTTTACTGGAGGCGGGAATGAGAGAGAGATCAAAGGTCGAACAGGAGTTGTGTTAAGACCAGTAAAGCGTGAGAGTGATTGTTATACAGGCACTAATAGTGTTACAGGAACACGGTATTATAAAAAGACAAATGATTCAGAAAGCTTATAGTTAGAGGCCCGCCACCCCACTCAATCAAACACAGCCAACTGCTACCCACGTCCCCCCGACTCCTGTGTGCCGGCTTCGATTCCTGTCACTCGCTTGCGGCTTCTTCGATGCTTTCGCTGGTGATCGGAAATATCTGGGCCCCATGTTTGTCCTCCCTCCCCCTCATGATCCGGTATTCTAAGATCTCGTTCCGGAGGCTTTCTTTTCGCCAGCTCTGCCTGGAGAATCACCATGTGCACTTCATGGACGGGGTCTGTTTTCGGGGTTTTCGGGGTTGTCGGGCGGTTATAGGCAGTGCTCCCAAGCGTTCAGTCCGTCCGTCTTCGGATCCGGGCGGGATGGATGGCAGTGCCTGAAAGGGCGCCCGGGACGGACTGGCGGGGACTGCAGGTGTCTCAGGTGGCGCAATTTTCCGGGTAACTCCGGATGACGGACGGGCCCTGTAGGTGACTGGCGGGCCCTACAGGTAATTGGCGAGGACTGCAGATGACGGGTGAGGACTGCAGAAGACGGGCGAGGACTGCTGATGGAAGGTGAGGACTGCAGGTACGATTCGGGAGTTACCGATCCGTCGAGGACTGTAGGGCCCTACAGTCAACCTCTTAGACGGCAGTCTTTCCCAAAGGACGGACACTCTTGCGCTACAGCTTTAGACAGACGCCCGGGACGCCCGGGACGCCCGGGATTGCAGTCCTGGCAGTGCCTCCAGGGCGGACGGGACGCTTGGGAACACTGGAACTTGTAGGTGATATCATAGAGTAGAGTTGCAACCGGAGACGCATATGTCTCCAAGAGTTCTATGATATATCATGAGATCAAGTTAGTAAACTGAATACCTCAAATATTGTTTATCGCTTGAACAAACCTATGGATGTAGATAGCATAGCTGGCATTCATCGGGGACAATAAAAATATTGATTAAGGATGATAAAAAGATAATGATAGGACGGTGGAAGTTGGAGAATGGACGGAAGGTGAAGGGGGGGGGGGGGGGGTGGAGGTAGGGGTGCGGGGGATTTATGAAGGGTGCTACACGGCCGGCATCCACCATCCATTTTACTTGTTATGACGTATATCGAGAGTGGTATCGCACGTCCCAAGTCCAGGTAAGCCAAGCTCTTCCGCCCAGATGGCAGAAGCTCCCCCACTACATACATGCTACTATTCACCCGCATGGGAGAGTGGTATTCGGCCACGGTTATCTGGCTTATTGGGGTTGACCTCTTCCCCCCCGAGTAGCATTTTCACCACTTCCTCAAGTTCAGGTGCGGAGATATATCCAGACGCTGACCCGACGGCATACGGGAGCGATGTTAAGCAGCCATTGTCTGACCTGTCGGAGTCGACCTCTTCTTACCCGGGTAGTATATTCACCACACCCTCAGGTCCGAACCAAGGGCAATGCGAGGCTGGTGTTCGGTCGAGATTATCTGGCTTGTCGGGGCCCCACTAGAGTAGTATTGTCACCACTCCCCCACGCCCATACTCAGGGGCATTACGAGAGTTGTTTTTAGTCGTAATTATTTGTTTTGTCAGGGCTGACCTTTTCTCATCCGAGTAGTATTTTCACCACTTCCTCCTTTCCCCAGAAAGCGGCATGCGAGAGCGGTGTTCAGCCAAAATTACCCTCATTTTCGGAGTTGACCTCTTCCCGCCCGAGTCGAATTTTCACCACCTCCTCCTGTCACTGCTCAGCAGCCAATAAATGAGCAATAGACCCCTAACAATCCGCTGCGTTGAAATCATAATATCTGGTCTCGGTCAAAGCGCTATAGCCTCAACAATTCCGAAGCAGGATGAGCCGTGCAGTCCGCTCCCCAGGAAACCAAAACCAAAACCCTCAGAAATACCCCGGACTTTGTCCACAAGCAATTCCCCGATATGTGGCGGTCATATTCCCTAAATAGCTGCAGGGCAAGTGACCTGGCATAGGTTGAGAGTTCCTTTTTCGCATGGGGTCCTCCTTTTGCTCCTCCGCTCCTCCTCTCCACCGATCCGCCCTCTCTGTAGTGATCTGGTAATTCCGAGAAATCAGTAATCGCTTTGATGACAGGTCATTGAATACGCCACCTTCGCCTCCGAACATTCCGAATCTAGGCCCTTGTGGTAATTGAATGGGGCGCTTTAGGTGTAGGGTTGTAAGAAATCAGTCGCTAATCGCTAAAGAAAAATGTCCCCTCCTTACCTCACAGCACAGTCTTCTTCCCCCTTATTACAATGCCATTGTTAAGATCTGCGGCACTAACCCAGTCAGAATGTTAACCCCTGGTAATGATACTCAGGCGTTAATTCATCAGGGTCACGAAGCCGGACCAACGAGAGGACTTAGGGCGTTTACCTATAGACCGTTGTCTAACGTACGGCACCGGGCAACGGGACAGAGCAGGGAAGCGGGACACTAGGCAACAGCAGTTAAAAAATACAACAACTCAACCAATTCTTAACCAAATTGGACCAAACAAGATGATATCAATTGAGA
>Ga0307509_10012677_pt1 | contig 10055 bp, 16 predicted proteins | sample 10_EM_MG_FD_202245 | JGI IMG/M metagenome (GOLD analysis project Ga0307509, IMG submission 202245) | Populus trichocarpa ectomycorrhiza microbial communities from riparian zone in the Pacific Northwest, United States - 10_EM | ecosystem: Host-associated > Plants > Roots > Unclassified | place... | reverse complement strand
GTCCATTCACTCGAAAAGGACGAGATCCTCGAACCTGATGAAACAGCGTATCATCTGCTCCACCACATGGGCGTTGATTGGCCATGCCTATCTTTTGACGTCCTCAGGGATAACTTGGGCGATCAACGCCAAAGACTGCCTGCCACCGCTTACATCGTTGCTGGTACCCAAGCAGACCAAGCAAAAAACAATAATCTGGTCGTATACAAAATGAGTTCACTTCACCGGACACAGAAGGATGGTAGTAAGCGAGTTCTTTGCTTGAGCTGAGATCTGACTGGTGCAGAACTTTTTCGATTTTCTAGACGAGTCCGATGAGGATGATGATGATGATAACGCCGATGATCTCGACGAAGACGCAGTGCTCGAATCAAGACCTGTCCCTCACCCTGGTGGGGTGAACAGAGTCCGTGCTCAACCTATGCCATCATTTCCCTCGGTCTCGCAGCCATATTATGTTGCTACCTGGGCAGAGACAGGAAAAATCCACATTTGGGATGTCCGGCCACTCATAGAGTCCCTCGATGTTCCCGGATATTCATACGACAAGACTCGATTCGGTAAACCTGTATTCACTGTGGAATCTCATGGAAAAGCTGAAGGCTTTGCGATGGATTGGGCTGCATCTGGTCCTTCATCGCTTCGGCTTCTAACGGGCGACATCAACTCAAAAATCTACCTCACAACGACGACTCCAACTGGTTTTAATTCACTATCGCAGCCGTTTGTCTCGCATACGTCCAGTGTCGAAGACATTCAATGGAGTCCGTCCGAGCCAACCGTTTTTACGTCTTGTTCAGCAGATCGCACCATACAGATATGGGATGTTCGCACGAAAGGTCGAAAAAGTGTGGCTGGCATTGCTCCAGCTCACGAAAGTGACGTGAATGTCATAAGTTGGAACAGATTAACATCTTACTTGCTCGTCAGCGGAGGTGACGAGGGAGGAATCAAAGCATGGGACCTGCGGAGCATAAAGAAAACGGGGTAAGTTCGTTATTGTTTATGATGGAATATAATGGTTTACCAAGAGGTCTAGTTCAAATTCACCGGATCCTACACCCGTCGCATCCTTTTCATGGCACAAAGCCCCGATCACTTCAATTGAATGGCATCCTTCTGAAGATTCTATCTTCGCTGCATCAGGAGCAGATGATCAAGTTACCTTGTGGGATCTGGCTGTTGAGCAAGATGACGAAGATATAGGCATGAATGAAACTCCGGACAACACAGGCGAAGTACCACCGCAGTTGCTATTCGTACACCAAGGCCAGAAGGATGTTAAGGAGGTACATTGGCATTTCCAAATTCCAGGAACTGTCATAAGCACGGCATCGGACGGCTTCAATGTTTTCAAAACCATTTCTGTCTAATCGAATCTTTGATTTACAATTGGGCATACAGGCGTAGGGCGGAAAGTAATTGTCAGGCAAGAACATTTTTCACGTTGTCATACAGAGACATGTAGATGTTCCGAAGATCGCGCAAGTTTTGGCGGACAAGAAAGAGTTGGTGTTCGTCATGTGCCTGTAGTGCCAACTTCGGAATGCTTGCATTAGACTCTCCGGACCAAGAGCGATCGGCTATACATACCGCATAATCCTCAATCCCCAAATGCATGTCGATTTTGGAGCCCAATTCAGCACGAGAAAGATAGTATTTCCCTGTCATTTCGTGCATACTAATACCTGCCTCCTGTGCCCGATGCAGCTCGGAAAGGAGCACTACGTGGGGTCGACGCAAGCGTGGAATCACAAAGGGTGACGACAAACCTTCTCGTGCATCCAGGTTTTTGGTAGAATTTCTTCCGCATACATTTAGTGCCAGATACCAAAGCAACAAAGTTCCATAGCAGCTTGTTACCTGTGTGTCGAGGCCAACCACACCAGAGCCTGATCCTAACGACGACTGTCAAGTGAACTCACAGACAAGATTTCCAAAATACGGACCGTATGTTGGACTAGATCTTCGCATTCAGACTTCAGACTCTGAGAGAACGATTTGATGAAATCGGGTAGCATATCAGGGATCGTTTTTGAGTGGTTGACCAAGTAAGCGTCTCTAGAGAGCTTCCGCTTTTTGTGGGATTGTTCAGAGAGCATATAGTCAAGACTCGAGTCCACATTGCTAGCAAGACGGGAAGGATGAAATAGAGAAATAGATCTATCGTCGATTATCTTCTGGAGTTCACTAGCAAGCAGATCAGGATGGAAAGAGATATTAAAGCAAAAGAGTAGACATTATCTGCAAATAGTCAGATTTGCGTTATTTGAAGAGGTTAAGGGCTTACTTTTTGAGGAAAGACCCGTGCCATCGTGTCCAATCCAGTGTTATAGAAGAACTGTTGCAAGTCCTGAATCAACCACAAAGCTTTGAGTATATCTTGGAGCGAGAAGCGTTTAGAACAAAAGACCTCCAGGTTCGTGTAGTTATCCATTGTAGAGAAAGGTCCAGCGCGTCGTGTAAATTCGCTCACGCGTTGTTTATTCTTGTTTGGTCCACCTGTGCCCACTGACACAGTACTGACACTCGCTTTGTGGCACTTACACTATGGCCAATCGAGATGAGAGTGAAGCTATCTCAGCTTTGACAGGGTTCTCCATCAAGCACGTTCTTGGCGACCTTTCTCTGCCTTCCGGAGATGGACTTACAAATAGACTCGGTATCTCAGGCTTGCCGTCTCTGAATGCGGACCAGATATACAGCGACAAATGGGAAGATGATGATGAAGTTGTCGGTCCAGAACAGGGTCAAGACTGGGAAGATGAGATTGACAGGGAAATGCGTGAGGAAGGTGACGGTGAACGCACGAATGTGGAACGGGAAGACCAACAGCGACTTGTGCGGCCCAAGGAGAAACGAATGAAGATCGTCAAGCGTCTTGTTGAACGTCCAAAGAGCGTATACGAACGATTTCCTGCCTTCGAGAAGGATAAAGTCCTAGATTTCTCTGAACTCTTCAAAGGTTATACTGTTCATAAATCCAGGTTGTCGAAACGTCCATATCAAGGTAAGTATGTAAAAGTTATTCATATACCGCTGCTAAAAACATCAGTGGAGAATGTCTATCCACGTAAACGCGAAACCACCAAGGGATTTCTAGATGCCGTTGTTGGTGATGCGAAACGGCAGGTCGAGAACCAGCGTGTTGAAGAGGAAATGTCGGCAGGAAACATAGAAACGGACCTAAGGAAGGCCTTAGAGGTGTGCTCCCGTCTATCTTACGCGTTTTGTTATTCTGGATGACTAATATTGCATGGTAGGAACGAGAACAAACGAACGTCCCAGTTGCCCTTCCTTTAGACGATCGGACATTTGACCTTGTTCTCTTATCAAACTGGGAAGACCAGATAGTGTACGGACCCAACGATTATACTCATGCCGCTTCACAACCACTTCCCACTGCACCTGAAGCCAAACTAACGACGCCCGTTAACAAGGCTCTGGAATCTGGCGCCTGGACACAGAGCATCGTATGGGGTCCGAATGCTCGATTCCTTGATTTTACACAGCTTGAATTAAACGAGGAAGAGGTCATCCTGGAAGAAAAACCTGGTGCGTTTTTGTTCTAATTTTCGTGAACACCCCATTAACGCGCTCCATGCAGTTGAGACCCTTCGTTCCAGGAAACGGCTCAGGACAGACGCTCAAGTCAAGGACAAGTTCAATTTGTCAAACGATCACTTTTACGAGGTATCGAAAGAAGGGGGACGGCATCGTGTTCGCCAGACATTTGGACAACTGGTCGTGGAACATGCCTACCCCGCACAGAAGTTGCAACTGCCGTTTGTAAGAATGAACTTCGATTACGCATCTCCATTTTCTGATTGTCCTGTAGTATAAAACTCGGCTGTCAAAGCAAGAAGCCCGTTCATTCCATCGACCTGCCCTTCAGTTCCCCTCCAATATAGAGATTCGGTTTGGCAAAGTACGCACAGCGAAAAAGAAGAAAGACAAGGCGGGACGGAAGCTTGGAAAAGGCGGAAATATCGGCGAAGGGCTGCACAGAACGAGCGATCTCAGTCTACGAGACACCTCGAATTTCGTTTTATGGGAATATTCCGAGGAGCATCCACCTATTATCCCCAACTTTGGTATGGGCAGCGTTTTAGTCAACTATTATCGGAAGAAAGACGAAAAGGACGACCATATGCCAAGAGTGAGTTGGTTGCTCTGTACAACACCCTGTAGGTGCTAAGCTTTGAAAGGGTGAACTTGGTTTCCCGTTCGTCTTAGAACCCCAAGACGAGTCTCCTTTCATGAAGTTTGGCTATGTGTATCCTGGTCAAACGGTACCGGCTCTTTACAATAATCTGATACGAGCCCCGTTATTCCGTCAAAAACCATATCAGACAGATTTCTTAGTCGTCCGGTAAGGTCTCTAATGCGGTTCATTGAGATTAACTTATAATACCTCATCAAGAAACGCTATAAAGGGAGACACCAAATACTTCCTACGTGAAATCAAGAATTTTTTTGTCGTGGGCCAAACATATCCTGTGACAGAAGTCCCAGGGCCTCATTCACGAAAAATCACTAACACTATCAAATACCGTTTACAAATCATCGCTTTCAAGCTCTTGAGGAAGAGCCCCGGGGAGCGTCTCAAGATATCCCGGTTAATGAAGTATTTTCCTGACCAGAATGAGTTGCAAATGCGGCAACGGTTGAAGGTATATATGTCTTTTTCTTGTAGGACACGCCTTGATCTGTTTTGATCAGGAATTCATGGAGTACCACCGTCGTGGACCACATCAAGGTTTCTGGCGGCTAAAGTCAAACTGGGCAATTCCATCGGATGCCGAAATGCTCAAGATGGTGGGGCCTGAACAAGTGGTGTTGACGGAGAGCATGCAAGTTGGACAACGCCATCTACAGGACCTTGGGTACAGCCAAGCTGTTGAGGATGGAGATGAGTCGAACCTGTCTATCGAACAACAACTGGCGCCTTGGATTACAACCAAAAATTTCTTGTTTGCCACTCAGGCGAAAGCTATGTTGCGGTTGCACGGTGATGGGGATCCCACTGGACGTGGCGAAGCATTTAGCTTCATACGCATATCGATGAAGGATATTTTCGTGAAAGCTGGTGAAGACTACGAACAGAAGTTAGGTACGACCCTTCATCATCATTGTGATTGCAGTTTACTTACTACTACTTCTTGTGCACTAGCCGAAGCTGAAAACCGTCCAAAATCTGCTCACCGGTACAACGTTGCTGAACAGCAACAAATATACAAGTCCGAGATCGAGCGTATCTGGAACGCTCAGTTCAACTCGCTCAGTCAGAAGAATGAACCGCAACTAAGCGACGACGAGGATAAGGATTCACCTAAAAAGCTTCTTCCAGCCGCTGGACCTTCGGCTCGTCCCTCGCCAGTGCCTAGTAGAGCTGCTTCTGTCGACCCTCAACGAACAGGTAGTGTAGGGCTAGATGACAATAGGAAAGTGCTACGAATCAAACGGCTTGTGAGTGTTCTCAGAAACGTCGTCAATATCTTTTCAGTATTGACTATTCTCGACATCCAGATTGACGGAGTCTGGCGAACAGAGATTGTGCGAGATCCTGCAGTCATTACTGCATACGTGCGTAGTCGACAGCTTCTGGAGGAAGAAACAACGAATGCAGACTCTCTCGCCCCTACTGGTGATGCTGATAAAGACATGCGAGCGAAGAAGAGGTAGGCTGCCGGTTGAATGTTCATGTTTTTTGTTCCACCTTTACTGACAGCTGGCATTAGGCTGGAAGAGGAGATTGCTCGCATGAAGAAAAACCAAGAGCGGCGCTTGCACCGAAAGAATGCCAAGATAGTCAAAGAGGGTGGAACTCCAATGACGCTCAACAGACCTATCAAACCAGATACTACGGTGCGCGAATACCAAATAGCAATAAGTATTAACTCATTTGTTTTTGAACAGCGGCGTTGTGGTCATTGCGGTCAAATGGGGCACATGAGTAGGTTGATTCTGCTGATGCATCCCACTGAGTTCTAATTCCGTTTACCTCCAAAGAAACGAATCGAAAATGCCCTCGTTGGGCGGAATTCAATAGCGGCACAGCACCATCTGGTCCGACGCCAACGGGTTCAATGGCAAGTCCTCCACCACCTTCTGCAACTCTTCCTTCAAGTCTCAGTGGTTTTGGTCGGCCTGGTTCTGCTTTTGGACACCCGGTGGCGGTTCCATCCCCTCTTGCGACAAGTCCACCCATGACTGCTATGATGGATGATGATGACGCCATTCCCTCAACACCGTCTTCTTCCGCACCAAAAATTAAACTAACCCTCAAACGAAACTAATTTTGCTTTTGTTGATTATTTGTACAGTATAAATTCTGCATTCACTTCACAATGAATCATATGTAGCAAACTGGACATTATAAACATAAAGATTGGCAAAAAGTGCAATAAAGTATAAGGGCACAACAGGCAATAAGTATAGGTGGAATCAAAAGATAAACTATGTACTGGCTGGGCAGGAGACAAGATTTGAGGATTGTCAAGCAGGACCCATCTCGACATCCACCGTCGGCAGATACCTATTCTTAAAATTTTGATTTACGGTAACAAGTAAATTCAAAATAAATTCCGCGTGTCGTTTCCTTTCTTCGGAAGAGATACTACCAGCCCTCAGCCTTGGACTCTTCTCCAACTCGATCCTCCCCACTTGACGGCTTAGATGATGCTCGTCATCATGGTCAGATGAATGCGCTGCGACAGCAGCAGACGTGATAGAGTGGATGCCGGGTAAGACTGTAGCTTGCATGACTGGAGAGGACTCTGTTGAAGTGCTGGGTGAGGAGCCCCTGGAAGAGGGTCGGGAAGAAGACCTGAACGCTTTGTTAAGCGGGGGCAACTTGAACTGCATATCCCCTGCCGTGAGAAGTGGGTAAATCGACCCAGACTTTGACTGCGATGTGCTACTCGAGCTCGTGCTACCAAATACTGCACGAGGCCGATGGGAAGCGAGTGGCAATTTCGGCTCCACAGGCTGTGGGGGTCGACCGGTAGAAGGCAGCGACTTGAGGGGTATCATTTGGCGCATCGCCTTCGCCATGGTCTCTTGAGGTGCGAGAGCGACGGAAGGTGCACCTCGCGAAGGTCTGAGGTAGTCAAAGGCGTCGGGCATTGACAGCGGCAGCTGGGGTGGAGTAAGTATGACGGGAGGTGTCGACGTTGTAGAATGAGGTGAACCATTATCGAGTGGAGGGGTAGGGTGGTGATGATGCGCCGAAAGGGAGCCAGAATACTTGGTCGGACGGCGGGTGTAATCATTTGAAGTCGAGTAATTGTTCAACGAATCATGAATATCGTAAATATTGCCATATTGACTGGGAACCGCTGGTTGAGTTGCTCGGGTAGATGAGTAATAGCCGCTGCCGCGGTTGGAATATTGCGTATTACTCGAGCCGTAAGCTGGATCAGCAAAGCCAGAGTTCTGAGGTAATATACCTGGCATGCCGGTGAGACCAAGTTGAGAGAGATGGCTAGGATCAAAGTAATTGTCGGTTGAAAAGTTGGAAACGGGGGAAGGGGCCAAGGCAGGACGTGAGAGACAGGAGACGTCCCGGCCGAGCGTAAGGAGAAACTCATTGACGGCAGCGAGCTCAGCAGGAGTGCGAATATCGAGAGAGACCGAACGGGGATTGAAAGTAGAAGACGAATGGTTACTGCCGGAAGTTTCATTGTAAGCGAGACTGTTTAAACGCTCCGCCATACCTGATGTGTGAAATTAGTGGAATCTTGACATAACCACAATAGATATTCCACTAACGAGGATCATAAGATGGCGCGACGCGGCGTTTTTTCATGTCATTGAAGAAGTCGTCCACATTGTAGCCATCGTGGGCTCTCTTCGACCCGGTCGGAACAGAACCTTGTCCGTTCCTCAAGGTATCCCAGGACGGCATGGGATGATTTGGAAGGAAGACATCATGCGACGAATGTGACTGATGCGAATGCGCATGAGCAGATGGATGTCCTAATTCTGGAGAAGGCGTAGGTAAGACAGGCATGTGGACTGCTGTTTGCGATGGCGACTTGAGCCATCTTGTGGAGCATTGCGCAGTAAATTGGAAATCACGTACCATCAAGCGGCGATGAATGGTGCTTTGCGCGGGATAAAGCGGCAGCGGGCGCAGCAGCGGGCGAAATAGTGGAATCTCCGCGTACGCGTGACACATAGTCGGGATCAACGACGGTGATAGCTTTGGAATGCTTGTGCTGCTGGTGGTGTTCTTCTGTATGTATTTTTTCGTGTTTCTTTAGATCCTGGGGCCTCTTGAAGGACTTTTTACAGATCTAATACGGAGAATTATGATCACATTCCGAAAGTGGATAAGCGATAATACATACCTCGCAAACGTGGGGTTTGAGCGGCGTATGAACTAAACGTTCAAGAAGATTGATGAATGAAATGACTAAAGTGTGAAGATGAAAGTTACCTCTAAGGTGACTGGTGATATGGTCCCGCTTGGCACAAGATGTCCCGCAGTCCTTCCACCTGCAAGTGAGACAAAGGTTGTTGGTGCTCTTGCGACCGACATGGTCGTTACAGAGATGGTTGTAGAGGGTCTCTGGATCTATGAAGGACTGGGAGCAGTCTTGCCAGTGACACCTATGGGCAGATGATTGCTGCTGTTGGAGGAGATCATTGGGAGGAGGGGACTGTTGCTGCGGATGGCGGGCGAGGTTATCGTCTGCGGTGAGAGCACGCTCGTCGTCGCTGCTTTGGGCGACGGGGGAATGTGTGGTTGACGGGGACGGCGGCAGGTGGTGGGCCATGATTTGCCAGGAAGAAAGATAGCTGCTGTGTTGGGAGGGACGCATGATTGTTTTAAAGCAAAGAATATGCCAAGCTGTACGCCAAGAATCCAAGAGCCAAGATCTTCTTGGCCGCCAAGCCGGTCCGTTTCTTGGCAAACTATGTTACGTAATTACACTATCCTCATCGTTCACTCGCAGCAGCTTCACCCATTCGCGATAGTTGAAGCTGCCTTGTCGATCAGTGAATGACCCTTTGAATAGTCGGTCGATCTAATCGTCCTATCAGCAAAACACACTTTCCGTCAGAGCAGACACAACTGGCCTCTTGATCATTCATTCTCTCCCCAAATTCGCTCAGCCACTTTCTCATCTCCTCAACTTTCACAGTCCCAGAATCATTATCGTCAAATGACCCAAACGCCTCCAACAACTCCGCCTCAGTTTCAAACTCGAACAACCGCTCACTCATCATCGTCAGGAACATCGTAAAGTTGATCCCTCGCTCACTCGTACTCTCATCAATCGATGCAGCTCGGCTATGTGTGCCCGGCCGTGCACTGAGCAATTCGTCCATCATTCGCTTCGACGGCGAAATGCCTGTCAAACAACTTCAAGATAGAACGACAGAAACACAACGAAACAACCAACCTAGACTCGAAAAGATCTCCTTCAAATCATTCTCATTCACCCACCCATCTTTGTCATGGTCAATCAACTGAAACGCCTCCTTGAACTGCTGGATCTGCGCTGCCTGAAACAACGAAAACACCCCAGACGGCTCCCTTCGTGCTCGAGACTTCTGTGTTTTGGAAAGCTTCGTCGGCGTCGCGTTTGGCGAAAGGAGGTCAGGATATCGCGACATTTCTGGACGGATAATAGCTCAAGTCTAAGCTCTATCGAGGTTCACAACCAAAGATGACCAACTTTGTCTTGGCATCAACAATCGTTGTGGCTGTGTTATCCACCTAATTTGGACACCTTCCATATTTGTAGTGGGCGGCACTGCTGTTGGTGACATGGAAATAAAGTATGCATGCAGTACACTCTCAAATTCCACGGTACACAAGTTCTTGATGTCACACAATTGTAATTGGTCTCGGCCCTGCTTCACTCTCAAATGGTCCGATGCACTGTCCGTGACAGAGCGATATCCCCCTCCTGTCATAGTATCAATTCGCCACAAGGTCGTGTCAGAAGTCGGACCACAGACATAATGCCTCAAAGACGGGCCGATCTGCTCGGCCAAGGACCTTCCTGTGCTGTACACCGGCCTTCAATCCGAGCGACATC
>Ga0307509_10012676_pt1 | contig 10056 bp, 6 predicted proteins | sample 10_EM_MG_FD_202245 | JGI IMG/M metagenome (GOLD analysis project Ga0307509, IMG submission 202245) | Populus trichocarpa ectomycorrhiza microbial communities from riparian zone in the Pacific Northwest, United States - 10_EM | ecosystem: Host-associated > Plants > Roots > Unclassified | place... | reverse complement strand
CGGTGGCGCGGCGGTCTGGGGCTGGGGATGCGGTGGTGCGGCGGTCTGGGGGTGGGGACGCGGCGGCGCGGTTGTCTGAGCATGCGGCGGTGGCGCGCCGGTCTGAGGCTGGGGATGCGGCGGTGCGCCGGTCTGGGGCTGGGGGCGCGGCGGCACCGCGGTCTGGGCATGCGGCGGTGCGCCGGTCTGGGGCTGGGGGCGCGGCGGTACCGCGGTCTGGGCGTGCGGCGGTGCGCTGGTCTGGGGCTGGGGGCGCGGCGGCACCGCGGTCTGGGGGCGCGGCGGCACCGTGGTCTGGGGGCGCGGTGGCACCGCGGTCGGGGCGCGCTGTGGCAGTGGGGTCTGTGCGGCCGCCGGCAGCGGCAGCTCGATCTGGCGAGTCCGCGGCACGGTCGGCGCGGCCGGTGCGTTCTGCGAACCCGCTGCGAGCTCAGGATCCGCGGCGATCGGCGAACCCGCTGGCTCGGGATGCGTGCTGCGCGATGAGACTGGCGGCGTCGCCCCCCCCTGTGGGGCCGGCGTGGTCGGCATCGCGGGCGCCGCAACCGGAGGCACCCGTGGCGATTCGGTCTGCAGGGCGCGCTGCGCCATCAGGGGAACCGTCGAGCTCCGCGGAATGGTTGCGATCTGCGACACCGCGGCCCCGGCGAGATGCGAGGCGAGCGCCGCGATCGGCGAAGCCGCCGGCTGCGCTGGCGCGTCCGTCGGTCCCGGGTCGCTCGTGGCTGCGTTGGATCCCGGCACGCGTTGCACGCTGCCCCGGGCGCGCAGAGGCACCGTCGGTGCGCGTTGTGGATCCGGTGCGAAATCCGCGATCAGCGGTGCACGCAGCGGCGCGGTCGTCGCATCATCCCCGCGCTCGGGCGCGACGTTGATGGCCAGATCGTCGTCGCGCGACAGGACATCGTCCAGCGCTGCGGCGAGCTCGGCTGCGCTCTGATACCGAGCGGTGTGCTGGCGCTCGAGGCACCGCATCACGAGCCGGTCCACGTCCACGGTCACCGACGCCTGCCCGGACAGCGGCTGCGGCGTCGCCGTGAGCACCGCAGCGAGCGCTGCCGCGGCGCTGCCGGCGTCGTCGAACGGCTTGCGGCCCGCGATCATCTCGTACATGACGATCCCGAGCGTGTAGATGTCGCTGGTCGCGGTGCACAGCCCGCCGACCATCTGCTCCGGAGACATGTAGTCGAGCGTGCCGATCATCTGCCCGGCTTGTGTCAGCTCCGATTTTTCGAAGTCGCTGTCCTGGAGCAACTTCGCGATCCCGAAGTCGAGTACCTTGACGTAGTCGCTCTGGCTGCCACGCGGCTCGAGGTGGATGTTGGTCGGCTTGAGATCGCGATGAACGATGCCGTGCGCGTGCGCTTCCGCGAGCGAGCTGCATACGGCGCGGGCGATCTGCAGCGCGTGCCGCCAGGGCAGGGGGCCGCCGACCCGGATCCGCTCGTAAAGCGTCTCGCCGTGCAACAGCTCCATCACGATGTAGAGCGTGCCGTCGGGCGCCTCGCCGATCTCGTAGGCGGTGATCGTGTGCGGATCGCGCAATCGGGTGAGCGCTTCACCTTCGCGGCGAAACCGCGCGACCACGCGGGGATCATGGGTTAGGTTCGCGTGCAGCACCTTGAGTGCAAATTCGTGCCCTGACTTCAAATGCGTCGCGCGGTAGATCGCCCCGAATCCACCGGCCGCGAGCTTCGCGTCCACGCGAAACCGCCGATCGAACACCGCCCCGAGCAACGGATCGCGACGTTCCACCATCGTGCGTTCGTTGGTATCTTGTTCCGCGGCCACGCCCACAGTTCCCATTGTGTCAGGGCTCGTGGCCGGGAACCAGCTATCCGTGCTCGAAGTGAATGTGCCACGCCGGGTCGCGATCGGGACAGCATGCGTCAGGGAAGGTTCGTGCGCAGGGAACATGACGCCGCGGAGTCTCGGTTTTCGCGACTGACACGCCCCGACGTGGTCCGATGCGTTGATCGAAGCCTGGACGTTTGGTACAAGCGTGTGCCTCCGGAGCCATAGCCAAGTGGTAAGGCAGTGGTCTGCAAAACCACCATTCCCCAGTTCAAATCTGGGTGGCTCCTCAAGAAATCAAGCTGTTGCGAATGGGATTCTCGACGAGCACCCGCCGGTGTGTTCCGTGCAGGCGGCTCGAATCGCGTCAACGCACTCCCGCTGACGCACAGAGGGTGGCAAAGCACTGTACCTTTGTGCACGTGGTGGCGTCTGGTGCAGCATGCTTGTGCCGTGCCCGGGTTCCGGGCATCGCTGCCTCAGGAATCTGAAAGCCCGTCCAGCCGAATCTGCGCACGAAAAGTACGTCGCGGCCGGGTCACCACGGCCACAGGCTCCAGGTGAAGTAGCTGCCGGCGAGCAGGATTGCGGTGATCGCCCACGCGCCAAACAGCAAATACGCGTGCCGGGACCACGGCCGCCGCACGGCGCTGCACAGCACCGCGCCAACGACGGCGCCAGTGCACGCGCCCCCCACGCCCCACGCGACGATGCCGACGTAGTGAATCGCAACCGCGGTGGTGGGCGCCGTCACGAGCCTGCCCTGCAGCGGTAGATAGATCAGGTGCGGCCAATGCCCCCAATCGCACGCGGCGTAGGCGAACGCGCCGCCGATGATGGCGCACATCGCGATCACGTACGCGCGGTGGCCACGGGACATCGCCGCCGGCTCAGCGGTCACGGCTTCCCTCCTTGATGGCACCGTGTGCACGTCGTGCCGGTCAGCTTGAACGCCGCGCTACCATCGTGGCAAGCCGCGCATGTGGACTTTGGCGGCGTGCGCACGGCCGTCACGTCGGGGCCGCTCAGATCGATGTGGCAGGACTCGCAGGCCAGCGCGCTGCCGCTGCTCGTCCTCGCGTGCGATGCGTGATCGAACTTCGCGCGCACCGACCACGGTGCGGCCAGCCGCGCGCCCTGGCGCTCGTGCGCGAGGCCGCGGCGATGGCAGCTCTCGCAGGCGTCGAGCCGTGGCGCGGGGCCGCCGGTCACCGCGTGACACGCCGTGCCGGTGCAAGCACGGTGGCCGCGCGGCGGGCGAAGCTGCGTGGCCAGGGTCGTCAGCACGTGGCACGCCACGCAGCTGCCGGCATGCTTGCCGTGGTCGAGCGTCGCGCCGAACTCGGTGCGCTCGGCGGGGCCGCGGTCGGCGACCAGCGTGCGCCACGGTTCGGTGCCGTTGTGGCACGCGCCGCAGATCCGCGGCTCGCGACGGCCAAAGTCGTCGGCGTGGCAGGTTGCGCAGGGCGCGTGGCCGACCACGGTGACCTCGCCGGTTCCGGTGCCCTTCCCGGTGAGAGGGTGGCAGGCCACGCAAGGCAGCTGGATCGACGCGTGCGCTTGATCCGTATGCGAGAATCGGGCAGCGGGCCGCGCGACCTTGAACCCTGACAGGCCGGGATCGCGGTGGCATCGGCTGCACGCCGCGGTGATCGCGAACGCCGCCGCACCGTCGTGGCAGCGCGCCGCGGCACAGGTCGCAGCGCTCGGGGCGGGCAGCACGTTGTCATCGGTGTCGCGGACCGCGGCATGGCAGGTCACGCACCTCGCGCCGGCCGCGCTGCGCGCCGCATGCCTGGCGTGGAAAAACGCGCCCGCCACGTTGATCTCGGCGTGGACGATCGACGGCGGCAGCGGGGTCCCGGTCGCCGGGGTGTGGCAGCCGGTGCACGCCGTCATCGCAGGACCCTTGCCGGCGGCGCCGCTACCGTCGTGACAGCTGGCACATCGCCGGTGCGGCGCGGGCCTGGGCGTCGCATGGCACTGCGCACAGGCGATCTCGCGGTGGCGGCGGTGCCCGACCGTGATCGCGAAGTTCGGCTCCAGCGTGTACGGCGGATAGTGGACCGGGGATGCGCGCGGCACGCCGGCGGTCAGCGTCGCCTCGGCGTGGCAATTGGTGCAGATCGCCAGGCGATCGCCAGGCGTGACACCTCGTACGGGTGGCGGGCCATGACACGCCCCGAAGCACACCGCGTGATCTGGTTTGCCGATCAGCGCGCCGCCTCGCATCGTGTGGCAGCGCGCGCAGGTCAGCGACTCGCCGCCGCTGACCGCGAGGTCGCGGTCGTGCAGCTGGTGCTCGAAGCCGACCGCCGTCGCGCCTGGCGCCGGGGCCGCGGCGGCGTCGCCGATCGCCAGGCCTGCGGCGAGCGCCAGGCCGAGCGCGGCGGCTCGACGTATCGCGGAGATCCGATGTAGCACGGGTATCCGGCGGACCCGGCGCATCAATAGACCCCGGTCATCGTGAGCCGCAGGCTCTTGTACGACGTGATCTCGGGGGAGAACGCGATCGCGGTCGACAGATCGTACGACGCGAACAGCCGCAGCCGCTTGCCGATCCAGGCGTCGACGGTCAGCCGCCCGCCACCGCGGACGTCGCGGTTCTCGATCGGGTTGGTCGGATCGACGTAGTCCTCCGCGTATCTCGTGCGGCGGCCGTAGAGCTCGAGCATCGTCGAGAACGTGCGCGCACCGAGCGACATCCGCACCCGCGTGCCGAGCTCGGTGAACCCGGTCTCGCCGGTCGCCGCGCTCACCGGCAGCGGCTGCGCGACCAGCCGTATGTCGGTCTCCGGCGCGACCAGCTCCTCGCGATCGGTCTGGCGGCTGAGCGCGCTCACCCCGACGGCCAGCGTCCGCCGCAGCCGGACCTCGAGCGCGCCGCCGAGCTCGACGTACGCCGCCGAGTAGCTGCTCCCCGGATCACCGGACTTGGTCAGATCGACCGCGACGGTGGCGCGCGCGAGCAGATCGACGTTCTCCGCGATCAGCGTACCGGCGCGCAGCGAAGCGACCAGCTGCGGCAGCACCGGGCCCAGATCGAGGTAGCGGCGCGCCGACGTCGGATCGTCGGCCGCGATCAGCGATGGATCCCACCGCCAGTCGGTGTCGAGCCGGCGCGTCAGCTCGAACACGAGGTTGGTGACCTGGCGGTAGCGCGCCCGGAACTGCAGCCGCTCGTTGGCGAGCTTGTCGTCGAGCGTGCGGGCCTGCACGAGCACGTTGAGATCGCGCCGCGGCTGCCAGTCGATCTCGAGCTGGCGGTGCGTGCTGTCGGGCTGCCCGGCGACATAGCTGGTCAGCGCCATCGTTTCGCCCGTGATCGCCACTGGCAGCGATGCGAGCCTGCGCAGATCGACGCGCAGCGACCCGCCGGTCACCGCATAGCGCTCGTTGGCCAGATCGACCGTGTAGTCGGAGTGGCGGCCGCCGGCATACGCGTTCGCGGTCACGATGTCGCCGTCGTACGCGATCAGGGCGCCGTCGAGGTGGAGCACCCACGGCCCGTAGATGTACTGGTTGCCCGCGCGAAACCGCAGCTTGCGCAGCCCCCACCTGCGCGGCAGGAAGTCCTTCATCTCGGCCCAGCCGGTGCGAACCTCGAACGTGGTGCGTTCGAACCACGTCGCGATGGGCGGTGCCAGCCGCACGGAGCTGGTCTGGTCCGGTGGCAGGTACGTATCGCGCTGCGCCGCATCGAGCCGGAGCGCCAGATACGACGACAGGCTGTCGAGCGCGACCCCGCGGGTGCTGGCGAACAGCTCGCCGAACCCGTACGACCGCAGCGCCGTGTAGTCGCGGCCCTCCTGCACCGGCGCATCGAGCGACGCCTTGCCGCTGGGCCGTGCCCCGTCGACCTGATAGCCGACGGTGAGGCTGAACGACACCGGCGCGAGCACGTCGCGCAGCGCCGCGAGCTCCTCGCGATCGGCCGGCTCGGTCAGCGACTGCGGCGGCGGCGCAGCCGGCATCGGCGTCGCCGGGCGCGCGGGCGGCGCCGCGGCAGCCGCGCGGGGTCGCATGCGCAGGTGGCGCGGCAGCGGCTCGTGCGTGATGTTCAGCTGTGGCAGCGGCTCGGCCTGCGCCGCAGCACCGACGAGCGTCGCGGCGGCGTGAACCGACACGATCAGCGCCGCGGGACGGATCATCGCCGGCCTCGCGGCCGCAGGTCTCGACACCACTGCGTTCGAGCGGCCAATCGCCGTAGCCGGCGACGGCCTGCACGGAATCGTCGCTCGAAGACGCGCGACTTCCGAGCTATCGAACACGGCCGCAACGCCATGGCTCGACGCCGCGTCATCGTCGGACTCGCGCGGTTCCGGCCGCGTGACAGTCGGCGCAGAACTGCTCGCTGTGACACGTCACGCACGGGCGGACGTTGACGCGCGCGGACCGCCCGTGCTCGGTCCAGAACGTCGTCGCGAAGCCATGCGAGCGAGGCCGCTGCCGGTGACACGCCGTGCAGAACTCCACGACATGGCAGCGCGCGCAGCGCTCGCGGTCGGCGGCCGCGTCGGTGCCGTGATCGAGCTCGCGCCAGGTGATCCGATGATCCGCCGGCACCATCGTCTGGTGGCACTCGTCACAGGCCTGCTTCGGGTTGCCCGACATCTGCGTGTGGCACGCCGCGCAGCGCGTCGCATCGCGCTCGGCGGCGCTGCCGTGGTCGCGGCGAAACGCGATCGTGTGATCCAGCGGGCGCTCGGTCAGCGGCAGGTGGCTGCGCGGTGCGATCGAGGTCAGCGTCTCGTTGCGCTCCTTGTGGCAGGTCTCGCAGATCCGCATCCGCATCACGGGCGGGGTGCGCGACGAGTCGTCGTGGCAGCCGACACAGCTCTCCACTCGCGGCGCGGCGTGGTCGCGGTACTCCACCGCACTCGCGGTCTCGGCGTGGCAGTCCTCGCAGCGGATGGTCTGCCCGCGCCGATCCGTGCGGTGGCGCGCGTGGTCGAAGTGCAGATCGTCGCGGATCAGCCGCCGCCGCGTGCGTAGCCGCGTGGTCGGCTCGTGGCAGGCGCTGCAATCCGCCATCTGCGGCGCCTTCGGAAGCGCCACCTCGGCCGCGTGGCACCGCGTGCACGCCGCATGATCGGGCCTCGCGAGCCCCGCATCACCGCGCGTGTGGCAATCGGTGCACGTGACGTGGAACCCGACGCGGTCCTCCATCGTGCCGGCGTCGAGGTGGCCCCTGTGCGAGAACCGCGACGGCTCCGCTTGCCAGGCATCCTCGACCGGGTACGGCTTGAGCGGCGCCGCCAGCGGCCGGGCCGTGATCTGCGCGTGGCAGACCTCGCACAGTCGCGTCGGCTCGCCGACGAAGTCCTTGCGATGGCACGCCTCGTTGTCGCACGGCCGGTGATCTTCGGTCCCCGGCCGCGTCGCCCCGCGATGGCACTCGCCGCATGGCGTCTGCGCGTGCCGCGCGTGCGAGATCCGCGCCTCGTCCAGCGCCGGTAGCGGCGCGCTCGCGGTGCGCTGCGGTGTGCATGCCGCAACGAGCGCGACCATCGCGATCAACAGGTGCGTTGTCATGCCCCCGCGCCGGCGACGCTAGCACACCGGCCGGGCCGCCTCTCCACCCACGGCGGCAATGTCGCCCCAGGACGGAATCGACGACGGCCAAAGCGCCCCACGCCAGGAATTTGCCCCGGCGCATCGCGGGTTCCGCCCGCCATGCTGCCCTACGTTCCGCCGCTACATCTGGGCCCGATCTCCTCGTTCGGCGTGCTGGCGATGCTCGGCGGGTTCTTCGGGCTGGCCGCCGGGTCGCGCCACGCCCAGAAGCTGGGCCTCGATCCGGCACGGGTTCGCCGTATGGCGACGTGCTGCGCCGTCGGCGGCGTGCTGGGCGCTCACTACATGGACTTGTTCCTGTATCAGCCGGGCTGGTCCGATCGCCCGGGCGCCCTGGTGACGTTCCTGAACCCGTTCGCCGGCATCTCGTCCTACGGCGGCCTGATCGGCGGGACCGCCGGGTTCTTCGTGTTCGCGTGGTCTTGCCGGGGCAAGCGCCTGCGCTACGCCGATGCGGCCCTCGTCGCCGTCGTCGTGCTGCTGACCTTTGGCCGGGCCGGCTGCGCCTCGGTCCACGATCATATCGGGACCGCCTCGAGGTTCGCCTTCGCAATCGACTTTCCGGCCGGCAACCCGTCGGGCGTCGTCGGACCGCATCACGACCTGGGGCTCTACGAGCTCGCCCTGTTCGCGCTGCTGCTGGCCGCGTCGGCCCTCCTCTTGGCGCGGCCGCGCCGCCCGGGGTGGATCGTTGGCGTCGTCGCGCTCGGCTATGCGGTGCCGCGATTCTTTCTCGACTTCCTGCGCCGCGAGTCGAGCGACCCACGCTACGCTGGATTCACGCCGGCGCAGTGGAGCTGTTTCGCCACGGTGGCCGCCGCGATCCTTCTCCTGACCTGGATCTACCGCTACCCCGAGCCGCCTCCCGAACGCTACCTCGAAGCCACGCCCTGGCGCGTCCATATCCGGGGTGTGTTCCGCGTCCGCGGCGGTCGGGTCTGAGGCACCGCGGCGCGATGTCCAGCGCGCAATGGGTGGGCCCGCGCGGGTGGCAATCGGAGCAGGTGACGACGTCACGAGCCGCCCCGTACGGCGGGCGTCAGCGCCCCCGTGCGTCCTCGAGATCGCGCGTGTCGATGTGGGGCCGCTCCGGCGTCAGCGCGCGATGGGTCGCGGCGAATCGGTCCGGCGCATCGGGCCGCCACCACGCCACGGCGAACCCGCGGACGGTGTCCGGCGTGTACGTCACGACCACGCGCTCGCCGTCGGCAGCTCGTAGTGCAGGTAGGACAGCGTCAGCGGCGGCGTGGACGACGATCGTGCCGCCAGGGCGCACGGCGTTCCGCAGCGCGGGCCACAACCGCTCGAACAACCCCGGATCGGCGTGCCGCCACACCTCGGCAGTCGCTGCCGGTCGGTCCCTGGACGGTGGCGCGGAAGGTCCCGATCCAGCCTCGGGGAGCGCCGGCGTTCCCGAGGGCACTGCGAGCCCAGCCTCGGGAATCGGCGCATTGCACGTCACCAGTTCGGCGACCTCGTGCCCGGCGCCGACCGCTCCGACATCGCAGCGCAGTGCCGCAAGGTGCGTGATCCCCGACAGCGCCGCCCCGATCCGCGCATAGCGCACCGCGCGCTCGGTGATATCGAGCCCTGTGATCCGGATCCCGAGCTCAGGGCGGCTCAACGCGGCGAACGCCGAACCACAGCCGACGTCGAGCCAGTCGGGGCGACGCCCGGGCGGGACCGCGGTCGCAAGGTGATAGCTCGAGTCGTCTGGCCAGCACACCCGTTCGCGCTCGCTCGCCGCATCGTGCCGGTCGCACACGAGCAGCGCCCTTGCGAGCGGCACGATCGCCACCCGCGCACGCAGGCAGCCCACACTGCACTCGACGAGATCATGAGCGATCAGCTCATCGACCAGCGCGCCGGGCATGCGCAGCCTCGACTGGGCGATCTCGGCGCCACCGACGAACAGCGCGAGCAGGGCTGCGGCCGGCGTCGGCACGCGCGCCGCCAAGACGCCGAGCTGAGCCGGTAGCCCCGCGAGCCGATCCGTCCCGGACCACGCAGCCAGTCCGCGCGCGGTCAGCCCGGCATCGTGCAGCCGGGCGCCGATCCGTCCCAGTGCCTTCGAGGCGACCTGGCCCGAGGCTGTCGCGCCTGGCTGCGGTGTGGTGGTGGTCATCGTCGTACCGGATCGCTCGAATCGCTCAGCGGGACCGCATCGTATCAGGCGTGGAGGTCTCTACTGCCCATCGTCGCGTCACGTTGTCGGCCACGTCGGCCACGTCGGCCACGCATGTTACGGAGAGCGCGAAGATCACGATTCGGTCTGTGAACGAAAGCCACGGCCGCACATGCGGGCCATCGCCGCTGGCGAGGCTCACCGCAGAACCTCGGGAGATCACCACCCGGCCTGTGGACGGCAGCGCGCAGCTTGTAGCTGGAGCAGTGGATTCCGGCATCCGGCGGACGAGGCGGAGCCCGCCGCCCACAGCCCATCGCACGCACGACGGCCACCATTTCGGAATCTCTTTGAGATTTTTGGGGACCGGAACGCACACCAGCCAGACTATTCGGTCCGTGAACGAAAGCCACGGCGGCAGATGCGGGCCATCACGGCTGGCGAGGCTCACCGCAGAACCTCGGGAGACCACCACCCGGCCTGTGGACGGCAGCGCGCAGCTCGTAGCTGGAGCAGTGGATTCCGGTATCCGGCGGACGAGGCGGAGCCCGCCGCCCACA
>Ga0307509_10012675_pt1 | contig 10058 bp, 8 predicted proteins | sample 10_EM_MG_FD_202245 | JGI IMG/M metagenome (GOLD analysis project Ga0307509, IMG submission 202245) | Populus trichocarpa ectomycorrhiza microbial communities from riparian zone in the Pacific Northwest, United States - 10_EM | ecosystem: Host-associated > Plants > Roots > Unclassified | place... | reverse complement strand
GATCTTCTCCAAGGGGAGGTGATGGCGCGACGGCTGATCGCGCCCGTCGATGGTCGATGCGGCGGGACGTCCTGAGCGTTACCGTACAAGCGCGGCCACCGCGTGCGGCTGCGCGGCAGCCCGGTTGAAAAGGACGAGACTACGTGTTCGGGTCTGCGCCTTCTTTAGGCGAAATCATCACCTAAACTGTTCGATCAGCGCCTTCCAGCCGAGCGCATCGTTCCTCATCAGCAGCAAAACGCCAAGCGCTGCCAAGTGGTGTGGCAATTCGCAATCGGGACGGGCATTCATATTGTTAATGAATGAGGCGACCGCGTTTCTGAGCTAGGCGACGTATCACGTTAAGAATTTACGCCGGTAACAACGTCCAGAAAGTTGGCGAGGCCAGACCAGTCAAGTCTCCAAACTGGGGTGCTTGGCTTCTAAAATTCATTTTAATGGTGTCTGCAGATTGTGAACCGCACATATCGACGGCGGGCAATTTACATCCTCCCCCAGCGGCCCGCCGGAACGGTCCCGGCAGAGCCGGGACCGTTCGTCTAGGGGTAGGTTCATTGGAGCAAATGCGATGCGTTCCTTTTTGGCCTTAGGCCTGTTGATCACCCTCTGTACGTCTGCCGGTGCGGCAACGGCGCGGCACTCTCGACATGTCATCGTCCATCCTGGGCACGAGTACGCTGTTCGGGGCTGGGCCTACGCTGCGCCACGGGCGGTCCAGTACGACGACGCACCGAGCTACAACGATCCATCCAAGTCTGGCTGTTGCAATTAATCCCTATTGGCTCCGACCATGACCTTGCGTCTCGTCCTCCGGGGACGGAGGACTTATTTGCTCGATCCGCGCAGGAGGTGACGGCTTGTCGGCGCAATGGTGGGTCGATCGGCAGAACCCCGTGCCGGTCGCCAGAGCTGCCGAGGGCCGAGGCTTCAGGATTTCCGCCGAAAGATATTACCCTCCGCCGTAATCGATATCCTCGCATTGAATACGAGGTCTGGAATGAACCCAAATCGGTCGCTGTGACGAATATCGACGCCCGGCGTAACGGGAGGGGCCGCCGCGAACGCCATCACAGCCGAGTGATGGAAACATCAGGAAGACCGCACTCGCCCTGGGTGCTATTCTCCGTATACCGACAAATCCAAAGCGGAGGAGAACACACAATGTCGACCTCTAGGCTCCTTGGAGTGATGGCTGTCCTGTCGACCGTAATTGTAACCCCGGTTACCGCGCAGCCAGTGATGACCGAACCCGGCTATTGCGCGTTTTTCTATCCCAATGCCAACTGCCAGAACAAAGGGCCGGGCAACCCCTATACCGATCCTAATTACCGGCGCAACGGGGGCCAGAGCTCAGGCCCAGGCCCCTACCCGAGCACTGAAACCGTCGGCGTCGCGCCGAAGCGGCCGCGGTCCGCACCGACACCTTAATGACGCTGACTGGCAATTTTGTGAGCGTGTGCGATACGGACACCTGGGACGACGGATCGCCCGGTTTCTTCTTGTCATGAAGCACCCGCGGACGTCTCGGTGTCAGCGGGCAGGATAAACTGAAAGACGGCGCCCTCGGGTTTGTTGGGCTTAACCCATAGCCGGCCGCTATGTGCCTCGATAATCGAGCGGCAAATCGACAAGCCCATCCCCATACCATACGATTTTGTCGTGAAGAGCGGATTGAATATCCGGTCGATGTCTTTCGGCTCGACCCCCATTCCAGTGTCTTCCACCGAAACCATTATGCCGTCAGAGTCGTGAACCTTGGAGTTCACCCAAAGCACCCGCGACCCATCCTTGGCCGCCATCGAATCGATTGCATTCGTGATCAAGTTCAGGAGGACCTGCTGCACCTGAACTCGATCCCCTTTTACCCGCGGCAGCTGTTCATGCAGCTCGGCCTGGACTGATACGTGGTGCTTCTCTAGCTCGTCGCGCACAACCGCGAGGGATTCCCCAATGAGTTCGTTGATATCGAGCGAAGTTCTGTTCCCGGCATCCTTCTTGAAGATTGCTCGAATCCCCTCGATTATCGCTCCGGCACGATGGCCATCATGCATGATCTGTTTAAGCGACGCCTTCGCTTTATCGAGGTCTGGAGTCGTGCGATCCAGCCAGCGGACGCCCGCATCGGCATTTGTTATGATCCCCACCAACGGTTGTTTGATTTCGTGAGCGATTGAAGCCGATACTGCGTCCCCGGTCATCAGTCGCGCCTCACGCTCGCGCCGTTGCGCAGAGACTGCCCGGAGCAGCTGACCGTAAAGAATCGTAATCTCGTACAGCAGGACAAATAGGACGAGACTGCTAGACAACAGCCCGAACAACCGGCCGACATACCAGCCGAAGCTGAAGCGGGGAAAAGAGATTTCTACCACATACGCGCACATCACCACCATCAGCCACAGATCGAGCACTGAGCGCCACCGGACCCAGAGCACAATGAGCGCAAGGACGCTCAACAGCGTCATTGGCGCAGCAACATAATACCAGAAGGCGGAACGACGGGTGGTATCGAGCATGAGGCGCGGCAGTAGCGGGTCGTACGTTATGATAAGAAATGTCGCTACACACACCGCGGCCGCGGTCAGGGCAACACTCGAAAGAATGGCCGCACCCGCGGACCCCTGCCACAACCGCCTGGCCGAATCGGCATCCTTCAACAGGGCATAGACGATGACGAATATGGGAAAACCGGAGTGCCACAGAATATAGAGCCAGCTTGTGCTCTGCAGCCCGGCGCCGAGCAGGCCACTTGGTGCGAAGACGCCGGGAAAGGTCAGCATCCACGGGATGACGACGAGCGCGTTAAAGAGATATGCACTCGCGATCGCGAGGAAGGCACGCGAACGAAAGATGGAGAACTGGGCAAACAGCAGGACAGCGGTGATCGAATCGTTCACGAACATCGCCGTGGCATAAGCCGGGATGAAGGCGTCGATTCGCCCCAGCTGGACGGTCGAGAGCGGCCCAATAGTGATGAAAAAGGCCACCAGCAACGCGAGCACGACGGCAAGGGCGAGCCGTTTCTGCGCCGGACCTGGCGGCAGGCTCGAGAGCATGAAATGCTGTTCCTCTGAGACAACGGCGGCCGTCTTCAGCATCAGAGCGCCCCTTCGCAGCGGCTGCAGCGCGTCGCACGAAGCCCATATGGCTTCGCCACTTTCGTCATGACTGCCTCAGTTTGCCGTTATTTCTGTCCAATGGGCCGGCTGACGACAAGCAAGGAAGGGTCGCGGCCTCTGAAAGGGCCGAGCCGGCAAGGCTTCTTGTGGCGGCGCATCTGATCGCGCCACTGACCGACCTCACAACGCTTTTTAGCTCCATCGTTCCGGCTCTCCCGGTTCGATTGAACACGCAGCATGACCTCAATCTATCTCGTTAGCGCGTGGAAATCGATGTCTGGTGTGGGTCAAACTGAGAAATACTCGAAACGAGCAGATATTTTCCGCTCGTCCGCCGATAACAGACATCCTCGGCGACCGTTTGGCTAAGCTTAGTTCGGGCGGAAGGGAGTGTTTTCATTCCATATCCAACATGGCGAGCGCCCTGCCCGCGCCTGAGCAGGCTGACAAGGATTTACAATCTCGGTTAAAACTGGAAAGTTTTCTACTCATTCGTTATCGACCACGATATCCCGTTTGCGTATGAACGGCCGCATTGCGCGGTCATTCTAAGTCGATCGATTCACGCGTCGCGTCGTGGACGCAGGCGAAACAACGCTTACGACGAACTTCGTGCTCAATTGCGCTTTAATCCGATGGACACAATGACGGGAGCCAAACGCTCCAACTCTTCCTCGACCAGGCGTTGAAACTTGCTGGGACTAGAGTTGATGTCGGGCTCCATGCCTTGGGAGCGATAATTTTCCTGTAGTGCGGGATCCGCCATCGCAATGCCTGTCGCTGCGGCAATCCGCCCGACGATCCTGTCCGGAGTGGCCTTTGGCGCAAACAGGCCAAACCATCCGGCATATCTGAGATCCGGCATGCCTGATTCAATCGCTGTCGGAATTCCCGGTGCGCCGACGAGACGAGTTTCAGTCGTTACCGCAATTATCCGCAACGTTCCCGCCTGGTTCAATTGCAGCAGTTGCCCGGACATGACAGCGATCATCATCGTGATCTGGCCCCCAATCAGATCATTGGTCGCCGGGCCCATCCCCCGATAGGGGACGTGGACGATATCCATCGCGCCCGACTGCTGCTTGAACATCTCTCCCACGAGATGGTTGCCGGTGCCCGCTCCGGGCGTACCATAGGAAAGCTTGCCCGGATTAGCCTTCGCGTAAGCTGTCATTTCCAGCAGATTTTTGACCGGCAGCGAAGGGAGAACCACGAATGCAAGGGCGCTGGTGATCAGACGATAGATGGCCTGAAAATCGCGGACGGTATCGTAGGGCGGATTTGTTGAAGTCAGCGGGACAATGACTTTCGTGCTGCCATTGCCGAGAAGGAGAGAATAGCCATCCGGCGCGCTTTGCGCGATCGCTGAGCAACCGAGCGCGCCGCCCGCACCGCCGATATTCTCGACATAGGTCGGTCCCAGCAGCGATGCCATCCTTTCGGCCCATGGCCGGCCAATTTGATCACCCGATCCGCCAGCGGCGTAAGGGATCACCAGCCGGATCGGACGAGATGGATACTCTTCAGCCGTTGCCCCGCACGGGGATGCCGCCGCCACGGCTCCGGCCGTCGCTTGCAGAACTCGTCGACGTGAAAGCAGCGACATCCCAACCTTGTGAGAAATGGAGCACATCCAGCAAAGTTGTATGCATGTACCACAGGCCTCGGGACAAAGCCTGCACGCAGAATCTTCGGAACTTGCCCGGAAATCTTCGGGTAACCGGGCAGTTTTCCAAGCGTTCGTGACGCCGCCTGGGCTAATTTTATGGCAGCGGCTCAAGCCGCCTCGCCCAACGCCGCTGCGAGAATATGGTACGCTGCAAGCAATCCAGGCTCTTCGATCCGTGGTGATGCAATTGGCGCCACATACCGCCTCGTCGCGTGAACCAGCGCGTCGTGCGGAAACGAACGTCCATCTTCGCGCCGGGGCCGGTGCACGTGGGTGCGTCCCCCGGCTCCCAGTTCGCCGGGAATCCATCAAGGTCGCGCGCATTGAAAGCCCTGTAAAAAATCGATCAATGATCGAATGCATCCCCGCCGCCGCTTCGCGGTTTGCGTCCCGTGATCTCTGTGAATTCTCTGATCATGACGTTCCTCCTGACAGTGAACATTCAACAATGAAGGCTGGTCATTGGATGTCCCTTTCCTGATGCTCGCTGGCCCGCGATGGCCATCGGTCCGCCGCCGGGCACCAAGGCCGGCGCCAACTTCCCTTTGCGACAGAATCGCCTTTTCACGGCTCGCGAGGCGCGTGTCGCTTGCCAGCGCGAGTTTCGCTTCCTACCCCCGTCGCGCGCCGGGGATCGAGGCAATGGATGCGACGGACGCGCGCGCTGAGACGGGCCAGCATATCGGGAGGCGCGCGGCATCGGCGGGGCGATCTTCATTATCGGCTTCCTGCTGTCCGGCATCTTGGCAAACTACAAGGAAGCCGAGCGGATCCCAGCGGAAATCCGAACCGCCATGGAAGCAATCAACGGAAACCTCTTCGTTAAAATGGGAACAGCCTGGTGGCTTCTGTCACGCTAAAGAAGAATTTAATGGTGTCGATGTGGTTGTCTCCTATCTAATCAACAAAGGAGACAACTATGAGAATCATGACAATAGCACTAGCAATTGCGTTGACCCTCCCGAGTACGTTCGCCCTTGCGCGCGGTGGGATGAGCATGGGAAGCCACGTCACTCGCCCCTTCAGCACGGTCGGTGCGGCAGGTCGTATCGCAACCAGACCCAGGAATGTTTCTGGGAGTACGCTTCTTCCCATCGCGCGTGATCCAAGCGGATCAACACTTACTGGGGCAGCGATGAACCGCGGCGGTTGAACCCCATAAAAGGCCTACGCAACTTCGCAGGGCTTTCTCATACGTAGTGGACGGAAGCTTATTCGTGCTGGCAGGGCCGGCACGGCCGGACCATTCCATTAGCGGATATCGGAGATCAGCCCGCTATGACAAAGCTTGGAATTGGTGTTGGAGTATTGGCGACCGTCTTCTGCTTGTCAGCCGGGGCACAGACCATCAACGTGATGGTCCTCAATCAAGCCGGGGCCCAGACCGTCTTGCAAGCAGCGCACGAGAGCGCGCAGCAGCGGAATGCACCCTCAGCGATTGCGGTGGTTGATGCCGCCGGTGATCTGCTTGCTTTCCAACGGATGGATGGCGTCCGCCCAGCAAGCGCGGACCTCGCCATAGCGAAGGCACGAACGGCTGCGCGGCTACAACGGCCGACGGCGGAGATCGAGGACAACATCAACCAGGGCCGAACGGCATTCGTCACTGCCGATATCATGGCGCTGCGTGGCGGCATTCCGATACGCGTAAGCGGCGAAGTCGTGGGCGCAATAGGTGTTGCTGGCTTGAGCAAGGAGACCGACACCGACATCGCGAACGCTGCTGCGGCGGCCCTGATACCCCAGCATATGTGAGAGAGTTTCTCAGCATCATGCGAGCGATCCAGGTGCGCGGGCCGAAACCATGGAAGCAAGCGAGCTGGCCGTCTTCAAGTGGCGAGTGGATTGACGTCTCATCCCTTGCCACCCGCCAGCTCACCAAGCAGCGCTCTTGCCTCGCGAACGTCGGCAATCTGAAGGCCCTTAGCAGATGCGCCGCATACTGGAGCGAGGATTTGGCTTGCGTCGGACTTCCGGTCCTGCCCGATCCAGAGCCGCGCGAGACTTACCGCGCTCCTCAACTCCCAGAACAGGGCGCCCTGGTGCTTTGCCAACCTCAAAGCTTCGGAGAAGCATTTTTCCGCCGACGAGACTGATGGATGTTGCGTGTCCTTCAGCATCAATTCGCCCTTAATGCGCAGCAACTCCGGGACGTACCACTGTTCCTGCTTGGCTTCGCAGCGCCCCAAGGTCTCGTCGACCGCCGTAAGCCCTTTTTCGATCTCACTTGCTTCGCCGAGGCAAGCCGCGAGTTCCCCCAGAGGAAGCAAAAAGCGAGGCAAGAACCTGGCGTCGCCGGCGCGATCTATTTCACTCCGTAAGAGCGCCAGTCCAGGTTCGATGTCGCCGCGTTTGGCCATGATCATGCCCTTGAAACAGCCCGCCCAAAGCCGCCAAAGGCGTATCGCGTGACGCTCAGCGTGCTTAAACAGCACATCGCCGTAGCGCTCCGCCGCATCGAAATCACCGGCCAGAAAAGTGATTGGGCACGCGCTCTGGCCCAGCACGCTGCAGAAGGTCAAGGCGTGACCGTTCGCGCGCCCTTCCTCGACGTTGTCCTCGACAAGACGCAGCGACTGATCGAAGAGACCTTGCAGCCACAGGATGCGGGCACGGAAATAGTGCGTCGAGATCCGCAAATCGAGAGGAAAAATATTGGGCTTCTCGACTAGGAGATCGAGGGACGCGTTCGCCTGGTCGATGTGACGACGTGCGCCATTTTGGTCGCCGAGAAAGTGCAGCGACACAGCAAGAAGCCGATCGGCCAGCATCAAGTCGGTCGGATCGCCAGAGCCCTCCGCTGCCTTGGTGAAACGTTGAGCGAACTCGAGTGCTTTGAGAAATTCGCCATTGTTGAATTGGTCGACGCACAGACCCCAGAGGGCGCGCAGGCGATAGTCCTTGTCATCGAGCCGGTTCGCCAATTCGAGGGTGGTTGTGAGTGCCGGGCCCGCTCCCCGCGCACGACCTTGGCCATACGTCAGCGACCAGCCAAGGGCCGCCGAAAGCTGCATGCGCAAGCGTGTTGAACCCATTGCGCCATCGTCCAGCCGCGCAAGCGCCAACTCCGCGCGCTCGCGACATTCGCCGAACAGCGACAGGTGGACCCAAAGCGGCACTGCCGCGGCAGTCAACGCCGCTCCGATCTGCACGTCGCCGTCGCCGGAGAATGCCCATTCGAGGCCGGCACGGACATTGCCGAGGTATCGGCCATAGCGTTTCTGCCAATCGGCTTGCGGCAAGGAATTGCTCTCTGCCTCAGCCTGAATGAGGGCTCCCCGGAAGTATTCCGCATGGCGACGTGCGGCTTGCCGGTGCTCTCCCGCGCTGCCCAGCTTTTGGAGGCCGTAGGCGCGCGTCGTGTCCAGCAAGCGATAGTGGTCGTGCCCGGCTTGAAAATCGGCGACGACGAGGGACTTGACCACCAGGCCCGCAAGATCATCGGCGACCGGCACGGCGTCGAGATTTCCTATCACCGCGGCAGCGGCATCGAGCGAAAAATCGCCGTTGAAGACCGCCATGTGGCGCAGCACCCGCGCCTCTGTTTCAGACAGCAGTTCGTAGCTCCAATCGAGGGTCGCAAGCAGGGTCTGGTGCCGCGGCAATGCCGTCCGGAGGCCACGGGTCAGCAGGTTGAAGCGATCGTGCAGGCGCGCCGCGACCTGTTGCAAGCCGATCGTTGCGACGCGAGCAGCCGCGAATTCGATGGCCAGCGGGATGCCATCGAGCTGGCGCGAAATCGCGGCGACCAATTGAAGGTCTTCCCCGCGTGGCAAGAAGTCGGCGTTCAATGCCTTTGTCCTGGCAATCAGGAGCTGCACTGCGCTGCGTGCGAGAATGTCGTGATCTCCATCTCCGCCCTGTCCCGGAACATCAAGCGGGGGAACGCGATAGACATACTCGCCATCGATTCGAAGCACCTCGCGGCTGGTTGCCAGAATCGTTGTATTTGGACAGAATCGCACGAGCGTGTTCGCCAACCTCGCAGCCCCTTCAATGAGATGCTCGCAATTGTCCAGCACGAGCAGGAGTTTTCTTGCTCCGATTTCCCGTCCAATGGCTTCGAAGGAAATCCCGTCGCCGCTCTGTCTAAGGTCGAGAACAGTCACAACCGCAAGCGGCACCAGAGCAGGATCTGACAGCGGGGCCAGTTCGACCAGCAAGCCGTCACCTCCGAAGGTCGCGAGCAGACTGCGCGCGACTGCCTGCGCGAGTACGGTCTTCCCGATGCCGCCGGGCCCGGTCATGGTGACCATTCGATAGGTCGAAAGCAGCTCCAATAGTTGTGCCTCGGCAGATTTCCTGCCGATTAATTCGCTGGTTTGGGCCGTAATATTTGTGACATAGCTTCGAGTGGGTTCAGAGGTCGGCATGCCGGCCGCGGCAAAATCCTCTTGCTCAATGACCCAGTCTCCCAGCAATCGGTAGCCGCGACCCGCGATGGTCTTCAATAGACCCCGATCGGGACCCAACGCCTTGCGTATCGCGGAGATTTGAGCCTGCAGGGTATTTTCCTCAACCACGGCCCCGGGCCACACACGGTTCATCAAATCATACTTGTCAACGAGTTCCCCGGCCGACTGGACCAGCGTCTCGATGATTTCGAACGCCCGGCTTCCAACCTCGGCCTGAATGCCGTTCAGCCGCATCTCCCGGCGCGCGAGATCGATTTCCCAAGCGTCGAACTTGTAGACGGGCCGTCGGTCCTGACCTGGCATCGGTGTTCCCTTCCGGCATTTTACAGCCGTTTTGGACGGTTTTGCGCAAGAATTTGCGGGCGTCGGGGAACGCTTTTCAGGATTTTTCAGAACTCGCTCAAGGCGGAGTACGTCCCGTGGGGGTAGAGTCAGTTCATCGCAAATGCCATGAGACACCAAGCGATGACTGCAGATGGATTGATTACGATCGAAAGCCGCTACGGACCGGAGGAAACGATGAACCGGTTCGAAGCCGAGGTCAGGGCCAGGGGAATGACCGTCTTTGCCCATATTGATCATGCCGCGGGCGCGACGACCGTCGGGCTCCCGCTGCGGCCAACAGAACTCCTGGTTTTCGGCAATGCAAAGGCCGGCACGTTGCTGATGCAGTCTATTCAAACGGTTGGCATCGACCTGCCACTCAAAGCCCTGGTTTGGCAGGACGCGTCGGGCACCGCGTGGCTGTCGTACAACGATCCTGCATTTCTTGCGCGCCGCCACGGCGTGGAGGGTGAGGAGAATATGACAGTCAACGCTATGGCCTCCACATTGGAAGCGATTGCAGGCAAAGCAACG
>Ga0307509_10012674_pt1 | contig 10058 bp, 8 predicted proteins | sample 10_EM_MG_FD_202245 | JGI IMG/M metagenome (GOLD analysis project Ga0307509, IMG submission 202245) | Populus trichocarpa ectomycorrhiza microbial communities from riparian zone in the Pacific Northwest, United States - 10_EM | ecosystem: Host-associated > Plants > Roots > Unclassified | place... | reverse complement strand
TTCGTTTCTTGTACACGGTTCCTACTTCACGTCTGAAGCAAGCCGGAAAGGATAATACAGGACACCACTTTAATTCATGAGGCCGAACAAAGTGGATAGATGGATTTTACAGATTGAGGGTCTTCGATAACCACGATACGACCACCTTGTAGTCGTCCCCTCTCCCCCCTTCACCAGAAGCGAAGGCATCAATAAAATCCTCGTGGACGCCTCCAGGCAAGACAAACACCGTCGTGTCCTGCACCTCCTCCAAGATCACCGCAGCACTCGCTTGGATCTGGTCAAGGGGCATCTCGTGTTCTCCCGCAGTAACAAGCACGCGCGGGAATACGCGTCCGAGCCCCGTCCACCAGTCCCGAGGCGCCAAGCCCGGCTCAAAATGGTAGCGCAACGCATCCGTGACGCCTGGTCGGACAGCATCCGCTAACAGCTGGTACGTATACACGGGGATGACGTCCCGCGCACTATTGCGGACATATGAGGGCGCGTTCGTGCCGAATTCTACCCAGGGAGAGATGAGTAGCAGACCACCGAAGGGCTGCTGGGACTCGGAGGAGGACGGGCCAGCATCAGCGCCTCGTGGATCGGGTCTCGGCGGCAGTGGCAGTGATGGATGGGGATGCAGGAGTAGGGATGCGAGCTGGAGCGCGAGGTTTCCGCCCGCCGAATCGCCCGCGATAATGATGTTGGATGGGGACATGCCTTTGTTCAGCAGGTGTTGAACAGCTGCAGTCGCTTGGCGCAGCTGGGTTGGGAAAGGATATTCAGGTGCGAGGGCTATGGTCAAACGATCAATGGGAGGGTCATCAACTTCACGCTTGTCAGAACAACGCACAGTAGTTGAGGAAGGCGATTCCGACGGCCCCCCTGCAATCCTTTTGGAGGGACGCAAGCATCCTAAAGGTGTCCTCCCGAGCTGGAAAAACAAATCCTCCACCTGAAGGGCCCACCATGCTCATGTTCAGATCAACGTAATTCGAGCCGGAGAAAAAATGGGGTACGCACCATGGAAATACAGGATGACGCGGTCCTCCCTCCGTGGACCAATCCAGTGCAGTTTTGCACCCTCGGGAAGCTCGTCCGTGAGCAGCTCCGCATGGTTCTTGCGCGCCCAAGCTGCGTAGGCTTGTGCGGTCGTCACGCCGATCACGGACTTGAGCTCCCAGGCGGTCCACGCCCTCGCCTGCATAATGTATCGGGCCGTCGCCATGTGTACCGCGCGGCGCCACGAGCGACCTTCATTCTCGTGGAAAACCCCAAGCACAATCGCAAAAGCTGTAGTCATTATGAGAGGTTGCGAGATGCAGGGGTGTATGCGTCTGGTACGTACGCAAAACTAGGAAGTGTGGCGCGATTCGTAACACTTGCCAGAGGGAAAGCGGAGGGAAGGTATCTCGGCGGTAATCATCTTCTGAAACCATGCCAGTCCGCGTCTGGGAATGACAATCGGTTGTATAGTCCCCGGGTCGTAGTTTTGTGTGTGGAAGTGAACTCGTTAGCGCTACATCACAAATGTTACCACGGTGGTCCTCTGAATGTGTTGCTGCGGACAACTCCGGCCAAAGCGTTTCACCAGGTCAACCGGTCAACCGGTCAACAAATGACAAATGCCGCCGCGGGCGGGCCATGGACAGAGTCGGCGGGATGCGGCCCGGAAATAATCGATTATTATTATAATTAATATTAATTAATAATCTACCAATCAACCAACCTTCGCAGGGATTCGCGTCAGACTTGCCAGCCATCCGAGTCACTGCACGGCGCGTAACCTATTTACCACCCAACTCAGCACCTTTAGAATTAACTATCCGTAATATCTGCTAGTACAAATCAGAGTCTACGGTCCAATTGGTGTAAAGATATCAAGATTCTGAATCCTTCCCAGCCGTTAACAGCTCAAGAATTGCTGACTCCATGACTGGATCCTCAATTGCAGTCCCCCTCTGTGGCAAGAATTACTGTCGAATGTACCCAACGTCATAAGAAGCTGTAGGGGCAGAAGACTAATATTTCATTGCTACTGTGAGGACAAGTTGTCCTAGACATACCAGAAGGACAGCAAAGTAGGTTAGCGCATATGTGTGAGGGTCCGAGGGACGAGCGTAGGCATCGATGGCATCACCGACAAGGAAACATATGGAAGCCATGGAATGATGGATCCCGCAAGTTGGAGGATGCACTTGTGGCCAAAGTGAGCCAACTTTGGCAGAAGAAAATCTTGTGCGTTGGACAGGCAAACGAGGGAACATCCATGTTTATTGTGTCTCGATGTCGCATCGTGAAAGTGAACAAGGCGCGATATATACAGTACCCATGAGCATACTCGGTTCGGCTCTACAAAATAGTACAAATGTTGCGAATGGACGCGTACGTTCGTCACGTGCACAGCCACGGGTGTCTCGTGCCCTAGCAACTATTCTCGGGCCTGGGCCCTTGGTTCAATCACGCGCGCACGTCTTGCTATTCCGTGTGCGACCCGACCCTTGGAATTGGCCAGAATGCCCAGAATGCCCAGCATTCCCAGCATGACAGCGGACAAGCGCTGGCCACATCCCTTATCGCTATAAAAGACCACTTGTTATGGGATTTGCAATGAACGGGGCTCTTTCCAACTTCATCACTCAGGCGAAATGTTTGCACTTCTTGCTGTCCTCGCCAACGCGGCGATCGCTGTGGCGTCCGCGCAGGATTATGGGGTGTTCAACGCGTCGGCAGTCCTGTTTGGTAACAGTAATTCAGCAACCTCGAACTGCGGTACATCTGGACCGCCATCCTGCACCATTGATCTACCCCCCGAAGATTCTTGTTGTGTCGAGTACCCAGGGGTGCGTCACGCCCAACCCTAGTCACTTGGCGCTCGAAACTAACGCACGTTTTAGGGGTTGCTGCTCCAAACGCAGGTATGTCCATTGACAGAACGACGAACCGGGTTCCATGAATTGAACATGAGCGCGGGTTGTGTCAGTTCTGGGATTGGAATGCCCAGCCCACCATTGGCCCTCGTGACAGCTGGACAATTCATGGTTCGTCACCTGTCCTTTTGTTTTCGGTCCGCTTATCAGGGTCTGAAGGTCTTTGGCCGGACAGGTATGTATGGTCGTTCTCAGAAACGGACGACTCTCTGATCGCGGTTCTTCCGCAGGTGTGATGGCACTTGGGACGAATACTGCGACCCTCGCCGTAACTATCGTAACATCGGTGATGTATGTCCTGTATATTTGTCCTGTTCCCTTCTGATGTGACGCGTGGATTTAGCTCCTGGATGACCAAGGCGCCCATGACACTAGGTCATTTTTGGAAAAATATATGACCAATCTCGACCACGAAACTGAGGAATTCTGGGAGGTATGACCTGTAATAAATTTCATGTCTCAGCTGACGGCGTTCCAGTATGAGTGGAAGAAGCATGGAACTTGTTATAGCACATTGAAGCCTTCTTGCCTTCCTTCCGGCAGCCCCTGGGGAGCCGAGGCTGTCGCGTACTTCCAGCGGATGGTTGAACTGTTCAAGAAGCTGCCTACTTATGAGTGGCTTAAGTCGGCAGGCATCACCCCTAGCGCCCACAAGACGTATGATCTAGACGACGTGATTAGGGCGATAAAGGAGGCCTCTGGGGTCCGTTGCACACCCTTTCTAGCTCTACCGTCGAACCAATCGAGTCTGTTCATAGGTTACTCCGGCCATTTGGTGCAAACGCAGCTCGATCGAGATCAGTTATTATTTCTACCTCAGAGGATCACTCCTTGATGGAGAGTTCATCCCTATCGGTGAGAGGAACGACCCGTGATGTAAGAAGTGCTATTCTCATGAGGACTCCAGACTCCCCGCTCGACAGCAAATGTCCTTCAGGTCAAGTCACGTATCCTCCCAAATAATCCCGCTGAATTCAGCGCCGTAAGTCATGGTCCTCCCGTGACGCACCTCTTGGCGTGTCTCGTGTTTCCTCCGATTGACATTTCGTTGACGTACGTTTTCGCACGCCCAGGCCTCTTGAGAATCACTCGGAGGACCGTACTTCCGTAGATATGATGCCTCTTCCTTTATTGTCTGCGCCCCCGTGTGCTAAAGGTGACTCAGTGTAAGAACTCTTAATTTATAGCCTATTTCAAGTTTTGTCGGTCTCTGTTGAAAATGATTCATCAACCAATGTACGGGTTTAACCCCGATTCATCTCATCTTTGCCCCCAACACTGTCGGAGTCGGAGGTTTTACCCTGAACCGTTTTTGCCGCCAAGTCAAGTTGGCGGGATGCGGCCCTGCAATAATCCACCAATCACCGGCAATCAGCCTTCAGCCTGCCTTGGACTTGCCAGCCATCACTGCACGACGCGTACCACAATGGCCATTAAGCCTTACCACTACAACTGACTATCTGTGATATCTACAAATCAGGGCCAATGGTCCAATTGGTATAAAGATCTCATAATTCTGCACCCTTCCCAGCCTTTAACAGCTCAAGAATTGGTCCTCCTCTGTGGCAAAAAATCCTGTCGAATTTATCCAACGTCATAATAAGTTGTAGTGGGCGAAGACTGTGAGGACAAGTTCCCCTAGGCATACCAGAAGGATAGCCAAGCAAGTTAGTGCGTACGTGTGAGGTACGAGCGTAGGCATCGACGATATCACTGACGAGGAAATCTATGGAAACCATGGAATGATGGATCCCGCAAGTTGGAGGATGCACTTGTGGCCAAAGGTCTCAGCGAGACAACTTTTGCAGAAGAAAACCTTGTGCGTGGATAGGCAAATGAGGAAACATCCATGTTTATTGTGTCTCGATGTCGCATCGTGAAAGTGAACAAGGCGCAATATATACTGTTGTAGTGTCGCAATCAACGACACTGTACAGCATTGTTGGGTTTAATGTGGATCCGGCAACACCCGTAGTTGACTTATGTCACTAACTTCGGCTCTACAAATGTTGCGAATGGACATGCACGTTCGTCACATGCACAGCCACGGGTGTCTCGCAACCTCAGCAGCGCCTATTCTCAGGCCCGGCCCTTGATTCAATCACGCGCGCACGTCTTTGTCTTCCGTGTGCAACCCGACCCTTGGGATTGCCCAGACAGAACGCCCAGAATGCCCAGCATTCCCGGCATGACAGCGGACAAGCGCTGTTGACGTCCTTTTTCGCTATAAAAGACCACTAGTTATGGGATTTACAAAGGACGGAGCTCTTTCCAACATCATCACTCGGGCGAAATGTTTGCACTTCTTGCCGTCCTCGCCAACGCGGCGATCGCTGTGGTGTCCGCGCAGGATTCTAGGGTGTTCAACACGTCGGCAGTCTTCATTGGTAACGGTAATTCAGCAACCTCAAACTGTGGAACATCTGGGCCGCCATCCTGCAGCATCGATCGACCTCCCAAAGATTCCTGTTGTAGGGAGTACCCAGGGGTGCGTCACGCCCAACCCTAGTCCCTGGGAACTCAAGACTAATACGCGTTTAAGGGGTTGCTGGTCCAAACACAGGTACGTACATTGACAGAGCGACGAGCCGAATTCTATGAAATGAACATGAGTGCGGGTTGTGACAGTTCTGGGATACCCACCCCAGCATTGGCCCTCGTGACAGCTGGACAATTCACGGTTCGTCAATCGTCATCTGTCCTCTTGTTTTCGTGTTTTGGTTGCTCATCAGGCTCTGCAGGTCTTTGGCCGGACAAGCATGTATAGCCGTTCTCAGAAACGGACAACTCTCTTACCGTGGTTCTTCCGCAGCTGCGATGGCACCTATGACAAAAACTGCGACCCTCCCCGTAACTATCGTGACATCGGTGATGTACGTTCTGTGGATTTGTCCTGTTCCCTTCTGATGTGACGCGTGGATTCAGCTCCTGGATGACCAAGGCGCTCATGCCACCAGGTCATTTTTGGAAAAATATATGATCAATCTCAAGCACCAAACCGAGGAATTCTGGGAGGTATGGCCTGCAATAAAATTTATGTCTTAACTGACGGTGTTCCAGCATGAGTGGAAGAACCATGGGACTTGTTATAACACCTTGCAACCTTCTTGCCTTCCTTCTGGCAGCCCCCGGGGAGCCGAGGCTGTCGCGTACTTCGGGCGGCTGGTTGAGCTGTTCAAGAAGCTGCCTACTTTCAAGTGGCTCGAGGAGGCAGGCATCACTCCCAGAACCCGCGAGTATGATCTAGACGATGTGATTAGGGCGATAAGCAATGCCTCTGGGGTCCGTTGCACACCCCTCCTAGCTCGACCGTCGAACTAATCGAGTCTGTTCGTAGATCACTCCGGCCATTAATTGCAAAGGCAACTCGCTCGAGATCAGCTATTATTTCTACCTCAGAGGGTCCCTCCTTGATGGAGAGTTCGTCCCTATCGGTGAGAGGAATGATCTGTAACGTAAGAAATGCTATGCTCATGAGAACCCCAGACTCCCCACGCGACAGCGAATGTCGTTCAGGTCGAGTCAAGTATCTCCCCAAATAATTTCGCTGAACTCGGCACCGTAAGTCATGGTCCTCCCGCGACGTACGTCTTGGCGTGTCTCGTGTTCTTCCGATTGACACCGGTTGACGTACATTTTCGCACGCCCAGGCCTCTTGAGAATCACTCAGAGGACCGTGCTTCCGTAGATAATGAGGTCTTGTGCTTCATTATCTGCGCCCCCGTGTGCTAAAGGTGACTCAGCGTAAGGACTCTTTTGTTTATACAGTAGCTTATTTCAAGTTTTGTCGGACTCTGTTGAAAATAAATCATCAAGCAATGTACGGGTTTAACCCCGATTCATCTTATCTTTGCCCCAAAACTGTCGGAGCTGGAGGTTTTTCCCTGAACGGCGTGTCATTCATGATTTGCATGCCGCCTGACAAAGTCCACATCACGCCACCGTTGCTTCTGTGCGCCTGATGTTCCCTCCTGAACATTATGCGTCCTTGATGGCCACGCGTGGTAACGTGGGTTGAGGAGAAAACAAAAGACCAGATTTAGAGACCATTCTGTATCAGTCCTTGCAGGGGCAGCGCCGCCAAGCCATTCCACAGTGCTACTATTTAGTGGTTGTCTTTGTCTTCCGAACACTGTCAATCACGCTTGGGCTTGGCGACCCTGAATTCTTCAGCGTACGGATAGCACCCCTTTCTGAGGAATATAGCGCCTGTCAATGTGGGGCTCCAAAGAAGGCTTATGAGCAGCGCCGTCCTCAATCGCCATCATATTTGAACATTGTTTGACAGCTAGAACCTTGGTTTGTCATTTATTACTTGGCACAAAATCCGGCAGATTACACCATTTCTGGCATAATGAGTACAACATTGCCCTGGCATTGGAATGTGTGGGAATGTTCATGCTCTTTCTCTGAGTTTCTCTTGAGAAAAAACTCCAAAAGAAGAGTTCGACTATCTTTACTTCACCGGCAATCTATCAGACCAGTTTTTTATGGAATTTCTTTTCGCCCAATACGTCCAAATATTTACTTAAATTATTTGTTCAAAATACTGTCCAGGACGAAACGTAGAAGCACTTTCGTAGGAGGTCAATCCATGTCACTGCACCCTCAAGTGCGATTGGAGGTTTAATATCAATCCTCCGTGCACACACGGCCCTAGTCTATCTAACTTCCGCCTCGGAATGCTCTAGACAGGAACCCCACCATCGCATCATGTTCTTTCCCGGATCGGCCCTTTCCCGTGGCAAATTGGAGGATCACCTCGTCGCGTACTGCCCCTGGCTCGGCTATCGTCACTGTGTCCTTGACATGGTGTCACGATGCCGTGTCTATTGGGAGAGGCGTTAGGACGGAAGTAGTTGAAAGAAATATAAAGCTCGGGAAAAATAGACGGGTCATGAGGTCTAGGAATGAAGTACGATTATACGAGTCAAAGTAAAACGAATAGACGTGAAAGGGGTACAGCGAAATGAGCAAGGCCGTGCGTCTAACGTGCGCCTAGGAGTGAATCAAGACTTCAGACAATAGGGCGCAGGCACCCCGAACGTGTTGAGCTGTACATGACTCCAAGGCGTAACCTAAATCAGTGCCATCCACATCAACAATTGACCAAACAGCAAGCCGATAAGGAAGAGCTTACAAAAATCCATGACCATAATAGCCAATTCTAGTCATGTTTGTAGTCCCCGAAAGTCGAGGGATGTTCAGGAACATCAGCGTTCAGTGACACTGGTTGCTTCTCACGTCGAGAGACCTCCATCGGAACAGAATGTGTCGTGCTGTTGGTATTGTCCCGTGTCCTGAGGCCATTACTGCTTGTGGTAACGGGAGCATCCAATACTAAGGTAGTCTGCGAAGAAATGTCGGAGAGGTCTGTGGGAAGATATGAATACAAAGACCCTAGTGGGTGCGAGATATGACCAGATCGGACGAGGGCGGATTCTACGGACGAAGAGGGTTCTACGGGAGTGACAACGCTGTGAACAGCAGGGGTCACCGTGGGCGACGACTCGGGCAGGGGGGCAGATGCAGCAGTAGGAGGGACGCCGTTTGATTTTTCGCTCGTTTGTGAAGTGGCACCGACGTTCGAGAACGGAGGGCTTTGGTTAGTCGCATACAAGATTTGGGTGATGTCTGGTGCAGAATGTAGCGCTGCTGTACCCTGCTGCTCGACGTTGTCTGGAGGATGAGAAGGCATAAGGGTCGAGGGTATAGGCGGCAGGGTGTCAGGAACATCACCTGGTTGTTGGACAGACAGAGAAGGCGGGCGGGGTGCAGTGACTCGGAAAGGATTGGCGGTGACCGAAACAGGAGCGGGAGGCGGAAGGAGAAAAGTCCCTGCAGATGCCCAAGAAGTCTGCCCCGTTTCGTTGACAGGTGACTTGGGTATTTGCTCATCGTTGCCCACGGTGGTTGCAGCAACGTCAGTGGTAGACAGCGATGACTGACGTGAGAGAGAGGATACAGGGAGTCCTGTGGTGACATTCGCTTCATTGGCTTGTTGTGCAGTTGTACCGCTGTCGGGTGTGATCTGGCTTTCTGAACTGGATAGATGATGAGGGCTATCATGGGAATCGCCAGGTTTGTAGGGAGGGGGGAGTGTCGAGTCTGTGTGATGAATGGCTATGTCGCACAACGGGTACGCGTGTGGATCGTTCAGAATGGTGTCAGAAGGAGTGGCAGCATCGAATTCGGTCGGGGCAGCATGAGTGCCGTGATGCAAAGCGATGTATAAATGACGAATCCCATGAAGGACCTGAACATGCGGATCCTTTTTGTCTCTTGCCTTTCGAACGATCTCATTCCATATGGCGCAAAATTCGTTTTGTAGTCCAGGAAGCGTATTGAGTATGTCAAATTTGGAGATTGACGGCAACATCTCCCACTTCCAGGGTTCGGTGTGAATGACTTGACGAGCTGTGTGGTTAAAAATGGCCAATAATACGCTGTTGTCACCATGGGCGACGTGGCCGCGAAGGATGTGCTCTGGCAAGCCAAATACATCCTCAGCGAATGTAATCCAGCGGTCATCGCGTTCCCGTACATACGGAAGCATCTTGGCAACCGTGTATCGAGCAAGACCTGAAGTGTTAGGGTCACCACTCATGTACCAAGGTGCTAGAATCTGCGCTGCCTGGATTGATGGTGGCATGTGATCGAAGCGGAGGCTTGAGAGGTGGCGTAAGATATTCGACGGACCATCGTCATCGCATATCTCCTTTATGACGTTCATGCAGAGAACAAGCCGTCGAGTCCTGATGTCATCGCTGACCGAGTTGGACAGCAAGTTGCGGGCCAAGAACCCTCCCCACGAGGCGACGAACTTTGAACGAAACATGTGCGCGGGAAGGTTTTTGAGGTCCGTCACCATCGGTGAGTTGAAAAATCCGGGGATGGCATCGAAGAACTTTTCGAGTGTGTCGTCTTCTCCCATCGCCCCTATGGTCCAGTCTAGGATGCCGAGGTCAATTTCCGATGACCGATTTGAGATAATTTCTTCGGCTGCCTGTCCTATATTTATTATCCGAAGAGCCTCGCTCATAAGGACGTCAACCCAGTGACTATAGGACCTTCTAATGCGACGTCTAAACAGCAAGGACCAATCTGGCCTATAGTCTAACCAATCTCTCAGCCTGTGACGGTCGC
>Ga0307509_10012672_pt1 | contig 10058 bp, 12 predicted proteins | sample 10_EM_MG_FD_202245 | JGI IMG/M metagenome (GOLD analysis project Ga0307509, IMG submission 202245) | Populus trichocarpa ectomycorrhiza microbial communities from riparian zone in the Pacific Northwest, United States - 10_EM | ecosystem: Host-associated > Plants > Roots > Unclassified | place... | reverse complement strand
GAGAAAGAACACTAGTTGATGCGATCATGCGTGACCGGCACCACTTGACACCTTACTTGCCGACAACATGCGGATCACTTGACATACCAAGAGGCGGCCCGACTTGACAGTTGAATGTCCGCCGTGTAAGTTACATTTCCTGAAAATTTGAAATTTCCACCACGTCCGATTCCCCCAATCCAATCCAATCCAATGGCCAATTTCTGGGATTTGCCCAATGAACTCTGCTACCGGATAACCCATAATCTCTCCAAACGTGATCTCTTCATACTTAAATCTCTCAACTCGTTTTTCCTCGACGTCTGGATGGCCTTTATTTGGAAAGAAGTGGGAGTAGACCTATGGCGTGATGAGGCCAAGGCGGAACGCCTTCTACAGCGAATGGTGTAAGTACTAACAATGCTGTAAATATTGGTTCTGATAGTGGAGTAGGGACCCCTTTGTGGTGTCAAGAGTTAAAGTGCTTCGTATTACATCCGTTGAACCCCAGCCATCCTCCTTTGCCGGATTGCTTTCCACTCTCCCCCTCCTGACTGCTGTACGGAAGCTCGAGATCGGTGATATCGAAACCCATCAGGGGCAATTTACGGCCCTCATTCAGGCAATCTCCTCCTCCCCCATGGCAAGCACACTGCGTCAGCTCAATTTACGGGGCCGCGAGGAAACACTTGCTTTACTGGAGGCCCTTGGGCCCTTCAAGAACTTGGAAGAGTTGTCTCTGGAATTAAACGCTGCCAACCGTGACCCCACAGCGGGCGACTCTCTTCTGCTCAAACCCTTTCTCCTCGGTCTCTCTTCTACTCTTCAACTGCTGCAGATCGAGACCAACTTTGTTGTTCTCTCTCCGCTATTCAACGCCCTCTCCGCCTCTCCGATCCAATTTCAAAACCTAAAATCAGTCTCTCTCTTCCTCCCATCTTCGGAAAGTTTCGCAGACCTGCAAGCTGACGCCTTGCACCGCTTTCTCCTCCCCTACTATGACACCTTGAAGGAACTGAAATTGTGGTTTCCACAAAGGCGAACCACAGAGGATTGGTTGGCTGAGGTTGTGAAATGCAAACCCCGGTTGTCATCCCTCCGAACACTCAGCATAATCCCCCCCACCTTCAGTAAGGAAACTTGCGTGGATGCACTGATAGCCCTCATCCCGCATCTTAAGCTGTCAACCCTTTTGGTTCTGAGTTGCACCCTTCCTGATAAGGTTGCAACAAAGTTGATCAAAGTCCTCGCGACAACAAACCTCGGCTACCTCGAGATGGGGGTCACCAGTCTCTCTGTATCCTTCCTGGACCTCCTGGCAAGTAAACTCCCACAGCTGGACAAACTCAATCTAAACATTAGTGTCCTTGTCGGTTCAGAGGAGGTATATATTCCCTTTTCCTTATATTTCTATAGCTGAGATACACACCCTACAGTATTCATTTGCGGAGCTCCTTCATCAGAGAAAGTACAACCCCTCCATCAGCACCTCTACTCAAGATGTCCTCCATGCCTGGAAGCTGCGATCCCTAGATATCTCAGTAGTTACGCGCCAGCCTGTAACTGAGGGTACCCGCCCTGGACGGCCTGAGCGCGCTGTTGCCGTGGCAGTGCCTTCTTTGGTGGATTACTATCGCTGCTAACCCTACCACGCTCTGTTAAGGAATTTTATCTTTACTATCACGTTGTTCATATATAAGTAGACGTTTTTGCCCCCGCTGCTAGTGATGTTACGACTTGAAAAAGAACCTCTGAAATTCTTTTCATGAGGTAGGGCAAGGTGAAGGTAGGACGAGCTAGTGAGTAGCCCCTACCTGGTCGCTATCTTACTCTGTGTCTTGTATTACATCGCCCACATTACTGGTGGTAAATAATAATAATAAATAATACTGGGAGTGGTTTCCTGCAGTTGTATAACCACGCAGGAGGAGGTAATCTCCAAAGCCTTAAAAAATTGCCGACCCTGGGCCATTAACAACATCCCGGATCAGCCGAGATTGGTAGCTGTTACCCAGTCAAACCTCGATCGTCTGGTCAACGACTACCAGTCAAGACTCGTAGTTACTTACCAGACAATATAGGCCATCTGGTTAATAACTACCAGCCAAGACTAGTAGCTAGATGACCCCAATCGTCTGGTAGACGCTTTCGGTGGCCTTGTCGACGACTACTACCAGTCGCAAGTGGAGACCGTCAACCGCACACTTCTGGCTGTCTGGTTACCGTGCGCAACAGGGGCGGGGCGTGGATTTAGGGATGTTGCGGTGGAGGTAACGGATTTTCCTCTTCAGATGTTTGCGCTGGCTCTCGGTTTGTCTCGTGAATGTAATCGGGGGTCGGCTAGGGAAGAAGGAGTGGGGGTTGACGCGGACGGTTGACGTGTTGGGGTTAGGTTTGCGATTGGTATTGTAGTCGAAATCGTTAAGCTTGGGGGTCGAGCTATGTGTTATAGCAGGTAACAAACCTCGCCAGCGGCGGTATCGAGCGTATGGATCACGGCTGGCGAGGCTCGACGTCGGTAGCCCATGCCGGAACATCAACTTCGCAACGGTGGTTGTTGTTGTTGTTAACTTGCAGCTTGAGACCACACCCGATAGTCACCGAAAAGCACATCATTATTACCACTCACATTCTCACAAGTACGGGGCAAATATTGAGTAGTCTAAAGGATGCAAGCGATAGGGCTGGCCGTAAAATTTCTGCTGCAAAAAGAGTGAAAAAACGAAGCAGAATTCCTTGAGATAATACATGAAAATGTGGGGCACCTCTCTTGATTGGTTCATGCCGAAGATGTGGCAATCATAATTAAGTCCGAGTCAACTATCCTTTCAAATTCTCCCTCCTTCCATTATGCCAAGATATGTTTCCAGTCTTTTGCTATCATTTAGAAATGCCATAATGGATACTCCCATATTTTGTATTTATTTTCTGAATGCGAGGATTACATAAAACTCAGGTGTAAAGATTGTTTAAACACAACTGACATCTAAAGTTGAATCTGCAATAAATCCATGAATTCTCCACGGAATTCTATGAAGCAAAATCACGAATTAATTCTGAATATGAGAGGTTTAAGTAAAAAAATGAGCCACATATATAATCCTTAACAATGTATTGCAAATCAAGGCAGACTAAGGGTGGTGCATGGTGTGCATAGTCATGGCAAACGCAACCATTCGCAACCATGTGCAACCTTGCACCACCATGCACCACCTGGATTCACTACTCTACGCCGATAGCGATTCACTAGATTATTTCGTACTGGTAAACAGTCTACGCTGGCCTGGTACCAGTTTGGTGTCAGAGTCGAGCGCATCCGACAGTGGGATTTGTTAATGGGATTTTTGAATGGCAAACAGAGTCGATGATCCTAGTGTAGGAGTCATACCAGGGGGATTGCAAACGCATGATTTTGCACAAATACCAAGTGATCGTAATGCACGGCAGTAGCACGTCACGCGCGAGCAATAGCGCGTGACGTGCTAATAGTAAAAACCCCGATTTACTTCTGTATTGCGGTGTTTTCTTTGGCGTATATTGGAACGACAAAAACGGCACTCAGATGCCAATCACTTTATATGCATACAAACTAGGTCCGTGCGCTATATACGTAGCTACCAGAAGTCCATGTCAAATATATACTTCTATTAGAGCTGTAAGAAGAGAACTTGAATGCGAAGCGCGCCCTGAGAATCCAGCATCATATCGGTGCCGTGTGCGCTACCTATGGTCAGCGCCTTTGTAAGGACTGGGCAATGCACATCCTCTACGGTTTACTATTAGTAATAATATTATAGATTACTGAATAATAGTGAAATATCCATTTTATAATCGGGATCATACCAGCATTTCAGCATGACGAGAATCACTTTGGCATACTCAATATCTACTCGTACTACTTGTACTTAGATCATTCCACCCTTTTAAAGACCCAAAAATAATAGCCAAACTGCTTTCTATTACGATTGTAGTTTCGCGAACTTGAAGTCAGCTGTCACGAGGTGGATGTCTTACCATTGAAGAGTGAATCACTTACCATGCTTTGCTGTTCGTCATAAAACCAGATAGCCTACATCGTTTGGTTGATGACTGCCAGCACGAGATGGTAGTCGTAAACCAGACGGTCTATTCTGATTGACGGCTACCATATCATGCTGGTAATCGTCAACTAGATGGCCTACATTGTCTGGTTGGCTGCTACCGGCCGTAGCTGGCGTGCTGGTAGTCATTAACCAGATGGCCGATACGATCTGGGTCATCAACCAGACGGCCTATTCCTTCTGGTTGGCCACCATGTCATGCTGGTAGTCACCAACGAGACGGCCTACCGTTATATCGTCTGGTTGACTGCTACCAGCTACGTTCATGTGAACTGGTCAGTGGCTACCAAACCTCGGTAATAGGGACCTTGCTCACAAATTCACGCCCCATTGCGTTGGGGATTCAATATGGAAGGTGCATGTAGCCCGAAGAGCGTCTTACGTGCTGATAGTAAGCCACCAAAAACGATGTTTTGTTTTTTTGGCGTCCTCACACCCAATACTTGTGGATGAGAAACCGGAACTCGGTTGGGCAATTGAAGTAAGTGGCTTGAACCTCCCTTTGGCTAGAGCACAGCTTCATGGGCCTGCAACCTTGCTTACCAAATCTCAAAATGTAAATTTCCCCTGACGATTAAGGGTGAATAGAGGGTGAGGAAGCCAGAGCACGCTCTAAAAGCTCTTGAAGAAGTGAATGGAGCTCCACGACGAAGAAATGGGGCCGAAAGACAGGCTTATCCAAGTTTTCAGTGACTGAGGACCCAGATGAGGCAGAGATAGATGACGAAGACAAATATGGCAAACAAAAAATGGATGAGGATGAAAAAGATGAGACGTATGAGCTAGGTAGTGAGGTTGATGAAGAAGAAGAATACAATGAATCCGACGTCGTCGAGGGAATCGGAGAGCTGAGCGAAAGTGAAGCCGCTATACTTGCTCTTCACAACCTCATCAAATGGTTCTTGCTCGTAACAACAGACAACCGATGCAGATGGAAAGTGGAGCAACAACGTCTTGGAATGCCTTATCTTTCCCTACGGAAATATACCATTAGACAACGACATGACTCATCAATGACCCAAACCTGTTTTGAATCGATCTCCGCAACGAGCATGATGACAAGGTGACGGCCAAAATTTTCAGTAAGGCATGGAAAGGTATTATTAATAGCGACGAGAAACTGCCTCTTCCTCAATTTCCCAAAATCTGACATTGTTTTAGGCATATCAGGCTCGTTTCAATGCTCGAAAGGCTCCTGGCCTGAATCGATGGACGTATTATCCAAGGACCTCATCCAGTCCTCAATCCGGATCTCACATTCAAATCAGTTGAGGCTTGGGATAATGTCGCCACACTGTATGTTGTAGGTCCTAGACCTCAACACTATCATGGCCATGGATAGACCTACGGGACGCTTGCAAGAAATTAATTCGGGTCACCACGATGCCCTTCAGGTGCGTTCATACTGTGTGTGACCTGCTTGCACTTGACTAGGCTCTTTGAATGCGGCTGCTGCAGAATTCATGGGCCTTGACTGTGACTACTGACTTATTTCCCAACAGCACGATTTGACATTTACAATTCATTCGTCATCACTCTATACCAGTCGGTTCACCCTGAATATTGGATTGCATGGTTGGCGGAAAGAAGACGAACCGTCGCCTCTTCTGTCTCGTGTAGCTGTAACTGCCTTCTCCCTTGAGCCAACTTTGCATTGACTTAACCACAAGCAAATCCATGGCACAAAATGAAGAAATTTCTACAACCACCCTATTAACACAGCTTTCCATTCTCATACTTACTCAAATAGCTTAGCCCCGTCATCCACCTGCCCTCTCGCTCAGCATAAACCTGGTCATACAACTTACGGCTCTTGGCCTTCAGTTCACAGTCCAGCATGAAGCCACTATCCACATAGCGGAAGATGGAACCACCAGTGTATTGTGTGATCGAAGCACGCTGATCGCCTGCCCTGACAGGAAGGTTGGAGTGGGTAATGGTGGCTGATGGAATGAGGATGATGGAGCCAGGTGGGAACTCAATTATGAGCTTTAGTTCCCATAAAACAATGTGACCACCAGCCTGGGGATCAAAGTCACCAAGGGCCTGGATGGCGCACCAACCATAAGGAAGATTAAGGATATCCTGGTGCGGGATGGTCTCCACATTGGGCCCAAAGTTAAAGGCCATGCTCGAGAAGACGCTCCGTGGAAAGTTGGGCTTAAGATCGGGAATGTGGGCGCGCAATTTCCCCTGGTATTCACGGTAGTGCTGGTGGAGCTTCGGGGCCCAAAGTTTGAATGAGGCTATGGTGGCTTTTAAGTCAGCATCAGGTTGGCAGGTTTCATGGATTGGCCATCTACCATCTTGATGTGAGGCGAGTCGTTGGACGTCGCCATCATTCAGAAGTCGCTGCACCATCTCATCGTGTTTGCCAACACTAACGCGTCGGGGCTTGTTATCGCCGGGACCCAGACTGACTCCAACATTGATTGCAGGAAAAGACCCACGGCAATGGTTGGTCTCCTTCGGGACAAAGGACGCTGATTCGCCCTCATTGGTCATCTTCTCGAAAACTCGACGGGTTGCACTATCATAGCTCGGATCTTTAGGTTTCGCTACTAGAACCACTACAATCCGCTTGAGCTGGTCAAGGATGGGGTGGTTGATGCTACATACCAACATCAAAAGGTTGGAATTCAACGTTTTTGCACCTACTCACCTTCCGTCCCATGCCTTATATTCGAACCCGTCATCCTTTATGAGGTCCCCAACTGTCTTATGAGCTCCCTTGGGGCATATAGGGCTTAAGCTATGTCGTGCAGCATAAGCACCTCGTGCAGTCGGAAGAGCCTCCATGTTGATGGAGGTAGGCAAGGTGCTAGCGTTTGAGACATATTTCTTGAGAACCTCAGGACGAGGGTCGTCCCGCTCCTGATCGGCATGACTTGCTCGCCTTTTCCTTCGACGTTCAGAGGATGCACATTGACCCTTTTTCTTCTTGACAGACACATGCCCAATAGGAGTTTCTACATTAAAAAATCCATATTAGTATATTTTCCAATAGGCGATGCATTTCTAACCCAATACATCTGCCACAGAGCGCTTCAGAGACGGCATGCCAGATCCAACGGAACGGCTAGCTCCTAAAGATGGATTTGTGAGGATGTAGAAGAATTATCATGAACCCAACATTCCTGAGGGTGGGGCGTGCTCTTTCTTTACTCTTTCTATGCTGGGTGATTCTCCTTGCCAATAAAAAATTTGCATTGGGAGTGATCGGAGAGGAGATATGCTCACCACTTTGATCCCTTACATCCTTCTCTTCAAGTTCGCCAACCTCAAAAATGCCAGCTAAGCCCCTCCTAACCGAATTTTCGGTGAGGGTGTCGAAGTTAATTATCGTCGAAATGGGCTCGGATAGCAGTGGCTGCATTCCTATTTAGTTTGGAGGGTGGTAAAAATTTGCTGGCAAAGCTTCCGCAAACGAATTTGGAAACTGTCGTCAAAGCACGTCCGTCAATCTGGACCTAGACAAAGGAAAGTGCCTGAGGTGGCTTTGAGAAATGAGGAATGAATGGAACAAGCGAGGGCATCTGGGAATTGGAAACCGCGCCGCACCACGGCGTGGTCCCACGGTTGAAAATGTCATGTGAGGCCATGTTCAACGCGACGAAGCTTTCTTCATCTCCTCTTTGCCGTTCATTTCGCCCATTTACGAACCTTTTTTATGTCCTTTACGCGCCCTATTAGTATTTATATCGGAATAAAATCACTTTGATGCGTCACCCAATTCGTTCTACGTCTCAGGACCCGAATGGTCCATGTCATTGCATCTACTGCAACAACTTACTCTTGGTGAAGATTGCGAAAGGCGGTAACTTCCCTGGCTGTCCCTACATTCACGTATGTGCTCCTCTTTTTCATGCAATACTGACTTGCTGACTCTACCGTGAACAGTGTGCTACCTGCCATTGGCACTACACATTTCCACCGGCAACTCATCCTGCAAACCCCGATCCCGTACCTCCTCCACCTCAAATTCAAAATGTTATTGTTCGTTGCACTGGTGGCTCATGTATGCGGCAAGGGCACAGATCCTGTTCACGTAAAATGTGCAAGACGTGCTGCATCAGGAACGGTGGCTGTAACTTGAGGGATCATAACATATCTCGGCTCAGTAAACGCCAACAAGAAAAGCTGTCAGTACCAACAGCTGTGCCCGTGTCCTATACTCCACCTCCACCTCCCCTACCGCCTCTCGATTCCATGACTTTTCACTCCCTCGAACTTCTTACTGCCAACCCTACTGTCAATCTCATACAGCAACAGCATGATCGAGAGGAAGATCAACACCGTCAGGAAAAACGTGAAGCACGACTTGTGGAGCAGGAAGAAGCCGACTATCAACGAGCAGTTGCAAACTCCCTTGGGATCCCATTTATTACTGCAGCACCCCCTCAAATACATTCAAGCTCAAGCTCGAGTAAGCCTGCCACCCCAGAGGTGGTTCGCACCATTCCTTACCAACCACGCAAAATTTACGCAGCATCTAAATGATGACTGGATGCGGCCCACCAAGGACGATACCAAGAAGGTTCGCAAGGTTGCGCATATAAATCTTGATAACCGCTTCTCAATTATTTTCTGGGGAAAGGTATGTTCTATCTAATTTTTTAAGTTAAAGCCTAGCCTTACTCTTTTGTAGGACAATATCCCTCCCCATTTCCGTGCAGTACATGAATGTCCCAACTGGCCAAATTGGATCCTCTTGGATTCTCCCGACGTCCTGGAGGATCTTGGTCTCAAGATTGAACCAGTACAATTCTATGACATGCGGAACTTCCAGTGGATTACGTGCACGCCTTCCTTTCCTCACGCTGTAAGAAAGGATGGCTTTCTCCTTCTCCGTCGACCTGGGATTAGCTGCCTTGATTTCGAGACTCACCGTTTGCAGGCCCAGCTTCGGCCTGCCCACTTCCGTGATAATATGCCCCATGAACGGGCAACCATTCGAGCCATGCTTGCAAAGCGCAGGCAGTTGGAGAAGTTGGAAATTATTGACGAGTCAGACATAGAGGCAGAGATGGAGAGCAGGAAGCAGCATAAGGAGCTGGCATTGAGACAGAAGCGTTTACGTGAGGAAGATGAAGACGACAGGCCAGCATCACAGCGTCCCCGCACATCACAGCCATCTCCTCCCCCAGCATTCACCCGCTCGCCATCACTTACATTGTCCTCTCCAGCTCCCATTCCTCTCGAGTTGCCTTCCAAACCCATCTATATCCCCTCATCTTGCATTCGCTGGCCAGATGATATGTACACTATGGATATGAAAGAAGGCTTTACCCTCATCGATTCCGCAGAGATGAAGAAGCAGCATAAGCGCCTGATGGATCGCGTTGCCGCTGTTTTTGAACGGTCTATTCCAGAAACGACATACTATGACCAGCGTCGCCGTTGGAAGCAAGCCACTGAGGAACAGCGTCAAAGGTTAGTTGATGCTGGTCACACACGGGCTGGACTCTGGGCCAATTTTCCTAAGTAGCTCTTTCCTTTCCTCTATAGAATTGTTTTGTCTAAATTATAACCCTGTATTTGTTTGTTGTGTAGCTTTGTAATGTTTTCCCTCTTTCCTTTCCTTCGTAGAATTGTTCTGTCTAGATTATAACCTGTATTCATTCATTGTTGTAGTTTTGTAATATTTTCACTCAACGTGTATATCTTGTTTTGTAAAATAATTGTACTATGTATACAACTATAATACTTCAATATAACGAGGATTTCGGCCTTCCCTCTCCAACTTTTTAAGTTGTTCAATATTCCTGACCCTAATCATTTCATCTAGGAAGAAGTCATATTTTGCTGGAAGCATTTCGAAAGGTAGCCACCCAACCATGCATTGACTTGTTCGGCTACTGAGGTGTTGAAATACCACTTGCCAGTTTCGTTGAGTAGTTCTGGATATTGAATTGGGTTACAGTGCTTTTGACAGTATTCATGCGTTGACTTGTGCTTGTTTCGGAAATGCCATACATC
>Ga0307509_10012671_pt1 | contig 10060 bp, 9 predicted proteins | sample 10_EM_MG_FD_202245 | JGI IMG/M metagenome (GOLD analysis project Ga0307509, IMG submission 202245) | Populus trichocarpa ectomycorrhiza microbial communities from riparian zone in the Pacific Northwest, United States - 10_EM | ecosystem: Host-associated > Plants > Roots > Unclassified | place... | reverse complement strand
CCCGGAGCGCTCGCGCGTTCACTGTCGTTGCTTTTTCAGGACGCTTACGCGTAGTTCGAGACTGCAATAAGGTCCAATGTCTCATTCACACCCAGTCCAGCTGTGTACTGATCGCTGAACCCCAGCTGTTGTGCAGCAACGACACTGGGAAGTCTGTCGCGGCCGCGGACCCAGGTTGGAGTCGACACGGTCAATCTCCCGTCTGTATCTTGTCGTGTATGAGGGTTTTGTAGTCGGTATCGCCGCCAACCCCGTGGCAACCTGCCGTCAAATTTTGGTTCCGCGCGGAATTCCCGCCAACCCATTTTACTACTAGAACTGATTGGCCCACTGCGAGCCGCGCACATTTTGAAAACCCGGATTACGGCGAGGGCGGAGCAGAGGTCAGTCCACTAACAGGAACTCAGGGGGAAGATTAAACTGAATAGTAGGAATCTAATTTTTCATCAGCATCCCCCATTTGACAGCGGCCGAGTCGAGTTCAGTTGAAAAATTCCACTGGATATGGCTGTACGTACGGTCTCTTCTAGACCGCTGGCATCACCATGTATTGAAGGCGCTCGGAAAATGTCGCTCCGAGCAACAACGTGCAGTGCTTGAGGGCCAGGAATGTGACGAAAATTGACGTCCCCACCGTCCCGACCGCCAAGGAGGGGTATTTCTTTCTCCCGGAGCGCGATCCGATCTATGCGTTCTCCATCACCCAGAAGGTTGTCAATGCTGCGCTGAAACGTGGGATTCTATGGGACGACAGACCCGTTGACGACCCTTGGAGTCTCAGGTACCGTCGTGGGAGGTATAAAACCCCCCAGCTAACACCAGGCTGCCCTAGGCTAGCAGTGCGAGCACGCTCCCCCTTCGTCTTCTCCTTACCAGTATCTCACCCTTAGGCCCGGTGCCTTCCTACGACCAGCCGTCTTTATCATCCCAACCAAACCCTCCTCTTTCATCATGTTTGGCAAAGCCATCCTCTTCGTCCTCGCCTTCGCCACTTTCGTCAGCGCCGCCCACGTTGTTGACTACTGTATGCCCTACTCACCCTCGGCTGTTTACTCTCGCTCACGTCAGTTACAGCCGCCTACCCAGGCGCCCGCCCACTGCGTCCAATCGGGGTTGCTCTACCGGATGGGAGACACAAGCTCCAGCCTGTTGCTTCGAAGCGTTATGTTTCAGGCAAATTCCAGTTTGCTCCGCAGGATTCCAACAAGCTCCAGCCCCCCAACCTCCAGGCTACAGCACGAACTAAGAGGGGTCTCGATTTGGATCTCTCTAAGAGGCAGAACCTCAGAGATGGATGGCTCAACCATTTCAGGATCCACGGCGGTATGAACGTCCGGCAGGAAAAGCGGAGCCTCAGAGACATTTGGTTCAGGAAGTTCAGGGATGCCACGGGTATCAATGTTAGCAAGAGGGATGTCGTTGCCTTCGACCCCTTCGGTCTCCAAATCCTCGCCGATCTCGGCGCAAACGGGCGGGTCGAGGCTCGTGATACCGTGGCCGACGCTCAGCTCCAGACCTTCGTCTCTAACACCGCCATCTTGCTCCGTGCCATTGGCAAATCCGATGGTAGGTGCCTTCGTCCTTCTGTGGGTCCTAACAAACTCTGAGCTCGGATTTTCGCCCTAGCCGCAGACACCTTCCTGTCTAAGGTCAACAGCCTCAAGGCTGAGGCTCAGAATGGGTCTCTCGAACCTGATGACCTCCTGGACGCTGCCCGCGCCTTCGCCGCTTCCATACTCTCTTAGGAGACGGCCTTGGTTCACTACATCTGCGTGCCCCCGCTGGCCGGTGGTGTTGCGTTACGAAGTCAACTATTAAACATTTTACGACACCCTTTTGCAGTTTGGTTTGGTAACGCTCGATTAATGACGAAACTACTAGCCCACATTTCCCGCATAGTTACCCATAGTCTCCTTTCTTTTGGTGTTTTCAACGTGCTGTAGGTAGCCCTTCAATGATGACAAGGACGTTTGACTAGTATACCACGAGTGAGCCCATCCATGTTTTCTGTGACGACCTACATTCTCATCGGGTCTGGTGTTTCGGTGAGAGGCATCGCATCCATAGGCCTTTAGTCCAATACATGGCCGGAGGATTGTGTTGGCCTAGATCCACATACTCCGGCTGGTGTCTCACTTTCTTGGAAACGCAGGGCGGTACCCGTCGAGCAATATCCCTCTGGACAGCCTGTAAACCGTATCCTTTCTCCCTCGAACACCCTCCAGAACGCATCCCATGCGGGTACAGCCTGTTCCCACGATATTCAACCCCCCATTCTCGATTGGTCATACCCCAGTCCGGACCCGAAGCGGGGATGTCCCGTCGACGAGGTCGGACACCAGCATGACACCAACGATTAACCTACCAGTTTCAACTGGGGAGCATTGTTTCACCCATACCACGGTATGGATGGTGGATACCGGGGAGAAGGGGCGTCATAATATCATTGACGACATCAAGTTGCTTTTGTTGAAACGCGGATCATTCGGATGAATCGATGGGCTCAGGGTCAATTCTTCAGCAAGACGCCGTGCTCACATCGACGCCAAGGTTTTTGTGGCAAGCCTACCTACCGATTTGGGATTTTCGCCACAATCCCTGGCGGACCCGGGGGTGTAGTTTGGTCCTGTGTAACCGCGAGTTAGACACAATTGAGATGATGTTGTGTGTGGGGCCCAGGCCCCACAAGCGCCCACAACGGTGCCGACGAGCCGTCCGTGGAGTTCGAACTCAGTCGGCATCAGAATGTGACTTGTAAGTCCCCTCCGAACTTGGCTCTCCTCCACCCTGGCACTGATTGAACCCCCACTGGCCAAATCCGTGGTGCAGTGCGGTGAATCGACATCGAGGAATTCACATCTGGTAGTAGGCCAGGTTCCCATTCTATTCAATCAATTTGAGCTCGGGTATCGAAGTGACCTCGATCCGCGGACAACCGAAAAAACCACCCCCTTCCCCACTACCCCCGACGCCTAGATGCTTCAGTGGGGTCGCGGATGCCTGCCACCCATCCCTAAAGAAACAGCCTAGATGTTAGGTGATCACGAAACCTCCCATTGGGACGTGTGGTTTCGTACCTCGCGCATGAAATACGATCGGTACACCCTCACGACCTTGACCCCGAGGATTTGTTTATTATTACCACCAGCTTCTCCATTTCCGGGACTCGGACGCCGAGGCAAGGTCCCCGATCATGACGATGATCGCCCCGCCGGACCCATCTATACGTTCCCCCCCAACAAGAAGTTCGCCAACACTGGTGAAACACGGGCCCACGAGAAGAAAGGTCACCACCGGCCACTGTGGGACTCGCACAACGTGACCTGCGTAGTATGAAATCCCCACCTAACGCCGAGTTCGCCCAGGCTAGCAGTGCGAGCACTCTCCCCCTTCGTCTCCCCTTCGTCTTACCGTTCCTACCAGTCATTCACCCCCGGGCCCAGCGCCTCCTTACGACCGGTCATATTCACCCCCGGGCCCAGCGCCTCCTTACGACCGGTCATATTCATTATCTAACCAAGCCTATCTCTTTCATCGTGCCCGCCAAAACCTTCTTCTTCACCCTATTGGCTCTCGTTAACACCGCCCACACCATCGACTACAGTACGTCCCACGAGCTGTTTTCAATCACCCCCTCTCGCTCACGTCGGTTACAACCACCAACTCAGGTGTCCGCCCACTACACCCAATCAGGGTTACCTGCTGGATGGTGGACACAACCTCCAACCTATTGCTTCGAACAGGTACAATGGAGGCAAGCATGAATCCGCCCTGCCGGAACATTTCTGGACCCGGCACCTCGTCTTCAAGTCCGATCCTCCTCTCTCCCTTTGTAGGCTATTCATTTTCACGTCTTATTGTCGCATCACCACCCACGGTCCAAGTAGCCATGCACACATACCAGCTCCAAGTTATCGGGGCCTTTTAATCATCCTTCATACCCACGGCGATATAATACCGCCGTCCGCCAACCCCCGTTTATCCTTTTTATCGCCGATATCGATATGTTAATTTCTCTGGTTTATTCTTGGAATTTTTGGATTTCTCATTTTCTCGTTTTGTAATGTCCGGGATACGTATTGTAACTTTGCTTGTACCTAAGGAATCAATTCCAATACACGAAATAAATACAGGTAAAGAGCGACGGGGGAGTGTGACGGTGGATCCGAAGGAGGCGATGAGTGCCCGATCGGAGCAGGGAGTGGTAATCGCGGAGGCCGGTGTCAGATTTTGGAGACCTTACACCGTATCCCGATGGGAATTGACCGTTGTCTCGACCCCAACCCCATCCTCGCCAGAGTTCGTCCTACGCTGGCCAATAGGTCCCATCGAGTGCTCACTACGGAGGACACCACTGCCACCCGTCAGCTCCCATCGTCCCCTAGCTCTGAACGAACTGACGGTTCCGGGAGTAGTGGTCCTCGTCGACGGACTCCTGTTGGCGATTCGCTGAACGACGAGCAGTGGAGCAATGATCTGTCCGTTCCACCGTCATATGAGACAACCGGTCCAAGGGTTAGGGACGTGGGAAAGCACGAACTGAACCTCAGCGAGGATAGGGAGGGCCAGATTCGCGACTTTGCTTTCGGCAGCCACCGATCCAACGGCGAACAACGAGCTCACAGCGAAAAGAGCACAAGACTCGATGAGGATCGTGGCAATGGTCTTGTACAATCCACCGATTCCGGCCCAAGACCCCGTGGCAGCGCGAACAGACCAGCCGTGCAGGACGAGCCGGAGGACAATCATAAGGGTGAGGGTGATGTTGAGTGAAACCGAGATCAAAACGAATGGGATATACTAGGGCACGACCACAGATCGCAAACTTGAGATCACGACCAGGAGACCCATCGCTATCTTGTCGACGTTGGCCTTGAGCATCACCGTGCGCGGAAAACTCAAATACGCACTCACAGAGCTGAGGTACATGAGGCAGGGGAAGACGATGACCCAGAGGTTCATGGAATGGGTCACGTAGCAGCGATAGAGCTGAAGGGGCGGGTATTAGACACCCGTGCGGGTTAACACAACATCAAACAAAGAACTGACCAAAAAGCCATCAGCTAACCAGCCGCTCGCGATAAACGCAACATTGGGAACAATATTAACCGCCTTGAGGTAAATAGAACGGAGATATCCAACTTCGGTCCAGGAGGTTGTAGCACCGGGGAAGTTGCGGTTGTCAATGTAGCCGATAGATTCAAGGTCAAGTTTTATCGTAGTGAGCACGGTGGCCAACGAGAACATAACCATGGTGTAGCACACGAGCCTCCACTTGATATTCTCCCCTCTACGATAGACGGGGTTGAGCAGCGCGGTCATACATTTGAAGAACAACACGATGAGCATCCCTAATATAAACTGAACAAATGAAGTGGGCACAGATAGGCGGGGATGTAGGCGAGGGTGCCCTGAACGTACCATAGAGAATCGGGTTGAGGAGGTACCCGGCCAAATCGACCTTTTCTGCAAAGTACACAATGTATGGGATCTTTGGAGCATTCGGACTATTGGACCAAGGCTTGAACCCAAGGTCAGACATGATCCAGGTATGTGCGGGGAGGAGGGATTTTGGTGGAGCACAGGACCGAAGGTGGGGAGGGGAGGAGATCCTAAGGTGGGGAAAATGCTCCTGGATTCGAGGGGAGGGAGGCCACTGGAGGCTATAAACGTTCAGGCGAAGTTAATTGAACTGCTATCCTGTACAGATTCAACATAAAATAGCATTCAAACGGGCATTTTTTCGGTCCTATTTACTGTGCTGAGGTGGGTTTCACCTATGTTACACATTACTTCTATGGGGGGTTGGATGAGGGGTAAAATCGTTGTAGCTGAAATGAAGCATCCCATCCTTTCAGGGTCCTTCTGGTCACGGACCACACAAGTCCCTCCCTCTACTCAAACCGGGCATTTAAAGGCCTTCCTGTCACGTAGTATGGGCCCCCTATTCTAAGTCAATAGGTGACTTTCTGTGGCCAAGTTAGAACAGTTCACAAATTCATAACGGGCGTCAGTCACGGTGAATTATATTGTTTCGAGCTCCAGAAAGTAGGGGTCCTGTCAGTTCCCTTTCCCAGTCAGGATATCCGAGGTTTGGAAAGTTCAAAGGGCCGTGCAGAAAGTCACTCAATAAACGGGGATTAAATGCCCATTTATTTTGTGTTGAATCCATGCAGGATACCCGAACACTCCAACCTGATCTCACTGAAGAAGAACTAGATTGTGTTGAGCTCCAGGGTTGAAGGTGTCTGAACGGCCCGGGACCACCTCAATAATCACCATATATCGTGCCCTGAGCTGGGGATTCCGATCGCGGTCTTTGATCGACCATAGGACGCTGCGCAATATTGGGCTTGAATCAGTATTACAGAGTGCGTGACTCATATAGGAGCACTCTACACCTCCAGTCAATTCATCCCTTCGAACTATGTCATCAGATGTTACGAAACGATTATGATGTTCCCCCGATCGCCGCTGGGAGGTCGGGTTCCAATGTTCAAACGTTCGTCGTCTTGATAACGGGTTGAATTGAGAGGGTCCAGGGTTCCGGAGCGACGCACAATGTGGCATGGTGAAGTGATTTTCGTGAAAAATGACCTATGAATTCAACCAACGCCCCCCAGTCAGTTGGAAGCACCCTCTTGACCAAGAGGACGCTTCTGCTGAAATGAAAAAATAAGGTGAGGACCCGTTATCCCGCTACAGCGTCAGTCTACAGTAGCTTGGAAGGACGGTGGGGAAAAGCTCCAGTCAGCCCGGGAAATGGGGGCAAACACCGTCAGCGGCAGCTTGCTGCCCCCGAAGTCCTCGGTCATCTCGGGTCCATCGCCGATGAGAAGAGGGATACAGTCGACCTCGAGAGCTTCAGTTCCAAGATCCTCGGCGGTCTCAAGTCTCACGGACTGCACGGACTGAACGAATACGTCGACCGGTTTTCCGCCAGGATCAGCAGTTGAAGGACCTTCCTAGCGACCCCCCGCCTTCGCAGATCGCGGCTGGGGCCAACAGCCTCCTCCGTGAATACAATCAAGTCCTCGCAGGTCAGCGCGTGAACAGGCCAGTCGTGCCGCGTGATATCGTGGTCCTCGCTCAGGTCCTCGCTCAGGTCCAGAACTTCGTCTCCAACACCGTCAACTTGCTTCGTGCTCTTGGCAAGTCCGACGGTAAGCACCTTGGGCCTTCATACCCACCGGATGCTGAGGTCGGATTTCCGTCCTAGCTGCCAACCCTTCCAGTCCAAGGCCAACAACCTCAAGACTGAGGCTCAGAACGGAACTCTCGATGCTGGTAACCTCCTCGATGCTGCCCGCGACATCCTCTCTTCCGTTCTCTGAGAGGCGATAACCTCGGTCCGCGACACCCGTGCAACCCCGCCAGCTGGTGATCGCGGTGTGAATTCAGTGGCGGTTGGCAGATATCTCATGACCTTATTCTACGATTTAGTTCGGTTAATGCTCGATTAATGACGGGACTGCTAACTCACACTTTTTCCATAGTTATCTATCTCCTGCTTTCTTTGATCTTTTCGAGATGCTTTACGTACCCCTCCAATGACGATGACTAGGGTGATTGTCCGATATATCTTGGGCGAAAGTAAGAAGTCCTCGGCTCGGCAGGGACAAAGCCATCCTTGATGCGAACCCATGAGAGGGCAACAAACGAGGGCATTGAACGCCGCTGCCGTGCACGACGTGACTTAGTAAAAGGGCTGACTTCGAGGGTCCGTGGCACAGCCACGGAGGGATCGGCGTTTGTCAGCCGTGCGGAAGCGATGACTAATCGGGTAGAATGTTCTCCTGCTTACCACGACCATCTGGAAGGATCGACCACACACGCGTCCGTTCTCGTTCCTAGGTGACGCGTACGATGGCTGAGCACGGCTGACGCGTCCCTTCCTATAAAAACCCGGACTTGCTCTGCGGATTCCCCATCACCATCTCTTCCAGACAACACTCTCACCACCAGACCTCAACCCAACATGTTGTTCGTTCTCCCAACCACGTCGGCCGTTCGCCCTACATCGTATCTCACTCCTCAGCCACACCCGTATCACTCCAACCTGGGTTTCTACCACCACCCTGAGGAGCCTCGATTTGCGGTTTCCCCCTACCCCGCTCCTCGACAGCCCTTCTTCTATCAGCCTTCGGCGGAAGAGCTCGAGGAGAGCGAGTATCGGCGAGCTCTAGAGGTTGTGGTCAAGCACCGCCGTCGCCGGGCTGCGGAAGAGGCTGCGATCCGTCAACAGCAACACGCTGAAGCCGCCCGCCAGCAGTATTTTGCCATCCTGGCCGCTGAGCTCGAACAGCAGCGACAAGAAGAGTTGGTCGTCGCTCGTCGTGCTGAGTTCATTCGCTCGCAGCAAGCCCGGGCTCGTTTAGTAGCCGCCGAGCGTCAGCGCGCTGTGGGTGCGCTTTCGCAGCAGCTCGGGGGAGCTCAACCTGTATGTCGTTTGCATGTTCATAGCAAACATAGTTCTAATCAGCCCATCCCCCAGGTTACCCGGCAACCGCACGTTGCGAAGCGAAGGTCCCTCGACGACACTTTGAAACGGCGTTTCGCTACAGAGTCTGACCCCGACATCACCGAACCCATCCGGAACATCCTTTCTTATCTGGAACCTCGCCCCGCCCAGTCGGAAAAGCCCGAGGATCCCAGAGAGGATTTAGCCAGGCTCGTCGGGGGCATTATCTCTTCCATCTTCCCTGGTCTCGGCTCCCATGCCCAGCCACGGCCTACCCCATCCACCGAAACAGCCCAGTCCAGTGGCTCGGACAAGGGAAAGGGCAAGGCCCGTGCTGTCAATTTTGAGGAGCCCCAGAAGCCCGCGCCGAAGCCCGAGTCTGCTGGTGAGGCATTCGCCGATATCCTCAGGCACGCCATGGAACTCTCGAAGTCTACGCCTACTCCCCGATCTCCCAACGAGGCCGGCCCTTCCGGATCATCACGTTTACCTCCTCCTGCCAAGCCAGCTGTCTCTGAAAGGGAACAGGCTCAGATTGACCGCGCGATTGCCCTCTCCTCCGTTGAACGTGTCCAAGACAGCCTCGCCAAGCTTCGGACTGGCTTCATTCTCCCCGCCGAGCTCGACCACTATATCCCGTCCGCCGACGACCGCGACGAGACCTCATCCATTTCGTCCGCTTCATCCAGTGACCTTGCGAAGTTGTTCCCCTACACGAGCACCAACAAGCCGGTGTACAAGTATGAGAATGAGCTCAACGGGTTATTGGAGGAGTTGGACAGGATTGATAGTCATGGTGATGCTGAGGTGCGGGAGAAGAGGAAAGAGGTTGTCAAAGCCATCGAGAGGGCTTTGGAGGGGGTTGGACACGTCGTTGGCGAAGCGGTGGAGAAGAGACTCTCGCTCACCTCCATTGCCACCCCAGTCACCGACAAGCCTCTCCAGGGTTTTGACGTTGACGAGGATGTCACCCACGAAACCATCCCTGCCCCAGAACAAGTCGCCACCCCAGTCGTTGTCGACGGAGTCGCGGTTCCCGAGCCACTCACTTCGGTTCAGGCGGAAGAGACCGTTGTCGCACCCGCAGAAGTATCCTCTCCCGCCCCCGGCACGTTCCCCGAATCCGATACTCTCGTCTCTTCCGACGCGACTACCGATGTGCCCGCCGAACCAACCTCCGCTGAATTCGACATCCAAGCCTCCACGGCGACGATCACTCCCGTTTCCGCCGAGCTCGCCTCTACGACAGAATCTGAACCGATAAAGCCTCAGGTTCCAGCGGACGCTCCGGAGGCCGTAGACACGTTCTTGTTACCTGAAAAGGTCTCACCCACTCCCCCTGTCAAGAGCTCTCAAGAAATTGACAGCGATGCCGACGAGGGGGTTCTTGTGTTCGACAGTGATGTTGAGAAGAGTGATTGGTCTGACCTTGACCACTAGGCCTTAGACGCGGTGGGCTCCGGCGTTCCCCCTACGTATGTTTACCGTGTACCAACCTCTCCTGCGGACTTGTAATATAGTATCATGTAGCTTCGCAATTAGACCCATTAATGTGATATACGTCCCTCTCTCCCATACAGCAGACAATACTGAGAAGCG
>Ga0307509_10012669_pt1 | contig 10060 bp, 4 predicted proteins | sample 10_EM_MG_FD_202245 | JGI IMG/M metagenome (GOLD analysis project Ga0307509, IMG submission 202245) | Populus trichocarpa ectomycorrhiza microbial communities from riparian zone in the Pacific Northwest, United States - 10_EM | ecosystem: Host-associated > Plants > Roots > Unclassified | place... | reverse complement strand
TGCTAGTTTAATTGCTGCCATAGTTTAGATAATCACAAACCAAATCCCCCCAATTACATAACGTACAACATAAAAATCTGACTTGAAACTTCCTCGTGGGATCGACCCCTTGCTTGCTCTATACTAGTGTGTTTTAAGCTAGGGTAATTAATTTGTGTGACCGCGACATCGCAACAGTATATCTTACCATTACTCGTTCAGATATTGCATATATTGTTCATGTTGTTAGTCAGTATATTGCTTCTCCTACTACTATTCACTAGGCAGCTATTCTTTGTATTTTGCGATATATTCGAGGTACAGTCTTTCAAAGTTTTTTACTTCCATCCACCTTTTTCTTAGAGCTGCGTGCATACTCTGATGCTGATATGGTAGTGATCCCATAGATCACAAGTCTATTACTGGTTTTTGTATCTTTTTAGGTGATTCTCTTGTTCTTGGAAGAGCAAGAAACAATCTATTGCTTCTCAATCTTCAACCGAAGTAGAATTTTCCTTTTTCATCCTACTCCTATATATTATGACAACCAAAGTTCTATTCAGATTGCTCACAACTTGGTTTTTCATGAGCGAACTAAGCACATTGAGATCAATTGTTATCTTACTCATCATCATCTTAAGCATGGCACCATTACTTTGCCTTTATTTCTTATTCCTTGCAGATTGCAGATTTCTTTACCAAGTCGCATTCAATTTCTTATTTTCATTTTCTAGTTGGCAAACTCTTGATGCTTGTAGCTTCCACATCGTGAGTTTGAGGGGGATATTAAATAATACATTTATTTTATTTTATTTATTAAGGGTAGAATAATATTTTTAGTTTAAACAAATTAATGAGAATTTCAACCATATTTTTTTTTATATTCGTATTTTCTTTATATTAATTTGGATTACTTTAACCATATTGACTTTAAGTTTTTAGAAACTCGGAAACAACTTAGTGCTTGCTTGAAAAAACAGATGCGATTGTGATGGCGGCAGCTGTACCCATGTTCCTAAACATGCCGTAAGAATTCTCTTAACATTCATTAAATATTATTGATTGGAGGGGCAGAAAATGATTGTAATTGTAAATGTCTGATTGACCACTGAAAAAACCACCATCCATGCTCTTCTAAGCAAAGACCGAGAGTTCTTGTCTACTATATTGAATATCTATTTTTTATCATATGTAGTCCAACGTCTATTAAATCTAATATTGAACTTAAAAAAAAAAAGAATGGAATATCCAATTAAATTTTTCTGTTGAAAATTACTAAAAACAATTTCAATCAAGGTGAAAAAAATTACTAAAAACAATTTCGTTCAAGGTGAAAAAAATAAAAAGCATGCCAACTACATATGTATCATGAAAAGGGACTGAGATTCTCGAGCCAAAGAATGCAAGAAGAGTAATCAATAGAGTTAAGCATCCAATTAAACCACAAATCTTATTATCGAGGAAGCACCGAGGGAAAAGTGTTTGATAGTGTTGCTTAATAATATAAATTTATTCTTAGATGTTATTCAGTAATTTAAGTTTTATTGTTGAGATGTTTCTTATATATATAATATATCATAGTTTTAATAATTAAATATTAAATAGTGGTGAGTTCAAATTCTATTATTCTTTCTTAATTCAACTTAATTAAATCAATAAAGCTTTAAATCTAAATTATTTTCTCTTAAAAGAGGAGTATTAGAGTGTGATATGAAATTATTTTTTGGACTTTATTCAACAATTGCGGCCTGGAAGAACAAAAACGGGAGCAGAAACTTAATTATAATTAATGCAAAAACTTATGTCAGCAGATCCTGGCTGGAGCTATCATGATACGGACAGTTCATAAATAGTGTTCATTGGTATGACTAAGCAACTTTCGTGGATACTTCTAAAAGATGGAAAATTCTCAAATGGAGGTCACATTCGTCCCCCATCTTCTTTGCATTCCTCACATAATGAGAGAGAGAGCATTCGATGATAAGGGATGCCACTTCTTATTTGGCATCAAAGTTGCTAAAAAACCAGTTAACACTATGAATAATATATATTATCAGTTTAATGATAGTTTAATGGTTGTCGTCACTCTATCTACCAAGATGAGCTTGGTCTGAGTATTTTTTAAATAAAAAAATTATAGAAAAATACTTGATACCTTGAGTCATAATGGAAAAAAGGTACACGCTCAGCAGCTTCAATGATAGAAGATGTTGAGATTTCTTGTAAATTTTATAGGGATTGTCCAGTTAAAATTGAATATTTAGTTTTTAGATTTAGAGCAAATTTTGTGGTAATTAATTTCCTGATTTTCTGTATATTTAACTTTTAATCTTTGTCTCGATTTAACTAAACTTTGTTAATCTTTGAATCTTTTTGAACCCTTGATTTTATCATCCCAATCTTGTTGTTCATTTCAACCTCTAATATTAGTCTATTAAATGCTTTAGTAAACACGGTGTTGAACCCTTAATTCATTGTAGCAACAAGAATAGTTATGAAGTCCAAAAAAATCCAAATAGTCTAGGAATAAGATTCTCGAATTGGATAATCGGTTAATTAATTAGTCCTAACAATCTCATTCATTCTTCCTAACTAAGGTGGTTAATGGCTTATACTTGGTGCTTGGTAGGCCAAGGTGACTTGTGACTAGTACCTACAAAAGGTTCCCTTTGGTAGAGGTGTGAACTCTTTGATGCTTAAATAAATATCTTTTTAGAAAGAGAAAATACAATAATATTCTAGAGAAAGATGCTCTGAAAATATATATGCAATAGAGAATAAAGATTGTGAACCTTAGTTCTAAAAGTCTTATGGTGTATTTATAGCCCATGAGTTTTTTTTTTTATAAAGAGAAATGTCTGAAATGTAATTTTACTCTGATAGTATTTAATAAGGGATAAATTTTCCTTACATATATATTAATGTTTGGTTGAATTATGGTGGGTTCCTAGAGGACATTTATACACCTAAAAGGTATAAGGAGATTAGGGTATAAGACGTCAAATATAGTAAATCGAATGAAGGCTGAGCATTTTCCGTAGTCTAGACCCAAGGGAGGTGAGTCCTTTTCTTGGTGAGCCTAAAGGAGACTTGGTTCGTCTTTTGGCTGAGTCCAAAGGAGGAGGATCGCCTCCTTGAGCATGCCTAGGGAGGATGATCTCGTCATTCCCTTAGGCGTGTGTAGAGAGGATGGTTATTCTCTTGGGTATGCTTGGGGAGGACGGTCATCACTTGGGTGTGCCCTAAGAAGGATTCTCATTCCTTTGGGCGTGCTTGGGGCTTGACAGTGATCGTGTTTCGGTCTCTCTAGCATCAGACCTAGCATTATCGGGGCTTGGCACACTGCCAAAGCTCATCGTTCCCTAGGCTTGACATACTACCAAGCATAGTGTCCCAGGGCTCGACACACTGCTAAGCCAATGTCTTAGGGCTCGCCACACTGCCAAGTCTAGCGTCCTAGGGCTCGACACACTGCCAAGCCCAATGGAGTCTAGGTCTTGCATTCCTGGGGCTTGGGACACTGCCTAGCCCAGCGCGCTTTCACTAGGGTGTGTTTGTTTTCCTGAAAATTTATACCCGTAAAACTTTCTTGATCCGGTGTTTCTTGGTAAAGATATACTAATAAAACTTAGTTCATCAATTAGCAACAAGTGAATAGAAATAGAACAATAACTTGTAGAACCATGAAACAATAATAGAAAACTTGAAACAATAACCGCACCTTGCAATAACCACACACAGCAATAGCAACAGCTAGACAACAATAACAAATTTCTGTAATAGGAACAACAACAATAATGATTATCAAAAGAAAAAAATGAGTGAAAAAAATGTTGAATCATGTGGAACAAAATCATGCCCTATTATTGTTTAAACTTATAATGTTTTTAATGCACTTATTGGTAAAACAAAGAAACTCTCCTAATGGTCAAAATCAAGTCACTTATAAAATTAGATGATAAGTTTGAAAAGTGGTAAGCAAAGAATCAAAAAGTGAATAGGTGTCTATTGATGTTGATGGAGAAACTTTTTGAGAAAATAAATATTTTCCTTAAGGTATTGTTATTTCTTCTTTATTCGGTTTAGAAATCTTATTTTTTCTCATTCAATATTATTAGGCTTTTCTACTTTTTCTATTTAAAGAGAATGATTTTTTTTACTTTTCTATTTAGTATTATTAGGCTTTTATATTTTCTTTTTTATATTTTTTTCCTATTCAACATTATTATTAGTATTTTCTAATTTTTTCTATATGAATATTTGTAATAGTTTTTTAGCAAGTAGACTTGGACAAATAAGAACTAAATATTTTGATGTCTCCCTATTGTTGTTGTGTTCTTATTCTTTAATAGTTTTGACTTATAACAAACCTCGTTATCCTTTATTTTTTACTAAGTCAGATGCCTTTAACTCCAAATATTATAAGGCATTATTTACGCTTGGTCGTTGGTTATGAAACATAGAATGCTAAGTTGCAAGTTTTTATCCTAAAATGAAATACTTTTAAAGCCAAACAACATGAAATGTCCCTATTTAAATAATATAGAGAGCCAAAGGTTTTTTCAGAGCTAGACCATTGTGACAAAATTTTTATACAAGATCCTTATGACATTGTAACATATTAAAAGTCCATCAAATGTCTAAAGGTGTTAGATTAGATGGAGACTTTAAACAAGTTTTTTTTGAGAGATTTTATGTAAAGATCTAGTTCCATACTTAAAAGGATTCTACTCTTTTGTTATATGAGAAACAGTATGTCATACAACTCTAAAAAAAGACTTGAATATTCTAATACTTTAGTCTTGATGGCTCAAAATTGACCAAAACAAAATTGACAAGATTGAACTAGGCCCAACGAACCTAAGAACAATAATGGTGTCGACAAGTCTATTTACAAATATAATCATTACAATCACATGAGTCATATCAAAAGTCGATCTTATAAACTTATGGGATATCTAGAATAGCGGGATCATACACTTGATTAACAAAAGAAGAATTTAAAAAAGATATTTATTGTAATAATTGCTTAAACAAAGATTAAAAAAATGATGTTGTTGAAAAAACCTCAGTATTAATAGTAGATATAGATAATGGTTGTAAGGTTTTAAATATTACTGCACTTGTTTCTAAAATTGCATGGATAATTGATTTTGGTGCTATATATCATATGAGATTTGATTTTAGACATATCACATTTCTTAATTTGTCCTTGTAAAAATTTGTTTTTGCTACCAATGGTACTTCGACCTTTTTTATTGAAAAATATTAATCTTTAACCTTTACTGATACTAGAATTTAGATTTTGTTCCAGTTATTTCACCATTAGATTATAACATATTATTGATTTCCCAAACAACCTTATTTCATCATTAGTTATAACATATTATTGATTTTCCAAACAACCTCACCTTAATATTGTATGATAATTTTCTAATTTGATTTTTTTTATGTTTAAGAACATCTAAATCAGAAAGAAGATTGGTTGTGGTATTAAGTGATAGAAGCTATTTTAATTGAAATTAGTGTCATAAAGTTATGAGAGGTTATGCCAAGCTTTAATAGTAGATTGCTTTGAAGGAAGAAGTTAGCTGAAATCTAGTTGTGGAATCAACATATGAGACATGATTCATTTGGTTATCTAAGAAAATTAGTTCTAAGTTTATTTGAAAAAATTGATATTTTTTTTAATGTGATGTTTGCAAACTAGAAAAGAGCCATCGTGCTTCATTTTTATTAAGTTTGAATAAAATCTCACATTAATTTATAATTATACATTATAATATTCAGGATCCACCCAAAGTCGCTACTTTGGGTGGATAATGTTGGTTTTTACCTTTATTGATGACTATACAAGGATTACCAAGGTGTGTTTGATGACCAAAGATGAAGTGAATTTTCTACTTCAAAAGTTTCATAAAATGATTGAATCTCAATACAAGACATAGGTTCAGGTACGCTGCAGTGATAATAAGGAAGAATATCATAGTTTTGTGCGTCAAGAATAATTAGAAGCATGTGAAATTATTTATCAAACTACTTATTTCAATACACCCTAATAGGACGAGGTTGCTAGGTGCGAAATTTAAAACTTACTAAACATTGGCCATGCTTCATTGATAGAAATTCACGTATCGTTATCTTATTAGGAAAAACACTTGCCTTTGCAACATATTTAATCAATTAGGTACCCTCATGTTCCATTGATTTCTAGACATCACTACAATCTCATATTAACATAGTTTTTGTCCTAATAGTATTAAATTTATTATCCTATATTTTTGTTATGTAGCATTTATACACTTATATACACACTAATGCAACAAGTTAACTTCTAAAGCATTGTGATGTGTTTTTATCATGTATGTTGATCATTAAAAGGTGTATTGATGTTATCATCCTTTGAATTGATAAATATTGATCATAATAGATGTTGTTTTTCATGAAGACATCAATATTTTTCTTAAAAAAACCTAAACTTCAAAGGGAGCATTAGAAGGAAATTCGGACTTTAAATTATGATTTTCTAAACATAAATTTGAATTCTAGTAGTGTGATTTATAAGTTAGATTAGACAATAAAGAAAAAGGTGAGTTGGTTTTTAGTGGTATAATTTTGGATCAAAGTGGTGATGAAAACTTAGAAATTGAAGATATGAATCCAATAAATGTTTTTTTGAGTTAGAATCTCTTACAATTAATATACCAAATCAATAAATTATTGAGACTATATTTGAGGTAGTTAGAAAATTATCAACCATAACTTTCAATTAAAGTTAAATATCTAATAAGTCATTATATGAGTAACCATCATTCATTAGAATCAAATCTGTCATTCATAAATTAAATATTTATTCTATCTATTCCTAATAATATGCAGGAAGTCTCAACTAAAAAAGTAAAAATCAAAAATTCATTAATCCTTTACCAAGAAAGAAATTAATTAGATTTTGATGGATTTACATGATAAAGTATAAGTTTAATAGTATAATTAAACTCTTTAAAGCAATACAGGTGAAGAAAAGTTACACTTAAACCTAGGAATCAATTATATAAAGATATTTGCCCTTGTAACTAACATTAATATAGTTCTAGTTTTCTCGTCTTTATCTTTGAACTTAGATTAGCCATTATAATTATTCGATATGAAAAATACATTTTTATATGATAAATTGTTAGAAAAAGTCTAAATGGATCTCTCACCTATGTGTATGATACTTGAAAGGCATAATTTGAAGGTGTGTAGGTCGAAGAAATTATTGTGTGGAGTGAAACAATCTTCAAGATGAGATTTGGAAGGTTTATAAAATCTATGATAACCTTTATTTGTTATCAAAACAATTCAGATCATATATTATCCCTAAAAAATAATAGGATAAGGTTACCACTCTCATTTTATATGTAAATGATATAGTGATTATGAGAAATGATCTTTAAAAAAGAAAGGCCATAAAAGATTACTTGGTTAAATAATGTGAAATGGAAGACCAAGGTCTTTTTAAAATGTTTTCTTAGAGTTGAAGTGTCTCAACATCATAAAATAATCTTTTTATCTTAGAAAAAATATATCGTAGATCTAAGAGACCGATATGTTATTATATTAATCACTTGATATACTAGTAGAAGAATGTCTAAAGTTATATATTGAGTCCAATCAGACACCGACTCATAAAGAAAGATATCATTTGTAGAAAAATTGATGTACTTAGCACACATAAGCCTAGATTTGGCTTATGCATCAAGATTGTTAGTTAGTTTATGGATAATTCAGGAGAGCAACATATGAGTATTTGAAGGTTGCACCTAGAAAAAGAAAATTTAAACTAAAAATGCATATTTACAAAGCATAAATACATATACTTATGTTGATTGGCTAAAGTAATAGATGATAGATGGTTTATTTTTTGTTACTTTACCTTCATTAATAGTAATCTTGTTACATGAAAAAAATAAAAAACAAGGTGTTGTTGCTCACTCAAATACAAAACTTGAATTTAAAGGTATGGATTTTGGACTGAAGCATTATGGTTAAGATTTTTAATGCAAGCTTCGACTTATACATTAAGAAAATCAATTTAACTATATTATGACTATATAGTAGCATGTGATATTGCCTCTAATCTAATGTAACATGATAATATGAACACATGTAGAGATAGACATGTTTTTTATGAAGTTCTAAGGACAAAAAAATTAACAAGCTAGACAATTGTAACATTTATGCACCAACTTATAAATGAGTGTTGAGATTTCTTGTAGATTTTATAGGAATTGTATGAATATTTAGTTTTTTTTTTTAATTTAGAGAAATATATAAATATGATATATTGATCTCATCACAAAATAAGACAAGGTTAACATATTTCATAGAATAAATAAACTCTACAAGAATAATATATAAAGTTGTGAATAGACAATCTAGTCTTTTAAATGACACACGCAATCAACTATAAAATTCAATATAACAAACGATAATACAAAAATAGAATCACTTTCAACAAAAAAAGTGACACTGGCCATTCAATTAATGCAAAAACAAAAAGGTGATTCGAACATGTGTGTGTGTGTGTGTGTGTGTGAGAGAGAGAGAGAGAGAGAGAGAGAGAGAGAGAAGCATCGTCATATCATGATAGTACCAAACTTTACCTCCAAATATTCTCAAGTGAAAATTCCAACTAAAAGATGATGTGATAATATTTAAGGTATAGAAATTGATAGTGCATATTTAAAAATCTAATTACTCTCTCTCTCTCTCTCTCTGGGCCCTAAGATGAATTAACCCCACAAACATCGAAGTGTCACCCTAATGAAACAGCACTAACAACAAGAATAATATGGCTCCTCACTGTAAAATGCATATTTGATTAAGCAACGAAAGAATATATCCATTCATTGTAATGTCATCCTCAGGTGATGGGAATTTCAGAGTTTACTTTGAATTGTTAATTTGTGACGTTTACCTACATGCATGTAATTTCAGAATTTTCAAATCTTTTTTTTTCTTTGTTTTCAGAATCTTTAAAAGCAACCATTTCTATGGTTGCCAACTGTATATTTATCAAGTTGGTAGCTAGCATATATATAGTTGACCCTAGAGGTGACAATGTATGGTACACATATATAATCATATCTATTTTGCATTTTGCCTTGTGCTAGGATCTCATGCTCCTACATGTTCCCTTCATTTCGTCGAAGAATTAGTGCATGAAGCACAGAAAAGGAAGGCGTGAGAAGACTAGCTAGCTAATGGTATCTGCTAGCTGCACATTCATGGAGGGTTAAAAAACCTTTTAAATTTAAAAGTTTGAGTTATTAAATAAAAAAGTTTAAATAAAATTTTGTATTAACTTTTTAATATGAAAATTTTTTAGATTTAAAATATGTACAAACCCATGATTTTAATTTAATTAAAAAAAATAAGAATGATGAGATTTACATTCTTAATTGCTTGATCAATAAAGTTATGATATTGATTATTTTGAATTTATATTGTTAAATGATATCTTAGAAATAGTTTTATATTAACTTTCTCTGAAGGATTGATTCAAGTGTACATTCAAAAACATATGATTAATACTTAATTATATGACTAGCAACAGATCTCTCTATAGATTATTTTCCATATATAGTATATATGATACTCTTTGCAGCCGCAAGAGGTGGGAAAAAAAACAGGGAAATTTAGGAAAATTAATTAATATACAGCTGAGTTATCCCTTTTAAGCTTAATATAACATGCATGCTGAAATGACTTCATTGCTACTAAAGCCATAGAGCTCCAGCTTCTTTGAGCAGTTTCTTCAAAGAGCCATTAAGCTGAAGGGTCATCACTGTGTTTGCAGAGCCTACAAATTTGCCCCCAATGAACACTGCTGGCACGGAGGGGTTGCATCCTAGCCTCATAAGTGCCCACTCCATTTCCTTCCCTCTGGAGTCTTCATCGAGCTCATAAATCGCAGGGCTTACCCCTTGATCATAAAACAGTCTCTTGATTGCATGGCACATACAGCATGAGCTCTTGCTGAAAATCACCACTGCCTTTTGGGATGCCAATTTTGCTACTCGATCCATATCACAACCAA
>Ga0307509_10012668_pt1 | contig 10060 bp, 4 predicted proteins | sample 10_EM_MG_FD_202245 | JGI IMG/M metagenome (GOLD analysis project Ga0307509, IMG submission 202245) | Populus trichocarpa ectomycorrhiza microbial communities from riparian zone in the Pacific Northwest, United States - 10_EM | ecosystem: Host-associated > Plants > Roots > Unclassified | place... | reverse complement strand
TAGAGGAGGTATGACTCCACCCCCTAGAGCGAACTCATGGCGGGGGGTGGAGAAAAGAAAAGTGGTGATAATCTCGTGGTGTTGAGATTTCAATCGCCGGGTGTGTAGAGGAGACGGAGGATGCTGTCTTTGTACCTTTTTTTTTTGTTCTCTTTTTTTTTTTTTCTTTCTTTTTTTTGACTCATGTGATTATTGATTTAGGTACAAAATCCTGCATGCAGCTCGCGCTATGGCATATAAAAAACCTTAATTCCAAAAACTAACAAAGGAAATAACAAAATTCAAACAACGGGTGCATAAACTCTCCAAGCGGGATCATCAGAACCCTGTTGCATCGCCATCGATGACTAACAAAAGAAAAGTAAAGTAAAGCCCTCCTTATAGTTCATAAGAAAAACACTCATCAGTACAAAAACCTCCCCACCCCAACCTGCCTACTGCCGCAAACAAACAGGAACACAAGAAACTCATGAAAACATATAGAAAATACCCTGAAGAGAACCTCAAGCAGGGGAGTTTGAGAGTAACAATACCAAGAAGGCCGGGGCCAAGCTAGGGAGATATGAGTTAAGCACTTTCCGAGTTGGAAACCGGCTCAGGAGTCACAGTATTGGCTCGAATGCGCATCATGGCTGGAGGAAAGCCCGTGCGGGTAGCGTAGAGATACTCAGCTGACCCCCTGAGGAGGGGTACCGAGAGCCAGAGGGGACCGTCAGGGCCAATGTCGTCCACACCTGAGAGATGGGTGAGGCGAGGGTGAGCCTTAGCGGGGCAATGCAGAATCGGGTGCTGGAAGGACTCATCGTCCTCCTCACAGAAAGGGCAGAGGGTGCTGGAGTCCCTGTTACTACAGGATATATGTGCGGCAAGGTAGCTGGCACCTGAACGCATCTGGTGTATGCGGCCACATATAAATCGAGGAAGGCCAGTAAAGGCATGGGGAGTGAGGCAGGCACTATAAGGATAGGAAGAGGGCACCGGTGGACTTATGTACAGCCAGTCAGCGAGGAGTGACTGTATCAGAGGAGTTCTGAGAGCTTAGTAAGTGACGGAGGGTACCCTCGACAGCGGGAGTGCCACGACATCGGTTGAGGCGAGCGGGAGGATAGAGATTTCCTCAATAAGGTCTGAGACCTCGTGACATAAGGAGTCTAGTGGTAGGTGATTGGCAGAATTCACTGCCGGACCCAGCCATGAAGTAAGGTGAACGGCTTTGGAGGAGCCGCGGAGGAGGAAACGATGATCGTCCGCTGAACGACCCTGGTCCCAGGTGGGCACAGACTTGGGTATCCGGGCGGTAGCGGGGTTGAATTCCGAGGGGGTGCAGACCAAGCAGAGGGCAGCTGACCGACGGCGATGTTTGCAGATGGAGGAAATAGGTGGTAGCGAAGCTTCCCGGGACAGAGTGCCGAGGGCTGTGGTGTAAAAACAGTTAGTTGTCCACCGGAGCACACCATGCCAAAAGGAGTTGAGTTTTTTAAGAGTGGCCGCATCTGGAACAAAAAGGTCGCAGCCGTAGGTGAGAATCGGAAGGATGGTGCCGAAGACTAGCTTTCTGTTGCTCCAGGAGGAGAGGCCTTTGCCAGCTGCACTGAGCTGCCGGATTGAAGTGAAAGAGGCTTTGGCAAGTGCCAGTCGTCTCAGGAAATGAACGGAGGAGTGAATAGTAGGGGTGAGCCAGTAGCCAAGCCACCTCACAGCTTGAGAGGGAGGAAAGAACATGTCGTTGATCACTATGGGGGCAAAGGAAACATCCGAGCGGTCCTTCGGAGTCCTCCAGTGAATGAGTTCAGTTTTGGGGACAGAAAATGCCACCCCCAGTTCGGCAGCCCTCCTCTGGATGATGCCGAAAAAGTATTGAAGAGCGCGGATGTTCGAACGAACAGAGTCCGAGCCGACTGTTGTGGTGAGGTCGTCGACATAGGAAATTGCCACACCTTGGGGGATAGTGGGGTGGAGGCTGGCTATATAAAGCACAAAAAGAAGAGGAGAAATAGGTGAGCCTTGAGGGGTGCCAACCACGACCGGGCAGAAAACCTTAGGTGCACCTTGGAAAATAAGTCAGCATTGGCGTTTGGAGAGGAAAGATTTGATCCAGGCAACCAGTTAGGCGGAGACACCTCCTTTGGTGAGGGTATTGGCCCCCTTGTTAGTGCAGACATTGTCAAAACCTCCTTTGACATCCAAGAAAAGAGTTGATACTTTGAAGGAAGCAGCCTGAAGTAGGCGAACCTCATGGGTAAGAGTAGCGACAGCGTCGAAACAGCCCAGACCGGCTAGGGATCCACACTGATTGGGGTGTAAGAGGCCAAGAGAGCAGGCGGCGGAGGCGAGACGAAGAGCAGAAAGTCTTTCGAGGATCTTGGAAACAGTTTCGAGCAGGACAATGATGCGGAAGGAAGCAGGCGTACGGTAATCAGGTTTGCCTGGTTTGTCCAGGACAATGCCGTTGGCCTTCTTCATGACTAGAGGGTGGTATCCGTGGGTAAGGAGGGGAGTGACAAGAGCTGGAAGATGCTGCTCATTGGCCTTATGAACCTGCTTCCAGATAGAGTAAAGAATACCACTTGGGCCAGGGGCTGACATGTTGGAGGATTTTCGAAGTGGGGAGGACACTTCTGCTGGTGAAACCGGGGGGACGTCCTTAAACGCAGGAAGGATGAGAGGAGGAGGAAGAGAGGGTCTAGGAGTAAAGAAATGTTGTAGAAGTGTATTGTTGATTTGGGTGGGAGAGGAGGCGTTCTCAAGCGTGGGGAAATGATCCGGGGCCCTGCCGGCTACAATCTTGCCAGCATCCCAGACCGATTGGGAGTCAACGTTGGCCAGAAACTGGGACCAGTAGACTCTCTTGGCAGTCTGGATCGCCTTGAAATACGTGTTCCGAGCTGCACGGGCCAGTGCGGGTGAGCACTGATTCTTCCTCATGAGGCGGGTTGTATGGCGATGGATGCGTCGTAGCTGTGTGAGTTCTAGAGTCCATCACGGGTTAGAGTAGGAGGAGGGGCGTCTGGTTCGGGTGTTGGAGGTGATGAGGTGCGTTATTTTGGCGAGGGAGTCGTCAAACCATAGGTCGAGTGAGTTTGGAGTGGGGAGAGCAGGGGGGGCTGCAAGTGTAAGGTCGGTGAGCAGAGGGGAATGTGATCCCAATCCGTGAATTTCCAATTATGGCCCCTGGGCGGGGGCTGGAGGAGCGGAGTGGAGAGAATGATTGAGAGGGTGGTGTGATCCGAGACGGTTGGCGGGAGGGAGGGGTTCCAGGAGGAAAAATAAGGAAGCAAAACACTGTTGGCAAAGCACAAATCAAGTACTGCAGGGCGGTGATTAGAGGTGAACGGGAACCTGGTGTAGACTCCGGGAGTATTGAGGAGAGAAAACAACAGGGCTGACGCTCTGTTGAAAAAAGGGGAACTCATGAACTGATCGTAGCCGGAAAGCAAACGAGCCGGGTCGGAAGCGGAGTGGTGAATGTTGAGGTCCCCAAGGACAAGTGTAGAAAATCATGCTGAGGAAACACATCAACAGGAGAAACTGACCTAGTGTGACCATCAGGAGTGGAGTAGGCGTTGTACAACCGAAATAAATTATGAGAGGTATCAAATAGTCCCTCGGGGGAGTAAAAATTCACTGCCATGAGGTCGCCCCTTTCAAAAAACAATGGAAGAATAGAAATAACACTCAATAGCCTTTCATGAACATAGGTTGCCACTCGAGGCTTATAATTGTCAGTTGCTGGGGGGAAAAAACATTTATAGTTAAGAAAGACAGGAGGACAATTCCTCCAAAGAGGAATGTCCTGAAGAGCCACAATATGAGGAGAACTTTCTACGGAGGTAAAAAAACTAAAAAGAGTTTGAAAAACATTACTGCTACAGAGACAATTATGCTGAACAATGGAAAGATTTAAACAACCAGGATAATGGAATGATTGGGATGGTGAAGGACTTTGTGTTGGGGCTGGGCTTCTCGACATCTGAAGATCCATGTGGACGTCGGTCGGCACGGGCTCGCTCCAGTCGGCACTGGTGCTAGCTCTGAAGAGGGTGCTGCCTGCACCAAAGAGGTTTCTGTGGGGGAGGGGGGCGGCAAGGCTAGAGTGGGCGGAAGCGCTGCGAACCATTTTAACCGTTTCAGGTTGGGTAGATTCGCTAGCGGGAGGGAAACGAGGACCATGTCTGGCTGGAGTGGCCAGTACAGTTGGGTGAACAGTTGGACCCTGAGGGGTGGTTTGGGGGAGGCCCACATCGGGGGCATCGGGAATGTCTTGGGCCCTAGGAGGACGGAGAGCGGAGAGGATTTCGCGGCGGATAGGACAGGTGCTATCGAAAGAGGCGTGCTGACCACCACAGTTGATACAGAGAGGGGGGGAGGCGTTGCAGCAACCCACGACCGACTTCTCAAAGCCCCCTTTCGGGCAGCTTTGGTTAGCACATCTGTGGGCGGAGCGGTGATGGAGGAGAGTGCAGATTGGGCAAGCTTGTGCCTCTTCTTTGCATAGAGGAGCAGAGTGACCAAAACGCCAGCACATTCGGCACTGCGTGGATTTGGAGGCAGAGTAGACGGGGTCGACTGTGCGGGCGCGGGAGAAGAGTCGAATGGATTCGCCGAAAAGGGGAACATGGAGAGGGTCGACTGCCACGACCACAGAGGTCGTGCGCTTTTCAGCCCTTTTCACCGGATCTGACTGTAAAAATCTAGCCCCAAAAATGGGGATGTCAATAGCATTGATGATTGATTCAAGGAGTGAGGGGAAGAGGTCAGTAGGCTCGTGCGGGAGAATAGAGAGAGGAAGATTGTGGATGAGAAGCTCCACACTCGTGGGTGCTTCCCTGAAAACCTGGAAGGGATTGTCTCCAACCGGGAAACTCTGATTGAGCTTCTTAGTCATTGCATCAAAGAAAGAAGAGTAAGCGGAAGACGGGGTGTAGGTATTGGCTGTGAGAGTAACAGCCCGATTGCGATTGACCGAGGCAGTAAGGGAGAGGGGTAGACAGCAGTTGGCCTCTTCAAGTACAGCGGCCATGATGTCGGGAAGGGTAGCAGTCATGATGAACGAATCGTTTGGGAGGGTTGGAGAGGTACAGGGGGCAAAGAAACGACGTTGAGCAGCTGGGAGCGGTGGGTGTCCTTTGGGGACACTACTCTTGCTTGACGCAGCGACTTGTGCTGCAGTGGCGTTCTTCTTGCCCTTACCGCCCTTCCTGGTAACCTGTGCCCAGGTTTGTTCTTGGGGCTGCGGGGGATCAGAAACCGTGAAACCGGGGGGAGGACCAGTATGGAAGGGTGAGGTGCCTGGGTAACGCTCAGAGTAAAGTTTGGCTTCCTCTGACTGGGGGTGACGAGAGGCGAAGAGGATAGCGGCTTGGGGTGAGTCCGGGTGGCGTTTGCCGTATGTGTCCGGGTTGCCATACCATTTTCCCGCAAAGAGGAAGGGAAAATCCGGCGCGGCGACCGTGCGAGACGTGAGGCGGGTGGCAACTTTTTTCTTCTGCTGAGCAGGTTTGGCTTGGACAGCAGGGGCGGGAGGGGGTGGCGCTTGAGGTAGCGGGGGTGCCACTTGAGTGGCGCGGTGTGAGGAGAGAGCAGCAACACCAGAGGACAAATCCTTGAGGGACGCCTCCAGGTTGGATGTGGCTGGTGCTGAGGGGGTGGCTGAGCGCTCTGCCTCGGTGGAGGTGAGGGACTCAACCTGCCAAGTCAGGAAGGTAGCAGAGGTGCCAAGGTCATTAACCATGGTGATAGGTTGGGCGAGAAGGGGGGCCATAGCAAGTTGACTATCGGGAAAAGTAGCGGCGGAGGCATTGTAGACAGTGGGGAACGAAGCCGGGTCAAGGTGAGCGAGCCTGGCAGCATGCCCAAGGATATTGGCGCCATTGTCAGCCCCCCGGGAGAGAGAGGCATGACTGGACTGGGATGACAATGAGCGAGAGATAGGATCAGCCCTACGGTCCTGACGAGAGGAGGCAGGGCCAGCAGGGCCAACAGCCAAGGCTGGGCCTGCACCAGTGGAAGCGAGAGGGGTAGACGACATCAGGACAAGGCCAACAGGCCAGGCGGGAGGACAGGGAGGTGGGGGAGAGAGTAAGTAAAGTCAAACTACCAGTTTGACTCTCCAAGAATAAAAATCCTCTCAGCAAAGGTGAAATATATATTTCACTTGAAGATCTAGCCTAAGTGAAAAGCCAAAATAGATGTATCCTGACCAAATAAAGACCAAACCCTGAGGTTTATGATGGCCGAATGCGGAAAGTATTTTAAGAGGGTGGAAAATAGAGGGCGCGGAGCGTGCTGTCTTCGTACCTTTTTTTTTGAATCATGTGATTATTGATTTAGGTACAAAATCCTGCCTGCAGCTCGCGCTATGGCATATAAAAAACCTTAATTCCAAAAACTAACAAAGGAAACAACAAAACTCAAACAATGCGGGCAAAAACTCTCCAGGTGGGATCATCAGAACCCTGTCGCAACGCCATCGATGACTAACAAAACAAAAGTAAAGTAAAATCCTCCTTATAACTCATAAGAAAAATATTCAAAAGAACTAAAACTTCCCCACCCTACCTGCCCACTGCCGCAGCCAGCTAGAAACAAAGGAAACTCATAAACCAAAAAGAAAATACCCTCAAGAAAAACTCAATCAGGGAAGATAAAAGTAGCTATACCTAGAAGGCCAGGGCCGAGCTAGGGAGTTTAAGATGTTAAGAACTACCTGAGTCCGCCCTCGGCTCAGGAGTAGCAGTACTGGCTCAAATGCACAACATGGCTGGAGGGAAACCTGTGCGGGTAGCGTAGAGATTCTCAGCCAACCCTCTAAGGAGGGGGACCGAGTACCAGAGAGGAGTGTCAGGGCCAATGTCATCCACACCTGAGAGATGGGTGAGGCGAGGCTGGACCTTAGCGGGACAGAGGAGAATCGCATGTTGGAAGGACACATCGTCTTCCTCACAAAACGGGCAGAGGGTGCTAGAGTTTCTGTTCCTCGAGGAGAAAAGAGCAGCAAGGTGCCTGGCACCTGTGCGCATCTGATGAATGCGGCCGCATATAAACCGTGGAAGGCCAGTAAAGGCGTTTGGAGTGAGGCACGCACTGTACGGGTAAGAGAGGGGCACTGGCGGACTTGTGCACAGCCAGTCGGTGAGAAGTGACTGTATCAGAGGAGTTCTGAGGGCTTGGTAGGTGGTGGAGGGTTCTCATGACAATGGGAGCGATACGAGATCAGTCGAGGCCAGTGGGAGGATAGGGATCTGCGCAAAGAGGTCGGAAACTTCGTGGCACAAGGAGTCTAGAGGCAGGTGCTTGGCAGAATTAACCGCCGGACGGAGCCATGAAGTAAGGTGGATGGCTTTGGAAGAGCCCTGGAGGAGAAAACGATGATCATCCGCAGAACGTCCCTGGTCCCAGGTGGGAACAGACTCGGGAATCCAGGCGGTGGCAGGATTGAATTCCGAAGGGGCGCAGACCAAGCGAAGGGCAGCAGACCGCCGGCGGTGCTTGCATATTGAGGAAATGGGTGGCAGTGAGGCTTCCCGATATAGAGCGCCACGGGTGGTATTCTAGAAACAATTGGTTGTCCACCAGAGCACCGCGTGCCAGAAAGAGTCGAGTTTCTTAAGTCTGCCTGCGTCCGGGATAACGAGGTCGCAGCCATAGGTGAGGATCGGAAGTATGGCGCCAAAAACTAGCTTTCTGTTGCACCAGGAGGAGAGGCCTTTGCCAGCTGCACTAAGCTGCCGGATTGTAGTGAAAGAGGCCTGGGCAAGTGCCAGCCATCTTCGGAAGTGGATAGAGGTTTGGATTGCTGGCGTGAGCCAGTAGCCAAGCCATCTTACAGCTTGTGATGGAGGAAAAAGCATGTCGTTAATCACTATGGGGGCAAAGGAAACATCTGAGCGGTCCTTCGGGGTTCTCCAGTGAATGAGTTCAGTTTTGGGGACGGAAAAGGCCACCCCCAGGTCGGCACCCCGTCTTGGGATGATGCCAAAATAGTATTGAAGAGCGCGGATGTTTGAACCAACAGAGTCCGAGCTGACCGTGATGGTGAGATCGTCGACGTATGAAATCGCCAGACCTTGAGGAATGGTGGGGTGGATGCTGGCTACATAAAGCACAAAGAGAAGAGGAGAAATTGGAGAGCCTTGCCGGGTGCCAACAGCGACCGGGCAAAAGTCCTTAGGCGCGCCTTGGAAGATGAGACGGCATTGGCGACCAGAGAGGAAAGACTTGATCCAGGCAACCAGATAGGCGGAGACCCCACCTTTAGCGAGGATACTAGCCAACTTGTTTGCACAGACATTGTCGAAACCACCTTTGACTTCCAGAAAAAGAGTCGATACTTTGAAGGAAGCAGCTTGAAGAAGGCGTACTTCGTGAGTGAGGGTAGCAACAGCATCAAAACAGCCCAGACCGGCCAGGGAGCCACACTGATTGGCGTGTAAGAGGCCTAGGGAGCGGGCAGCTGCGGCGAGACGAAGAGCAGACAGTCTTTCGAGTATCTTGGAGACGGTTTCGAGTAGGACAATGATGCGAAAAGAAGCAGGAGTACCGTAATCAGGTTTGCCTGGTTTGTCCAGGACAATGCCTTTAGCCTTCTTCATGGCTAGGCGGTGGTATCCGTGGGTGAGGAGGGGAGTGAACAGAGATGGCAGGATCCTCTCGTTGGCCATATGGAGCCGCTTCCAGATAGAGTAAGGAATGCCACTTGGACCAGGGGCTGACGTGTTCGAAGATTTCCGAAGTGCAGAGGACACTTCCAATGGTAAGACTGGGGGGACGTCCTTGAACGCAGGGAGGATGAGGTGACGGGGAACAGAGGGTCTGGGAGTAAAGAAATGTTGTAGAAGGGTGTTGTTAATTTCGGTGGGGGAGGAGGCGTTCTCAAGTGTGGGGAAACGGTCAGGAGGTCTGCCAGCTGCAATTTTTCTAGCATCCCAAACTGACCGCGAGTTAACATCGGCCAGAAACTGCGAGGGGTGGACTCTTTTGGCAGATTGGATAGCTTTGAAATATGTATTCCGCGCCGGACGGGCCATGGCGGGCAAGGCCTGGTTCTTGCTCATGAGGCGGGAGGTATGATGATGTATGCGGCGAAGCTGTGTAAGTTCTGGAGTCCACCACGGTTTGACGTAGGAGGACGGGCGTTTGGTTGGGGTGCTGGAGGTGACAAGGTGAGTGATCTTGGCAAGGCTGTCGTCGAACCAACGGTCAAGTGTGTGTGAGGTAGAGAGAGCAGGGGGGGCCGTGAGTGACAAATTGGCGAGTAGAGGAGAGATGTGGTCCCAGTCCGTATACTTCCAGTTTAGGCCCCTTGGCGGGGGCTTTAGGAGCGGAGTGGAGAGAATGATTGTGAGGTCGGTGTGATCCGAACCGGTCGGGGGGAGGGAAGGGTTCCAGGAGGAGAAATACGGCAGCAGGGCAGAGTTGGCAAAGGACAAGTCAAGAACTGCCGGGCGATGGTTGGTGGTGAATGGGAACCTAGTGTAGATCCCGGGTGTGTTGAGGAGAGAAAACAAATAAGCTGATGCCCTGTCGAAGTAAGGGGAACTTATAAACTGGTCGTGATCGGAGAGTCGACGAGTCGGGTCTGAGGCGGAGTGATGAATGTTGAAATCCCCAAGAATGAGTGTAGGAAAATCATGCTGGGGAAATAAATCAACAGGAGAAACTGACCTAATGTGACCATTAGGGATAGAATAGGCATTGTACAAACGAAACAAATTATGAGAAGTATCAAAAAGTCCCTCTAGGGAGTGAAAATTCACTGCCATAAGGTCGCCCCTTTCAAAAAACAATGGAAGAACAGAAATCACAGCTAGTAACCTTTCGTGGACATAAGTTGCCACTCGGGGTTTATAGCTGTCAGTTGGAGGGTGAAAAAAACATTTATAATTGCGAAAAACATGAGGACTATTCCTCCAAAGCGGAATATCCTGAAGAGCAACAATATGAGGAGAACTTTCTACCGAGGTAAAAAAACTAAAAAGAGTTTGAAAAACATTACTGCTACCGAGACAATTATGCTGAACAATGGAAAGATTTAAACAACCAGGATAATGGAATGATTGGG